>OIZL01000145.1_pt1 | contig 60939 bp, 55 predicted proteins | sample 1588541 | NCBI WGS metagenome assembly OIZL01 (sample SAMN03283285) | human gut metagenome | biome: human-associated habitat; material: feces | host: Homo sapiens | place: Peru | collected 2012 | reverse complement strand
AGGCTGGTATGGACACGCAGACGCGATAAACAGCGTAATAATATCTGACGGGATCACACATATAGGCAACCGGGCATTTTCCGGCTGCTCAGCGCTTACGAAAATAACGATACCCGACAGCGTGACAAGCATAGGGTGGTCTGCATTTTCCGGCTGCTCAGCGCTTACGGAAATAATGATACCCGACAGCGTGACAAGTATTGCTGACAGAACGTTTTACGGTTGCTCAGCGCTTACGGAGATAACGATACCCGACAGCGTGACAAGTATTGGCCACTACGTATTTTCCGGCTGCTCAGCGCTTATGGAGATAACAATACCTGACAGCGTGACGAATATTGGCAACTGGGCATTTTCCGGCTGCTCAGCGCTTACGGAGATAGCAATACCCAGCAGCGTGTCAAGTATTGGCAACCGGGCATTTTCGCTCTGTAATAATCTATCCGATGTATATTATGGCGGCAGTGAGAGCGATTGGAGTAAAATAAAAATCTATGATTCCAACAACTGTCTGACAGACGCAAAGATACACTTTAACTCCGCAATGCCGGAGACATGATATAAAACTCCCCCTGAATCAAACCCTCGCTTGATTCAGGGGGAGGCTTTTTTGACAGTTTCAAACTAAAAAAACCGCCGTGAGGCGGTTTTTTCAGTTGTTACACTGTTACGCTCTCGGGATGAGAAGAACCTGACCGACTTTGATCTTGTCGGGGTCGGGGATGTTGTTGAGTCTCTGAAGAGTTGCGACCGTGGTATGGAAACGGACCGCAATGCCGCTGAGCGTATCGCCGAATACTACGGTGTAGGTGAAATAGGGGCTGGCCGCGCCGCCGCTGACTTCATTCATTTCTTTTTCGTTGAGTTCTGCCATGATTTTTTCCTCCTGACATCTATTTGTTTTTTTATTTCCTGAAACCTTGTTTCACTGTTATATACGCCGGGAAAAAAGTTTTGTTACAATCTTTTGCAAGCTATCTTACTTAGGTCAGTATCTCTGGATGATCAGTATCTGCCCAAGCTGAAGCTTTTCGGGTTCCTTGATTTTATTAAGCTTGATAAGCGTCTCGACCGTAGTGAAAAATCTTCTTGCTATCCACGGCAGGGTATCGCCCCAGGTAACGGCATAATAAAGATATTCGCCGTCTGCGCCGCCGCGGCGTTTTTGTTACACAGGGTTTTATCTTATACATTTTTTCATTGCCCGCCCGCTTCATCATATGTTATGTAAATTATTTTATGTCTTTCTTTTTACGTTAATTGATATGTGTAAATTAAGTTATGTTGCCTAAAATATGTTAATCGAATTACGAAAATTATGTTATGTAGATTATTTTAAGTTACCTATTTTATGTATCAGCTTGTCAAAAAAGTCCTGTGATGACTTTTTTGACAAGCTGGTATCTAATTTATGTCACTTAAAATATGTAAATCAATTTATGTTTACTTATACAAAAATCTGCCCAAAAGCTTGTTTTTCAGCTTTCAGGCAGATTTATTAAACGTTTTTTTAAAACACAGCGTGCGGCTGCCGATCTGAGGCGCACTGCAATATTATTTTTCCAGCAGCGGTCTGAGGTACTGACCGGTATAGCTGCGCTCACACATGGCACATTCCTCCGGCGTTCCGGCGAATATCACTTCTCCGCCGCCGTCGCCGCCCTCGGGACCGAGGTCGATTATATAGTCGGCAACCTTTATGACGTCAAGATTATGCTCTATGACGACAACGGTATTCCCCGCGTCGGCAAAGCGGTCGAGTATATTTATTAGCCGATGGACGTCGGCAACATGAAGGCCGGTGGTAGGCTCGTCAAGAATATAGACGGTATTGCCGGTACTGCGCTTTGAAAGCTCCGTCGCAAGCTTCACGCGCTGCGCCTCACCGCCGGAAAGCGTCGTGCTGGACTGGCCGAGCTTTACATAGCCAAGCCCCACGTCGTAAAGCGTCTGTATCTTGTTGAGTATCCTCGACTGATTTGCGAAGAACGCCGCCGCTTCCTCGATCGTCATATCAAGCACATCTGCAATGCTTTTCCCTTTATATCTGACCTCAAGCGTCTCGCGGTTATATCTCTTGCCGCCGCACACCTCGCACGGGACATACACGTCCGGAAGAAAGTGCATCTCTATCTTTACAAGTCCGTCTCCGGCGCAGGCTTCACATCTGCCGCCCTTGACATTGAAGGAGAAGCGCCCCTGCCCGTAGCCGCGCATTTTTGCCTCCTGCGTAGAGGCAAAGAGGTCGCGTATATCGTTGAAGACGCCGGTGTAAGTGGCGGGATTTGAGCGCGGGGAGCGGCCTATCGGACTCTGGTCGAGCGCGATGACCTTATCTATATATTCAAGCCCCTCTATCCCGCCGCATTTGCCCGGCCGCACCTTCACGCGGTTTTTCTCTGCCGCAAGCGTCTTATAAAGTATCTCGTTCACGAGAGACGATTTGCCGCTGCCTGATACGCCGGTGACGCACACAAGCTTGCCCAGAGGAATCTCTACATCCACGTTCTTGAGGTTATTCTCACTCGCGTTTACTATTTTGAGGCTCTTTCCGCTGCCCTCGCGGCGCTTCGCGGGCACGGGTATAAACTTTTTCCCGCTCAGATACTGCCCCGTCACGGACTCTGGGCAGGCGCATATATCCTCGACCGTTCCCTGCGCAACGACGTTTCCGCCGTTAACGCCCGCTCCCGGTCCGATATCTATGATATAATCGGCGGCGCGCATGGTTTCCTCGTCGTGCTCGACGACTATCAGGGTATTGCCGAGATCGCGCAGGCGCTTGAGCGTGGCGATGAGCTTGCCGTTGTCGCGCTGGTGCAGTCCTATACTCGGCTCGTCAAGAATATACAGCACGCCCATAAGGCTTGAGCCTATCTGCGTCGCAAGGCGTATTCTCTGGCTCTCACCGCCGGACAGCGTTGCGGCGGAACGGCTGAGACTGAGATAGCCGAGTCCGACGCTGTTCAGGAAGCCGAGGCGGGAGCGTATCTCTTTCAAAATACGCTCGGCAATTATTTTTTCCCTGTCGCTAAGCACAAGGCCGTCAACGAATTTGAGCGCATCAACCACCGAAAGCTCACAGAACTGCGCTATATTAAGCCCGCCTACGGTCACGGCAAGCGCCGCCGGCTTGAGCCTTTTTCCGTGGCAGTCCGGGCATGGGATCTGCGACATACTCTCCTCAAGATCCGCCTTTACGCCCGGGCTTTGCGTCTCTCTGTATCTGCGCTGGATGTTGTTTACTATCCCTTCAAAATCGCGCTTGATGACGCCGTACCCCTCCGATTTTTCATAACGCAGCATCAGCGGTTCGCCCTTGGTGCCGTAAAGTATCGCCTCGATCCCCTCCGGCGGGATGTCCTTTATCGGCTCGCTGAGCTTGAAATGATAGCGCTTTGAAAGCGCGTCAAAGTACATTTTTGAAATGGTATCGCCCTTGACGTTGCCCCAGCCGGACGCGACAAGTCCGCCGTCCATAATGCTGAGATTCCGGTTGGGCATGATAAGGTCGGGGTCCACAAGAAGCTGCATACCAAGCCCCGTACACTTCGGACACGCGCCCTGCGGGCTGTTGAATGAAAACAGGCGCGGGGCAAGCTCCTCAAGCGAAATGCCGCAGTCCTCGCAGGCGTAGTTCTGCGAAAAGGCGATCTGCCGCTCCTCGGCGGGGATATCCACAACGAGAAGTCCTCCGGCAAGGGCAAGCGCGGTTTCGCAGGAGTCCGTCAGGCGGCGGACAATATCCGGCTTTATCACAAGGCGGTCAACTATTATATCTATATTGTGCTTCTTGTTTTTTTCAAGCTTGATTTCCTCCGTGAGGTCATAGACGATCCCGTCCGCCCGCACACGTACATAGCCTGATTTCTTCGCGTCCTCCAGCACCTTGACATGCTCGCCCTTTTTGCCGCGGATAACGGGGGCAAGTATCTGGATGCGCGTTCCCTCCGGCAGCTCGCGTATCTTGTCCACCATCTGGTCGATCGTCTGCTGGCGTATCTCCTTGCCGCACTTGGGGCAATGAGGTATGCCGATCCTCGCCCACAGCAGACGCAGATAATCATATATCTCCGTCACCGTGCCGACTGTTGAGCGCGGGTTTTTGGACGTGGTCTTCTGGTCTATGGATATTGCGGGAGAAAGACCTTCGATATAATCGACGTCCGGTTTGTCCATCTGCCCTAAGAACATTCTCGCATAAGATGACAGACTTTCCACATATCTGCGCTGACCCTCGGCATAAATTGTGTCAAAGGCAAGGCTGGATTTGCCGCTGCCGGAAAGTCCGGTGACAATAACAAGCTTGTCACGCGGTATCTCGACGTCAATATTTTTAAGATTATTTTCTCTCGCGCCCTTGATAAAAATGCTGCTCTGCATTGTAAAACCTCGTTATGCCATAATAATATCCGCCGTTGTGCCTCTCGTAAGCGCGATAAGATCGTCCGGCGAAAGCTCCACCTGAAAACCGATCTTTCCGGCGCTTACCATTATTGTGTCCTGTTTCACGCAGGATTCATGAAAAACGGTGGGGTACTGCTTTTTCATTCCCAACGGCGAACATCCGCCGCGAACGTACCCTGTAAGCTCCGTCAGCTCCCTGACGTGAACCATAGCTACCGACTTCTCCCCTACCGCCTTTGCGGCTTTTTTGAGATCAAGCTCCTCCGCGACCGGAATATCAAAAACATATATTTTCTTGCTCGCGCCCCTCGCAACAAGCGTCTTGAACACGCGCCCGACTGGCTGACCGAGACTTTCCGCAACGCTCACTCCGTCAACCGCCGCGTCAGTGTGCGGATACTCGTGAGCTGTGTATTTAATTTTCTTCTGCTCCAAAAGGCGCATCACGTTTGTTTTCTGTTCTGCCATCCGCCTGTCCTCCGGCTCAAAAAAGTCTTTATATTATACACCGCTTCTTCCTTTTTTTCAATAATTTGAGCTGTGTTTTTCCCGCACGAAAAAGCGCCGGCATCATTCGTTAAATGCTTGACGCTGACCGGTGTTTTTGATATTCTTTATTTATATATCAACCGATTTGGAGGAAAGAATTATGAATAAGGCTTCAAAGTACATTCTTCCGGCTCTGCTTGCCGTTATCGTGCTTGCTCTCCTCGTTTTTGCCTGCATTTACTTTACCCGTTTCCGCACCATGGCTACCATTGAGCAGCTTACCGACTATGACGACGGGTATAATCTCTACCGTATGGACGTCAAGTATGATTACAGCATCGACAACATCATCAATTACGGTATCAGCGACGACCAGACGATGCTTGAAGCGATCCTCAAAGAAACGCTGCCGCTGCTGCCGATCAGTATGAAAGCACCGTCCTTTGGCTGCTCGGCATTCACCCTTACCGATACCGGCGGCGACGTACACATGGGCCGCAACTACGACTTCAAGAACGACACCTCCGCAATGCTCGTCTGCTGCACGCCGAAGGACGGCTACAGATCGGTCGCTTTTGCCGCGCTTGACAATGTGTCCGCAAATGTCCCCGACGCAAACCTCGGCAAAAAGTTTGCAAGCCTCACCGCCCCGTTCGTGTGTCTGGACGGACTGAACGAAAAGGGCGTATCCATCGCCGTGCTCACGCTTGACAGCGAACCCACCCGTCAAAGCACCGGAAAGCCCGCCATTGCAACAACGCTTGCCATACGCCTTGTACTTGACCGCGCCGCAACTACCGAGGAGGCCGTGGAGCTGCTCAGCGGCTATGATATGTACGCGACAAGCGGCAGAGACTACCACTTCTACATAACCGACGCGTCCGGAGACGGCAGAGTGTTTGAATATGACTGCAACAGTGAGAGCAGGGAGCTTGTTGTAACGCCATCCGAAGCCGTCACGAATTTCTTTGTAATGTATAGGAACGAAGTCCTGCCCAATCAGAAAAACGGCATCTACGGTCACGGCAGGGAGCGTTACGACGCGATAATGGAGATACTCGACGCACAGCGCGGCGCTCACACCAACGAAACCGCATGGGAAGCCATCCGCGCTGCGGCGCAGGCTCCGAATCCCGAGGATATCACCAGCAACACGCAGTGGTCGATCGTATACAACAACACCGCCCTGACCGCCGAGATCGCCATCCGCCGTCATTGGGACGACATCACCTATTACACGATGGCAGACAGCGCCGTGACCGCAGCGTCAAAATAAGCATTGAGCCGCACCTGTCAGACCGGTGCGGCTCAATTTTTACGCGTATTCTGCCCCTGCGGTTGCCACTGTCCGAATTTCCCGCCGCGTCTAAGGCAGAGCAAAACGCGGCTTTATTGCCGGAAGCATCATAAGCCGGCAGTAAAATAAATGCCGGGCAGAGTGTAGCAAAAAATAGCATTGAGGCGTGAACGGCGTGCCGCCCACGCCTTCGCTTATCAAAAAAGTCCTTTCAGGACTTTTTTGATAAGCGCTTTCCGCCGAGCATTTTGAAAGCGTTCAAAATGCTGTTACCGAGAGCCTTGAGATCTCAAGGCTCTCGACGGCGGTTTATCCGATTTGAGGCGGGTCTTGCCCCCTCAAGCTCCCCCGCTGCTCTGTTATCGGACTTTAAAACATAGTTTTTTGACAGTCTGAGCTTGTTAAAGAAGCAGGCTTCTTTCGCAAACTGCTTATTTTTGTGGGCATTATGCACTTTTGAAAAGGCAAAATTTCGGTTGATATGCACAAATGAACGGCATTTACTCTGTTGACAAACCTCTTGCGGATATGATATATTTGCCGTATAGTCCGGCATGGTAAATGTCGGAAATTATAAGTTTTAATAAGGAGAGTAAAATGAAAAAGTTCCTTGCACTGATCCTGTGCCTTCTCATGACACTGTCAGTTCTGACCGCGTGCGGCTCCACCGCTTCCACCGCGACCGAGCAGCCCGCAGCTGAAGCCGAAGCCCCTGCGGCAGAAGCCGAAGCTCCCGCAGCGGAAGAAGCCCCTGCCGAGGAAGCCCCTGCCGAGATCGCTCACAAAGAGACTCTCGTCATCGGCACTGCTGAGGATATCAACAACCTCAATCTCCAGACCCAGAAAACCGCAAACAACAACATCATTCTGAAGACCACCCACCAGACTCTCGTGTTCTTCAACAATGATCCCGAAGCGGAAACCCGTTTTGATCCGGGTCTTGCAACCGATTGGGAGTTTGAGGATGACACCCACATCATCATGCACCTGCGCAACGACGTTCACTTCAACGACGAGGACAAGACCCCCTTCACCGCTGAAGACGCCAAGTTCACCCTTGATATGGCAGTCGGCCCCGACTCCAAGATCGCAAGCGTTCTGAACGGCTATGTCGGCTGCGAAGTCGTTGACGATTACACCATCAAAATCGAGATAGAGAGCTACAACAACGAGTTTGTCGCTTCCCTTTCCTCCGTTCCCCTGTCCATCCAGTCCAAGAAGGCTTGGGAAAGCGGAATGGAAGAGCCTTGGTATATAGGCACCGGCCCTTACAAGTTTGAGTCCTGGGAAGAAGGCGTATGCTGCCGCGTCGTCAAGGTTGACGATTATTGGGGCAAGGATCTGCCTGCTGATGATTTCTTCTCCGCAAGCGTTTCCGACGCGATCGAGTTCAGACCTTATCTTGAGGCTTCCTCCCGCGTTATCGCACTCCAGAACGGTGAGATCGACGTCTGCATCGATCCTCCCATGAATGAGCTTCAGTATCTTGAAGACGACAAGAACATCACCGTCTACGAAAAGACCGGTACCCGCCTGTTCTACTTTGCATTCAACGTAGAGAAGGAGCCTTGGAACAACCAGGCTCTGCGTCAGGCAGTTGCATGCGCTATCAACAGAAACGACGTTCTCACCGTTGCCGTTGACGGCAAGGGCACCCTCCAGAAGACCATCCTCAACCGCGGTCTGTGGGGCTTCTATGATGACATGGAAGGCTTTGACTACGACGTTGAGCGTGCAAAGGCTCTCATGGCCGAAGCAGGCTATCCCGACGGCGGCATTGAGACCACTCTTACCTACGCTACCACCGGCGCTTACGCCAACATCGCAACCGTTATCCAGGATAACCTCAAGGAGATCGGCATCAATGTGACCCTTAACCCGATGGAAGAAGCAACTCTGAAAGAGACCTGCACCAACGGCGATCAGGAGCTGTTCCTGTGGCGTTGGAACGAAGACTCCAAGGTTGACTTTGTTTACCGTGATCTCTTCTACTCCGGCGAAGGCTCCAACTACCACCACTATGCTGATGCACACGCCGATGAGCTCATTGACAAGGTTGCGACCGAGAAGGATCAGGATGCTCGCCGCGCTGCAAGCACCGAGCTTCAGGAGTACCTCGTTAACGCATGCCCCCAGGTTCCTCTGTACATTGCAAACCTCGTTATTGCATATAACAGCAACCTCCAGGGTCAGTACTTCTACGGCGGCGGCAACCACAACTGGTGCCACGCATATATTGCCGAGTAATTCATCCGATTTATTCGCCATAAGCATTTAAAACCTTTGCGGTGTCGCTTTGCGATTATCTATGTCGCTTTAAGCGGCACCGCTTTTTGCCGGCAGGATGTCGGATATAAGCCGATCCTGACAGATCGGTTCTGCGGCCGCCTAAACACATCCGTAAGCGGCAGGCGGCGCTTCCTGCCGGCGTTTCCTTTTTAATTCGGAGGTGAACAAAAATTGCTCAAATATATAGCTAAACGGCTTCTTATGCTGATTCCTGTAATTTTGATAACTTCCTTTCTCATTTTCTGGGCAATGAGTCTTACCGGCGGCGACCCCGCGATGATCGTTGCGGGCGAAGGCGCTACCAAGGAAGAAATAGAAGCAGTAAGAGAAGAACTCGGTCTGAACGACCCGTTTATGGTTCGCTATGCCAACTATGTCAAGGGCATGGTGACGGGCGACATGGGCAAGTCCTATGTCACAAACAAGGACGTTTTCAAAACATTCATGGAGAAGCTGCCGAATACATTGATGCTCGGCGGCGCGGCCGTGCTTATCGCAATAGTTATTGCACTGCCGCTCGGCATATACACGGCGATACACCAGAACACATGGAAGGACACGGCAGGCATGGTCTTTGCGCTGTTCGGTACGTCAATGCCGAACTTCTGGCTCGGCCTTATGCTGATAATCATTTTTTCGCTCAAGCTCGGCTGGCTCCCCTCCGGCGGCAAGGGCGGCATCGATTCGCTTATACTGCCCGCACTGACAGTCGGTCTCGGTCTGGCGGCGCTTATCACGCGCACTACCCGCTCCTCAATGCTTGACGTTATCCGTCAGGACTACATGACGACCGCACGTGCAAAGGGCTGCTCCGAAAAGCGCGTTATCTTTACCCACGGTCTTAAAAACGCACTCATCCCCATTATCACGGCGATCGGTCTGCAAATGTCAATGGTCATTACAGGCTCCGTCCTTGCCGAGACAGTTTTCTCATGGCCCGGCATCGGGAGGCTTGTTTACGATTCCATCGCAAAGCGCGACACACCTATGGTCACAGGCTCTATCATTCTCTGCTCTGCCTTTATGTGCCTTATAAACCTGTTTGTTGACCTCGTGTATGCATTCTTTGACCCGCGCATTAAAGCGCAATACAGTAAGAGGAGGTGAGCGCATGGAAAAAGAAACAAAGAAAGTCAAAAAGAAATCTCTTGCTCAGGAGACATGGCACCGCCTTATAAAAAACAAAGGCGCCGTTATAGGTATGCTGTTCCTGCTGCTGCTTGTCGCCGTTGCGCTTCTCTCTCCGTACCTTTTTGATTATGATACCGACGTCATCGGTCAGAATATCTCCGAGCGCTTTATGCCCCCCTGCAAAGAGCATTGGTTCGGCACGGACGAGGTCGGCCGCGATCTTTTCGCACGTGTAATGTGGGGTGCAAGATACTCCCTCGCTATCGGCGTGGGCGCCGTTGCACTCGGCTTGCTCGTCGGTCTGATCACCGGCTCTCTGGCCGGCTTCTACGGCGGCATAATCGATTCGCTGCTTATGCGTGCGATCGATATCTTTTATTCCATTCCTAACATTATGACCGCCGTTGTTATCGTTTCGGTACTCGGCACAAGCACCGTCAACCTGATAATCGCGCTGGCGTTTTCATGCGCAAGCTCCTTCGGGCGCATCGTGCGTGCGCAGGTCATGACGATACGCGATCAGGAATATGTTGAATCGTCCTATGCGATGGGTCTTCCCACATGGAAAATAATCATCAAGCACATTCTCCCCAACTGTCTTTCCCCCATAATCGTGCAGGTCACGCTGCTTATCGGTTCAACGATAATCTCCGCGTCCTCGCTCAGCTTCCTCGGCATAGGCATACCGGCTCCCTCTCCCGAGTGGGGCGCGCTCCTTTCCGGAGGCCGCGCATACATCAGAAGCGCCGGTTATCTCTGCGTTATCCCCGGCCTTGCCGTCATGCTCACTGTGCTTGCGCTCAACCTGCTTGGCGACGGTCTGCGCGATGCGCTTGACCCGAAGCTCAAGAAATAAGGAGGGAATGTCATGAAAGAAAACAATAACGTTCCTGAAACCGATCTCGTTCTTGATCTGAAAGATCTTGTCGTGCATTATGAGACGGAGGACGCCGACGTCCACGCCGTGAACGGGATCAGCATCCGGATAGGCAAACGCCGCACTCTCGGCCTTGTCGGCGAGACAGGCGCCGGAAAAACAACGACGGCGCGCGCCATACTCAATCTCGTTCCGAACCCGCCCGGCGTTATCAAGGGCGGCGAAATATACCTCGATGGCGAGGACGTGCTCAAAATGAACTCTGCGGAGCTGGAAAAAATGCGCGGCAACGACGTCGCTATGATATTCCAGGACCCCATGACGGCGCTCAATCCCGTTATGACGGTCGGCGATCAGATCGGCGAGAGCATACAGCTGCATCAGCACTTATCCAAAAAAGAAGCATTTGAAAAAGCCAAGGAAATGCTGAAAATGGTCGGCATAGCAGAGAGCCGCGCATACGACTATCCGCATCAGTTTTCCGGCGGCATGAAGCAGCGCGTGGTCATCGCAATTGCGCTTGCGTGTTCTCCAAAGCTGCTGATAGCGGATGAACCGACTACTGCGCTGGACGTTACCATTCAGGCGCAGGTTCTTGAGCTTATGAAGGAGCTTATCCGCGACCACGATATGTCCATGATGCTCATCACGCACGATCTCGGCGTCGTTGCGGAGGTGTGCGAGGACGTCGCAGTCATGTACGCGGGGCGTATAGTTGAGCAGGGTACTGCGGATGATGTTTTCAACTTCACCCGTCACCCTTATACCGAGGGTCTTTTTGACTCTCTCCCGAATCTCAAGCAGAGGGGCGAGGAGCTTGTCCCGATACGCGGCCTCATGCCCGACCCGTCCGATCTCCCCGCCGGATGTGCGTTTGCACCCCGCTGCCCCTACGCGACGGAGCGCTGCTCACAGTTCGTACCGGAGCTCAGGAGTACGGACGGCAGCGGTGCGCACAAGGTGGCGTGCCACGCGTATGATGATGCAGGCTTTAAGCTCAGGAGGAACAGCTGATGGGCAAAACGATACTTGAAGTACAGAATCTGACAAAATATTTTTCCACCCCTGCCGGACAGCTCCACGCGGTTGACGGCGTCAGCTTTTCCATTGAAGAGGGCAAGACCCTCGGCATCGTCGGCGAATCCGGCTGCGGCAAGTCAACGACCGGCCGCTGTGTCCTCAAGCTTATTGAGCCTACCTCCGGCAAAATCATCTTTGACGGCGAGGACATCACCTCTTATTCCCGCCGGAAAATGCGGCGGCTGCGTCAGGAGATGCAGATGGTTTTCCAGGATCCGTTCTCATCTCTTGACCCGAGACAGACCGTGAGCCAGCTCATAAGCGAGCCGATCATTGAGCATAAGCTGCTCTCTTCAAAGGCCGATATCGACAAGCGCACACTTGAGCTTATGGAAACCGTCGGTCTTGCCGAGAGATATGTCAACGTCTACCCGCACGAGCTTGACGGCGGCCGGCGTCAGCGTATAGGCATCGCCCGTGCGCTTGCCGTAAACCCCAAGCTCATCGTATGCGACGAGCCTGTATCCGCGCTTGACGTTTCCATTCAGGCGCAGATACTCAACCTGCTCAAGCAGCTTCAGCGCGACATGGGGCTGACGTATATTTTCATCACGCACGATCTGTCCGTCGTCAAATACTTCTCCGACGATATCGCGGTCATGTATCTCGGACAGATGGTTGAAAAGGCGCCGAGCGACGACCTTTTCAAGAATCCCATGCACCCCTATACAAAGGCTCTGCTTTCCGCAATACCCCTGCCCATAGTCGGTAAGGACAAGCCTGTGCGCCAGCTCATCAAGGGCGAGATCACCTCTCCCGTCAATCTGCCGGACGAGTGCAGATTCGGAAAGCGCTGCGATTACGTCTCCGACGTCTGCCGTCAGTGCAACCCGCCGCTCAGAGAGGTTGAGCCGAATCATTTTGTTGCATGCGCCCGCTGCGGCGAGGTCTGATTTATCAGGAGGATTTATAAAATGACCAAGGTTTATGCACACAGAGGTTACAGCGGAAGATTCCCCGAGAACACAATGCTTGCTTTCAGGGAAGCGGCAAAAACCGGCTGCTACGGTATTGAGCTTGACGTACAGCTCACAAAGGACGGTCAGCTTGTCGTGATACACGACGAGCGCATCGACAGAACGACCGACGGCACCGGCTACGTCAGGGACTATACACTTGAGCAGCTGCGCGGATTCAACGCCGCAGCAAGCTGGAACGGGAAGTTCGGCTTCCAGCCGATCCCGACGTTTGAGGAATACTGCCAATGGGCGGCAGGCGAAAAAATCGTCACGAACATTGAGCTTAAAACAGGCGTCTATTACTACGAGGGAATTGAAGAGAAAACGCTTGAAATGATCAGAAAATACGGTCTTAGCGACCGCGTGCTTTTCTCCTCCTTCCTGCACAGCTCCATTTCCATTCTCCGCAGGCTTGCCCCCGAGATCAAATGCGGTGCGCTTGTCGAGAACGACGGTCTCGGCAACCCCGGCTATTACTGCGAGAAAATGGACTTTCAGTGCTTCCATCCCGGCTGGAAATGCCTGCCCAAAGAGGATGTTGACAGCTGCAAGGCGCATGGCATTGAGCTGAACGTTTGGACGGTCAACGATATGGACGTTCTTGAGCGTCTCGTTGAATGGGAGGTTGACGGACTTATCAGCAACTTCCCTGCCGTCTGCATGGCATATGTTGACAGCAGGCAGAAATAACCAGCTTGTCAACAAAGTCCTGTAAGGACTTTGTTGACAAGCTCAAATAACAGCAGTGTATGATATGTCCTGCGGTATCCGGCAGATAGCTTTCCAAAAAATTGCATAAAAAACTTCGGGTCGTAAAAGACCCGAAGTTTTTTTGCATAAGAGAAGATCTGTATTCCGCTTCTGCTTATCTTCCTGTGAAGACGTTATAAACATACTGTATCGAGACAAGCAGGAAATCCGTCGGGGTAAACACAACGTGCACATAGTCGCCCGGCCGCGGAGTATAGTTCGCCAGAGACTGCGCTGTGAATGCCACATTTACGTCCAGCGCGGGGTTTTCAAGCCGAAGAGCAAGGTATCCGCTGCTGCTTTTTATGACGGCATATCCGTCATACACCGTAGAAGTCGGGAGTGAAACAGACGGGTTCGCGGGCGTCACAGCCGGAATGGTTCCGGGCGCGGCAGGCGTCGTGGGGTTCGAGGGCAGGATGATCGTCCCTCCGGACGGATACGACGGCAAAAAACCGGTTCCGCCGCCGGCAGTGCCGCCCGCAGTCCATGCAACAGGAATGTACAGCTTCTGCCCGACGCGTATCCGTGCAAAATCCATATTGCGGTTGAAGCACTGAAGTGAAAGGCTTGCTTTGTTATAGTCAAGACCATAGCTTGAGCATATGCCGTAGACCGTCTCGCCGGAGGTTATGGTGTGCTCAATTACCGCATAATTGGCAGCGCCCTGTATATCGCCTCTGTTGACCGGCAGATACAGCATTTTCCCTACGACGAGCCTGTCAAGATTAGTCATCCCGTTAAGGGATTTTATCTGACTCTGGTAGGTGGAAAAATCCATTCCCCACTGACTGTAAAGGCTTATGAGCGTATCGCCGGATTTAATGGAGTAAAGCACCAGATAATACGCCACTCTGTCGCTCATACTCATTTTCGATGCGTCGCCCGCCACAAGCGAAACGGGACCGGATCTCTGCGTTCCCGAGGAGCCGTTGCTTATGACCTGTATATTGGATGAGCCGTTCCGCGCCGAGCTGCCCGAAACAGGAAGAAGAATGGTACTCCCTGCCTTTATTCTGTCGAGCATGCGCGAATCGGAATAGTTGTTGAGACGCATTATAGCGTCCTTGCTTTTATAATAGTTTATCCCGTACTGATTGCAGATACTGTAAAGAGTATCACCGCTCTTTACAACAACACTTACGGTTCTCGTATCAGCCATCGCATTTGCCGACATTGAACATATAACGATCACCGCCAAAGTCAGCGAAACTATCCTTTTCAAATTTTTGTTTTTCATAACGGTGGCCCTCATGCAAATAATTTCATTTACATAATATCACGTATCCTCCGTTATTTCAACCATTATTTTGCTGAAATGTCGTATTTTGTTTAAGCAATCACGTCGGAAAAAGGCGTGTGCTTCTGCTATCTTCATTCCCACGGGAAATAGCGGCTTTTCTTTTTTCTCTTTCTGTATTCCTCTTTCTTATCAACCAGAATTATATCGCTGCCGACGCGCACAATATCCGTCCACGGCAGGACGGTATCGTCCTCTCTGCCGAACAGTCCGAAGAGCTTTGCTCTGCCCGGCGTAATGATAGATATAAGCTGACCGGTCGAATCGTCATATTCCGCGTCGCAGACGTAGCCCAGTCTGTAACCCGTCTGAACGTCTATAACTTCCTTGTATCGGAGGTCGGAAAAATACTGTATCACAGGAAAACACCTCCGAACATATTATTCGGAGGCGGGGCTGTCCTATTACACTTTCCGACTTTTCGGTATGGAGATCGTCAGGACGAGACATTCCTCCGTTTCGCTTCTTTCCACACCCGCGTCGATCCCGCCCTGCTTCATCATCTCAAGCCCGCGGTTTATACTGTTGAGGAAAAGCCGCACATCCTTCAGTACGAAGGTTTTTTTCGTCTGGCTCTTTTCCTCCGACGCCTTTCCGTTTATGAGCGCGTCGATATACGCATCCGTGGCCGCAACGGTCAGGTCGTTTTCTATTATGTATTTCAGCGCCGTCCTCTGCTGCACCGCATCGTTCAGACGCAGCAGCGCCCTGCCGTGCCGCTCGGTCAGTGCGTTTTCCCTGAGTGCTTCCAGAATATCCGGCGGCAGCTTCAGAAGGCGCAGCTTGTTCGCCACCGCGCTCTGTGATTTGCCTATGCGCCGCGCCGCTTCCTCCTGACTCATGCCGAACATGATGATAAGCTGGTTTATTCCCGCTGCTTCCTCAATAAAATTGAGATCTCTGCGCTGGAGATTCTCGATCATTGAGATCAGCCCCGCATCCTCCATACTTACCTCTATGACAATGCATGGGACCTCCCTCAGCCCCGCAAGCTTTGCCGCCCGCAGACGCCGTTCACCGGCTATAAGCTCATACCTCCCGTTCCGGAGACGCACGGTCAGCGGATTAAGAATACCGTAGCTTTTTATGCTTTCACTCAGTTCCTTCAGCGAATCGTCGTCAAAAATTTTTCTCGCCTGCATCGGGCACGGATCTATACTGCCCGTCGGTAAATATATAATTCCGCCTCTTCTCAGCGTCGGTCTTGTTTTCAATGCCTGCATTTCAGTTCCTCCTTTATCTTGTGCTCTCACTATGCAAGCATATACTACATGGTGTAAAAAACAAGGCGAAATCGGTGCAAAAGCCCGGAGATTTGTTCTCCGGGCTTTTGATGCGGGTTATTCTTTATTAAGCTTCTTTTGCAGCCAATCCTTGCCGTCCACATAGCGGGAAACGATGAAGGAAACAACATAGTCTCCTGCGGAGTTGACCATTGTGGCGGGAGGATCGACCAGATCTCCGATCGCGAGGGCTATCGGATAGGCAAAGGCAAGCTGTTCGGGGAAGAACATCGTACACAGCACCAGCTCGCCGGTACCGCCGCCGCCGGGGATGCCGGACATTGCAACGGAGGAAAACACCGCGACAAGAATCGCAAGGATCGCCTTTCCCGTGCTGAAATCCATGCCGAACATGCCGAACAGGAACGCAACCTTGATGATAGCGCTCATGGCAGAGCCGTCCATGTGCATTGTCGCGCCGAGCGGCAGAACCATTTCGGAAATGTCCTTGGAAATGCCGGTTTCCTCGGACACCTCCATGTTCGTGGGTATTGTCGCCACGGAAGAGCAGGTTCCGAACGCCGTCGCCGCAGGGCGGAAGAGCTTGCTGAACATAAGCTTTGCCGCGCCCTTGCCGCCGCCGAAGCGGGCATAGATCGGCGAGGATATAAACAAATACGCAAAGGATACAACATAGTAGAGGATTATCGCCTTGGCATAGCTGCCGACAAAATCGGAACCGTGAGTTGCGACGAGAGAGGCGAAGAAGCCGAAGAAACCGATAGGCGCGTAGAAGGTGACAATTTTGATGACCTTCATGAGGACGTTTGTAAGATCGGAGAGCAGCTTTGCGGTCATTGTCTCTCTGCCGCCAGCCATCTGCACACCGAAGCCGAAGAAAATACCGGCAATAATAAGCGGCAGGATCGCCTTGCGGCTCCAAAGCTCCGGAAAGTCAGGCTTGGTAAAGAAATTGATTATAAGCGAGGCTGCGTCCACTTCCTTTACCTCCGCGACTTCCTCGACAACATTTCCCGTATAAACAGGGATAAAGCGGACAATTATGTACATTATCACGGAAGCGATAAGCGCGGTGCAGAGGAATGTGGCAACAGTAATGCCCATGACGCGCCCTGCTTTTCTGCCGGAATTCATATTTGCGATGGCGGACGAGATGGAGCAGAAGACCATCGGCACCACAACGCAGAACATCATATTTGTAAAGAGCGTTCCCAAAGGCTCAAGCGCCGTCGCACCGGGCCACGCGAAGCCCACGATGATGCCGAGGACTATGCCGAGGATCATGGTACACAGGAACCAGTTGTTTTTTAAAAACTTCTTCATAAATCTATGTTTCCTTTCATGATTTACATTACATACCGTGCCATCCACGGCACTGTCTGCATATCTGTAATTATTATATTTGTTTTTTCTGCCATGTAAATTGCAATTTGTGCTTGAAACATTGCAAAAAATGCTATATACTTTTTCAAAAGGAGATGATCATATGGCGGCCAATTCGGGGTTTTCCCGCGAGGGCTATCTGCATGAAAATTACCGTCTCTTTCATCTGCGCGACACAGCCGGTCAGGAACGTGATTTTCACTTTCACGAATTTGACAAGATCGTCATTCTTATCTCCGGCAAGGTGGACTATGCGGTTGAGGACAAAAAATATACACTTGAGCCGTGGGATGTACTTTTGATAGGACACCACACGATCCATAAAGCGCTTATTGATAAAAAAGAGCCTTACGAGCGCATAATCATATATCTTGATAAGAACTTTCCGGAACGCGTCGTTCCCGGCGCGCAGCTTTCCGAATGTTTTGACGCGGCGGACAGGGCGGGGCGCAATCTGCTCTCTCCTGACGAGGCGCAGCGCAATGCCCTGAAAACCACTCTTGAAGCAATGGAGCGCGACCTCGCCAGCGACAGCTTCGGCGCGAAGGCAATGGCGGACACGCTGCTCATACAGCTTATAATTCAGATAAACCGCATCTCCGCCGCCTCACCGTCTCCCGTTCCGGCAGGCAAGGACAGCAAAATCGAAAACGCTCTTTCGTATATAAACGAACATCTCTCAGAAAGACTGACCGTTGATATGCTCGCGGAAAAGGTTTATCTGAGCAAATATCATTTCATGCGGCTTTTCAAAGAGAGTACCGGCAGTACCGTACACGCGTATGTGCGCCAGAAGCGGCTCCTTTATGCCGCAAAGCTTATCCGGGAGGGCGTCAACGCCAATAAGGCCGCGGCCGACGCCGGGTTTTCTGATTACTCTGCCTTCCACCGCGCTTTCCGCGAAAGCTTCTCTGTAAGCCCGGGAGAATTGAAAAAGTAATATTTATATATCCGCTGATTGAAAATAAGGTGACAAAATGAAAAAGGCAAGCCTTTCATACAAGACGCTTCTTATAATATTCATATTTATTCTGTGCGCTTTTCTTCTTCCGCTGCTCTCCGCCGGGATGTATGCCGTTCCATGCGCCGACGATTACAGCTACGGCTACGAAGCGCACAGGGTATTTACCGAAACCGGCTCTCCGCTCAAAGCCGTCCTGAGAGGGCTTGAGCACGTGGGTGAGGTCTATACGATATGGCAGGGAACATACTCGGCAATATTTCTCTTTTCGGTACAGCCCGCCATTTTCGGCGAACGGCTTTATGCGCTGACAAGCGTTATAATGCTCACAGCGCTTACCGCCGGGTGCATCGCCGTATGCGTTGAGCTGTTTTCCGGAGTGTTCGGGCTTGACAAGCGTCTTTCCGCCTGCGTCGGCTGCGTCTGCGTTATCGCCTGCACACAGCTCCTCCCCTCCCCCGTTCAGGGCTTTTATTGGTACAACGGCGCGATCTTTTACACATTTTTCTACGGTCTGTCACTGATCGCGTTCGCACTCGGCATAAGGTGCATCAAAAGCAGCCGCCGTACGCCGTGCGTATGGCTCTGCGTCCTGTGCGCGTTCCTCGGCGGCGGCAACTACGTAACGGCGCTCAGCTGCGTTATCGCCGCCGTAAGCACGATCGTTCTGCTTGCACTGCTGCGCGACGGGCGTTGGAAGAAGCTGCTTGTTCCGACCGCTGTTTTGCTTGTCGGCTTCGGTATAAGCGTCGCCGCCCCCGGTAATTTCATACGCCAATCGACCGTTGCGGACTCCCCCGGCGTTTTTGAGGCAATATTGATGTCTTTCGCGCAGTGCGCCGGATATTCTCTCCGCTGGTTTTCGCCTGCGCTTATAGCCATACTTGCGCTTGCCGCGCCCCTGCTGTGGCACGGCGCGAAAAAATCGTCTTTCAGCTTTCGCTTCCCGCTGCTCGTACCGCTGTACTCCTACTGTGTCCTGTCGGCCATGTTCTGCCCGCCGATATACGCGCTCGGCAATGTCGGGGAATTCAGACTGCTCAATATCATTTTCTTCGCCTTCGTGCTGATACTCCTGATAAATATTTTCTATCTTCTCGGCTGGGCGGCAAAAAAATCCGGCAAACAGAGCTCCGGCGAAAGCCGCGTTTCCCTTGTCTCACTTGCCCTGTGCGCCGTACTCAGTCTCTCCGCCGCAGCAGCGGCTATTCTCGGCGGCGGCAGCTTCACCTCCGCAAGCGCGCTTGGGATACTCAGAAACGGCGAGGCAAAAGCGTTTCACGACTGCGCCGTGCGGCGTCTGGCGGTACTCACCGATCCCGCCGTGCGCGACGCGGAGCTTGAGGATTACCCTTCTCACCCATATCTATTATATTACGACGATATAACGGAAAATCCGGATGATTGGAAAAATACCGACATGGCAAGCTTCTACGGGAAGGACAGCGTTGTCATTAAATAACCCTCTCCGCGCCGACTCGTCCGCGGCAAAAGCAGACAATATGACATGACCCGCGGGACATCCGGTGTGTCCCGCGGGTCATGCTTGTGCGGATTTTTGTATCTTAGTTGTTCTGGAACAGGTTCATCGACCGCACTTTTCAAACAGCGTCGCTACGCCCATGCCGCCGCCGATGCACAGCGTGGCAAGACCGCGCTTCGCCTCAGGGCGCTTGAGCATTTCATGCAGCAGCGTGACGATTATCCTTGCACCCGATGCGCCAACGGGATGACCGATCGATATCGCCCCGCCGTTTACATTGACGCGGCTCATATCAAAGCCAAGCTCACGTGCTACCGCGATCGACTGCGCCGCGAATGCCTCGTTGGCTTCAATGAGGTCAACATCGTCTATCGACAGTCCGCTTTTTTCAAGCGCCTGACGGCATGCCGGCACGGGACCAAGTCCCATTATCCTCGGGTCTACCCCGCCGTGTCCCCATGAAACAAGCCTTGCCATCGGCTTAAGACCGTATTTTTCTACGGCCTCGCCGGAGGCGAGAACCATAGCGGCTGCGCCGTCGTTTATGCCGCTGGCATTGCCCGCCGTGACACACCCGCCGTCCTTTTTGAACGCTGGTTTCAGTTTTGCAAGCGCTTCCGCACTGGTCGAGGCACGTGGAAATTCATCCTTTGCAAAAAGCACCGTTTCCCGCTTCACCTTTATGGGAACCGGAACTATTTCATCGTCAAAGCTTCCGCGGCTCTGGGCGTCTGCCGTCTTCTGCTGAGATGCAAGGGCAAATGCGTCAAGCTCCTCACGTGTGATCCCGTAGTCGTCACAGATATTTTCCGCCGTCATGCCCATATGATAATCGTTGAACGCGTCCCAAAGTCCATCGCGCACCATGGTATCGACCATAGCCGTATCAAACATCCTTGCGCCCCAGCGCCCGTTCGGCATGGCATAAGGAGCGGCAGACATATTTTCCATGCCGCCCGCAACAACTATCTGCGCATCGCCGGAGATGATCGCGCGTGCGCCCTCAATGCAGGCCTTCATTCCCGAGCCGCAGACCATACCCACGGTATAGGCGGGTACCTCGACCGGAACACCCGCTTTTACGGCCGCCTGCCTGGCGGGGTTCTGCCCCAGCGCGGCAGTCAGGACGCAGCCCATCATAACTTCGTCAACATTCTGCGGGGCAACACCGGCGCGCTCAAGTGCGTCCGCAATGACCGCAGCGCCCAGCGCAGGCGCACTGACGTCCTTCAGGCTCCCGCCGAATGAGCCGACTGCGGTACGGCAGCAATTAACAATATAAACGTCTTTCATTTGCATTCTCCTTTTTCCAGTTCTGTCCGCCAAAGACAAGCCGCATCAGCGGCTTGTCTGCTTGTACGGGGTGCGGTGGGTGAAAAGTGTGAGAATCTGAAACGCAGAATCAGAAAACGCCCTCTTCTTTGAGCTTATCAAGCTCTTCATGGCTCAGGCCGAGATATTTGCCGTAAACGCTTCCGTTATCCTGCCCGAGGGCGGGCGCGGGCGTTCTGACGGAGGGCTTTGTATCTTCAAGCTTGATCGCGCAGCCGTTGACTGTGATATTTCCAAGCGTCGGATGCTCCATTTCAACGAACATCTCACGCGCTTTTACCTGCGGGTCCTCAAGTATCTGGCTGATATCGTATATCGGTCCGGCAGGTATGCCCTTGGACAGTATCAGATCGACGGCCTCGGTCACAGTGAGATCTTTAAGCTTGTCCTCTATAACAGCCTGTATATCATCCTGATTCTCAAGCCTGCCGACCATATCGGCAAATCTCGGGTCGGTGATCATGTCGGGGCGCTCAAGCACATCATTGCAGAGCTTTTCATAAAGCTTCTGGTTGCCGCAGGCAATGATGATTTTTCCGTCCTTGACCTGAAAGGCGTCATACGGAGATACCGCAGCATAGCGGTTGCCCATGCGCGGCGGTATTACGCCGGATTCCAGATACTTAATAGCCGTGTTTTCCGTTGCCGCTATCACTGAGTCCATAAGGCTTATATCCACGCGCTGTCCGACGCCGGTGATATTTCTGGCGTTGACCGCCGCGAGCAGACCGATGGTCAGATGCAGCCCGCCGAGTACGTCGCCAAGCGCGCTGCCCGCTCTTGTGGGGCTTCCGCCGGGCGCACCGGTAATGGCCATAAGCCCGCCCATTGCCTGGCCTAGTATGTCATAGCCCGGGCGCAGGCGGTACGGTCCGGTGTTTCCGAACCCGGCGACAGAGCCGTAAATGATGCGGGGGTTTATCTCTTTCAGTACGTCATAGCCAAGACCGAGCTTGTCCATAACGCCGGGACGGTAGTTTTCTACAACGATGTCCGCCGTCTCGACCATTTTTTTGAAAATCCTTTTTCCCTCATCGGCTTTGAGATTGAGCGTCACGCCTTTTTTGTTGCGGTTGATATTCGCGTAGTAAAGGCTTTCCTTTTCGCCGTTTACATTCTTTCGGAAAGGCGGATAGCTGCGGGTATCGTCCCCGCCGTTTGGCACTTCTATTTTGATAACGTTGGCTCCCATATCCGCCAGCATCATCGTGCAGAGAGGGCCGGCAAGCACACGCGTAAGGTCAAGTACAGTCAGATTTTCAAGCGCAAGATGCCCGCTCATCAGACCTCACCGTCCTCCACCGGAATTTTCATGCGCATAAAGGCGGAACCCATGGATTTGCCGAGGGAGTCGAGACGCAAAGAATGTGTCGCGCCGCCGCCGAGAGCATGATACATGACAAAGTTGAAGCCGTTGAGCTTTGGCAGGTCGTAGCGTATGACCTTGCCCTTGACCATATCGCCGAAGTACTCCTTGACCCGCTCAGGGGTGAGGTATTCGCTCAGGAGCGCATAATATTTGGGGTCGTTGGCAAAAACGCATACATTGCTTGTATCGCCCTTATCGCCGGAACGGCCGTGTGCAAGTGTGTGCAGATACACGTATTTCATTACTCTACCTCCACTACATGAGAAGTAAGCTCGACAAGATCGCGGTCAATAAGCGTCGGCCAAAGACCTACCACATCCTGCGCGTGTGCGCGGCCGCCGAAAAAGCTGGCTCCCGGGGGGCCGTTCAGCTGCAAAGGAGCGATCTCGGGAATAAGCATGGACACATCCTTTTTCTCCTTTGAACGTGCGGCTATTCTGAGTACGACTTCGTTCGTGCGTGCAATAAGATCGTCGTCGATCTCCGCCACACCGAGGTGCAGAGCGTTGAGCCCGAGGTAATCAATACGCAGATCGTCGTACTGCATGCCCTTGCGCTCCATCTTTTTCATGATGATCTCGGCGGCTTTCTTCGCTTTTTCATATGCGTCAGGCCATGCAAATGGCAGATATGTTTCTACCTTGTAGCCTTCATGATAGCCGATGCACATCTTCAGCTTTTCGGGGGCGGGATGTCCCTTTATGCCCGCAACGCGAACCATGTTCGGCCCGACGTCCTCAAGCGTTGCCTCGCTTATATCGGCGGTAACGTCCGGAGTTATATAATTTGCCGGGTCGTGTATCTCATACAGGAACTGTTCCGCGACTGATTCCTTGCACACAAGTCCGCCGCAGTTGGGCGCCTTGGTGATTATAAGGTCGTCCTCGGTGACTTCGGCGATCGGGAAGCCGAGCTGATCCATATCGGGGACGTCGCGCCAGCCGTACATATAGTTGCCGCCCGCGCCCTGACCGCCGCATTCCAGCAGGTGTCCGACCATTATGCCCTTGGCAAGATCGTCAAGATCTTCGTCCTTCCAGCCAAATTCATAGGCAAGAGGCGCAAGGAACATGGCCGAATCCGTGCAGCGTCCGGTGATGATCAGGTCAACGCCCTGTTCAAGCAGCTCCATAAGGGGCTTGCGGCCATAATATACGTTTACATTGACAATGGAGTTCTTAACGTGCTCAAAGTCGCCGGTATCGTCCATGTTGGGAAACTCCATGCCCTGCTCAAGAAGTCCGGGCAGCTTGTCCATCATATCGTCGCCGAGAACATAACCGATCTTGTAGCCCTTGAGTCCCTGCTCCTCGGCAAGTCCCTTTATTACCTGCACCAGACCGAGTATGTTCATGCCGCCGGCGTTGGTAATGATGCGGATGTGCTTTTCAAAAGCCTCCTTGCCTACTGCTTTCCAGAGATTTACAAAGTCTCTGGCGTATCCGGCTTCGGGCTTTTTGAGCTTCTGCCGCTGCATAATGGACAGAGTAAGCTCTGCCAGATAGTCACACGCCATATAATCAAGGTTGCCTTCGTAGATCATGTGAATTGCGGCATCGTTGCTGTCGCCCCAGAATCCCTGGCCGCCGCCGATTCTAATTTTTTTCATTTTTTTCTCCTAAATCCGTAAAAGCCTAATTGTTTTCCGCCTTGTCTCAGGCGCACGTTGTACGCCTGAGACGGCATTTAATTATATACGGGCAAGTATTTCCACCAGGCACTTGTAGCATCGGTCGAAGGAAGCAATGTCAAGCTTTTCGTCCGGTTTATGCGCCTGATAGTGAGTTGCAACAAGAAGTATCATATCAAGCCCAGGAATGTTTTCCATGAAGAAGCCGATCTCGTTGCCGTAATGTGCGCCTATCGGGCGGATATGCTCGCCGTTCTGCTCGAACCACACCTCATCAAAGACGTTGTACAGCGGCGTGCCGGGCTCGACGCAGTGTCCGTAGAAATAATTGTCAACGGTGTATTCAAAGCCGAACAGCTCCGCAAACTGGCGGCTCTCCTCGTCCATATCCTTCATCTTGGACGTGATAGCGCTCGTAGGACGGTAGAACCATGTGATAAGGTCTTCCTTTGTCTCGATCGTCTCAATGACGTGGGAAGAAATGGGCAGATTGGGATATACAAGGCTCGTGTCGATAAGACCGACGGGCAGGATATGCAGCAGATCGATCGTGGCCTTGGTCGCGTCCTCGGGCATTACCGGGGCGGCCTGTGCGCTCTCGCTGATATCCAGCGTCATGTTTGGATCGCTTTCCTTGTGCTCAAACTTTACTTCCTTGATAACCTTCTGCGCGATCTGCTTTGCCTTTTCTATATCCTCGGGCTTTACCGCGATCTTTGCCATGCAGGACACGGGGATCGTGGTGGGGCTGCCGCCCGTCATGCTTATGAGACGGCAGGGCATTTCCTTGCGGATATAGTATACGATGCGCGCCGCAACCTTGATGGCATTGGCAAGCTGGCGTTCGGCAAACTGTATATGTGCGCCGGTAAGGCCGTGCACAAACAGGTCAAGTCCGGCAAATCCGGCGGCTTCTTCACGGACAAAGCGCTTTGTATAGTGCGCATTTGCCGCGCCTGCCGCGATCATAAGACTGGTGCCTTCCATGTTGCCGTCCATGTTGATGTACTTGCGCGCCTTGAGCTGTGAGCAGTCGAAATGCTCCACGCCGTACAGGCCGGGCTCTTCGGCGGTCGTGAACACGCACTCCAGTTCCGGATGCCTGAGGGTCTTATCCTGAAGTATCGCAAGCATATATGCCACGGCAACACCGTCGTCAGAGCCGCAGGTGGTTTCCTCCGCCATAAGATATCCGTCGCGGATGCAGAGCTTTATGCCCTCGTTTTCAAAATCGAAGGTGCTGCCGGGACGCTTGTTCCATATCATGTCCATGTGTCCCTGAAGCATGACCACCTCGTGATCCTCGTAACCCGGCGTGGCGGGTTTGCGCACGACGACATTGTTCATTTCGTCGCGGCGGTACTCATAGCCGAGATTCTTTGCAAAATCGCACACAAAGTCGGCTATTTTTTCTTCTTTGAAGCTGCCGCGGGGAATAGCTGAAATGTCTTCAAACAGCTTTGCATACGGCTTTCCTTCGTGGTCGAGAATGTATTTCATCGTGTTTCTCCTATTGATTTCAGATTATGCCTTGAGCTCGTTCTTGGAGGTGATCTCGCAGACAGCGAAGCCGACAAGAGCGGATACGGGCAGGATCGCATAAACAGGCTGCCATGAAGCGCTCAGACCGGTGACGATCCAGATTATACCGGTTGCAAGGCCTGCGATAATGCTTGCCGCCGCTGCCTTGTTATTCATCTTCTTCCAATACATACCCGCGATCAAAGCGAAGAACATCGGACCGGTCACGCAGGCGATAAGCGTGGTGCACAGCTGGTTGAGCATGGAACGCTGAACCGCAAAGGTCGGGATAATTGTCAGGAAGCCGTAGCCGAAGGCGATAAGACGGGTGAAGGTAAGGGTCTTCTTCTCGCTGAAGTTATTCTTTTTATAGACGGGCTCCATAAGCTGGCGGAAAATAGTGCCGATGGCGAGGAGCTGCCCTGCCAGAGTGCAGATAACGATAAGACCGATGGAAGCGAATATAAGAGCGGTGAGCCAGCCGGGGCAATAGGTGTTGATAACGGTAGCAAATGCAAGAGAGCTGCCTTCCGGTGCGACAAGGTTCATTGCGACGCAGATCATGCCGAGCAGCGCACAGATGAATGCGCAGGGCAGATTGAGAGCGGCGCCGAAAATGATGCCCCTGCGTGCGTTGGAATCATCCTTGGCGATAAGGGAAGGCTGGATCGCCGCCTGCATGGTGAGAAATGCGACAAAGCAAGTGAGGAACCAGCTGAACCATGTCTTGGTGGGCATGGAGAACGGGGTGAAGTAGCTTGCATCCAGAGTGGATTTCAGGTTTGCGATACCGCCGGTTTTGCCAAGTGCTATAAACATACCGACCGCCATGGTGAGGTACATGAGTATACAGCTGACCTTGCTGACATAGTTTGCGCCGGAAACGCCGGATACGACGGTATAGGAAATTGCGAGGACAAGACCGATAACGCATGCCCATGTAAGGGACAGGGACGGCATAATGGTCTGGAACACGGTAGTGAGGGTGAAAAGCTGGATGGGGATGTAAACAAAACCCATGAGCAGGTAGGCGTATGAGTACAGCTTGCTTACGCCCTTGGAGTATCTGTTCTCCATAAAGTTGGCAACTGTGTCCTCGGTGATGTATTTTCTGAGGCTGGCGATGAACAGGGAGGACAGGAGCATGGCGGCAGTGCCGGTAACGCCGTACCAGATGCCCGCGATGCCGTATACATAACCGTTCTGCGCGGCGCCTATCGTCGATGTGCCGCCTATCTGGAATGTGACAAGAAGAATACCGACGGTGACCCAATTCAGGTTCTTGCCGCCGTTTGCCCACTGAGCTGCGCTCGTAACCTTTCTGCCGGCCATGACGCCTATAAGGCAGATAACTGCAATTAAAACAAACATCAATGCTGCGTTCATAATTTACCTCCTATATTTTATTGTTTTTCAGAACGCAAAAACAATTTCCCTTTACTCTTTGCGGTGGGGCTGCCGAAAAAATTACCCTCCTTATTTCAAGCTTTGTTGAAATGATAGCTGCGCACGTGCCGTATATCATATTGTGCTTGTATTTTACTGTCGGTTGTGTTATTTTACAAATAGCAACTTTTTCGGCGCTATATAATTGTGCGTTATACCCACAATTTTTGATATCCGGTATAACCTGTGGTTATGGAGGTTTCCCAGTGGCAATTAATCTTGAGTACTACCGTGCGTTTTATTACGTTGCGTTATATAAAAGCATTTCGCGGGCGGCCGAGGAAATGTTCGTTTCTCAGCCCGCTGTAAGCAAGGCAATACGCAATCTTGAGGAAAGTCTCAAATGCACACTTTTCGTGCGCTCTTCCCATGGGTCGGAGCTGACACGCAACGGCGCTTTGCTTTTCAGCCATGTCTCAAAGGCTTTCGACGAATTTGAAATCGGCGAGAGCATCGTATCCCGGAATGTGCTGGATCAATCGCAGGATATCTATATAGGGGCAACGGAATCATCGCTGTATTCCGTGCTTCTGCCGAAGCTTACGGTTTTCAAGCAGGAATACCCAAATGTGCATTTCCATATAAGCGGCTGCTCCACCAATGAGCTGATCACCATGCTCGTGGAGGGAACGATAGACCTTGCACTCGGCGTGACGCCTATCGTCAAGCAGACAAACCTTCCCATAACGGAGCTTGCCGATGTTTACGACGTGGTTTTTGCGCACAAGGATTTCCCAATAGACGATACGTTCCCGCTCACGATAGAGCAGTTTCTCGCCCAGCCGATCATAGGGGTACGCGCCGACTCGTCCGCCGGAAAGCACATTACGGATTTCTTCGCGGCTTTCGGGTATACATATAAGCCGCTTTTTACCGTCGAAACCTCCTCGCAGGTATGTCCGCTTGCGGAAAACCGGCTCGGCATAGGCATTGCGCCGATGTGGGCACTTGACGAATACAAGGGCGGAAACCTGAAAAAGCTGAACACCGCGTTTTCCATACCGACCCGCAAGATATTCCTTGCCGTCAACAACAAGTACCCGATCTCCCCGCTGTGCCGCAAGTTCATACACCTTGTGCGCGGATGAGTGAGAACGGTAAATAAGGAGAAAAAATGTCATTGAGAAAAGACGCGGACGAAGTGATCCGCCGTGCGATAGACGCCGCGCTTCCGCACAACGCCGTCAGGGCGGCGCTGAACGATTTCAGCCCCGAAGGGAACATATACGTCGTTGCCGTGGGCAAGGCGGCATGGGAGATGGGGCGAAGCGCCGCAGAGGTTCTGCACGGCAGGATAAAGGAAGGCATAGTCGTCACGAAGCACGGCTACGCCGACGGGGATATCGCCGGATTCAGAGTATACGAGGCGGGGCATCCCGTTCCCGACGCCGACACTTATGCCGCGACGCAGGCGGTCATTGATATGGTTGAGCCGCTGGGCGGCGGGGATAACGTCGTTTTCCTGCTGTCGGGCGGCGGCTCGGCGCTTTTTGAAAAGCCGCTCATACCGGTTGAGGATATGGAGCGTCTCACAAGGGAGCTTCTGGCGTCCGGCGCGGACATTGTTGAGATAAACACTCTGCGCAAGCGTTTTTCCGCCGTCAAGGGCGGGCGCTTTGCAAAGCTGTGCGCACCGGCGAAGGTATATGCGGTCGTGCTGTCCGATGTTATCGGCGACCGGCTTGACATGATCGCCTCCGGTCCTGCCGCGCCGGACAGCTCCACCGCCGCCGAGGCAAAGGCACTTGCCGAACGCTACGGCCTTACACTTACGGAGCGGATGAAGGCGCTTCTTGACGCGGAAACGCCGAAAGAGCTTGACAATGTGGAAACGCGTATCACCGGCAGCGTGACGCAACTTTGCCTGTCGGCGGAAAAAACCTGTTCGGCGCTTGGGTATAAGCCCTTTATACTGACCTCATCCCTGAGCTGTACGGCGCGTGATGCGGGTGTATTTCTTGCGAACATCGCGCAAAAATACGCATCATCCGGCAAAAAGCTTGCGTTTATCGCGGGCGGTGAAACCGTTGTGCATCTTACCGGCAGCGGCTTAGGCGGCAGGAATCAGGAGATCGCGCTTGCCGCGGCGGACGGCATTGCGGGGCTTGAAAACGTCTGTGTGTTTTCCGTCGGCTCGGACGGGACTGACGGTCCCACCGACGCGGCCGGCGGATATGCCGACGGCTTCACCAGGGCGCTGCTCAAAAAGCAGGGTGTTGACATCTATGAAACCCTGCAAAACAATGACGCGTATCACGCGCTGGAGAAAAGCGGCGGTCTTATCAGAACGGGCGCCACCGGAACAAACGTAAACGACCTGTCGGTTTTGCTGATAGGATAGAAAAAAGACCTTTGCCCACGGAATCGTATTTCCCAAGGCAAAGGTCTTTTGCACCGTATAACACTGTTATTGGATCAAGCTGTCATTTGCCGACTCTCAGCATTTCAACCAGAGCGCAGTACTTATCCGCAAAGCGGAGTATTGCCGTCTCCTTGGATTTCGGGATCTTGCCGATCTTCCCCGGCCACATATGGCTCCTGACGGACATCTTAGTGCCCTCCGCATTCTCTCCGGCGGTTTTTCCGGCGCTGCCGTTCCCGGCTTCGCAGGTCGTTTTGCCCTCTTCCTCATCGGGCAGTCCGTTCAGATTGAAATCATGCAGCATTGCCGCCTCGACAAGCTCTTTTTCGTCCGCGTTGAGATGCAGACGCTCGTTGATCAGGAAGCTTATCCACGCGACGTTTTCATAATGCTCCGGTGCCGTTGTATTCCTATGCTGTGCATATTCGGGCGTCTCCATGTATTTCTTCATAAGCTCGCTGAACTTTTCTTTCCTCAGCTTGCGAGCCTCGCCGTTCGCACGTATCGGATGCCTGAATTTCTGCACTCTGTTGATCGCGTTGCGGGAGAAGTGATTTTTCGAGTTTATTATCTGATATACCGTTTCCGTCATATGGTTCTGGAACGCGTTGTCCAGCTCCGCTACCTGCCGCTGGAAATCCGTCAGAGCGGAAACGGTCAGCGTAAGGTCTGCCGACAAGACCGCGACGAATATGAGCGCCGCCAGATTTATCACCCATTGCGGAATACCGCTGAGTACCGACAGCGTGAACGGCATCACCCATTTCATGATCGCAATGGCCGCCGCACCGAAAGCCGCAGACGTCGGCACGCTGGTTCTGCCGTTGATATTCATCGGGACATTGCTGTAATCCCACCACCGCGCATTGAAAAGCTTCTCAAGCAGCCACGAGGTCGGGTACTCCAGAATCATGCTGACGACAAAGCCGACAATGAACACCTGCCAGAATGTCAGGTCGGGCAGGACGCCGCTTACAGCGGCATTGTATGTAAAAAAGCCCAGAACGCAGCCGAAGCCGTAAATAGGGCACACAGGACCGTATAAAAAGCCGCGGTTTGCCCATTTGCGCTTGCATATCGAGCAATAAACGCTTTCCCAGACCCAGCCCAGAAAGCTGAAAATAACAAATATGACTACCGCGTCATTCATAGCAGCACCTCTTATTTATACTGATTTTCGGGTCATTTCCCGAACAATTCGGTGTTATTTATAAATAATACCATAAGTCGGCCGATTTTTCCAGACAAATATAAAAAGGATGTACGGCTTCATTCTAAACCGTGCATCCTTTTTCTGTTATGCTGCTGTTATCCGGCGATCATGGCGCGGATGTGATTTTCAAGGCTTATAAGGCTCCATACCTCTTCCTTGGCGGCATTGAGCAGATTGGATCGATCCGCACTTCGGCAGTAGGTACTCATTTTTACACCGTTGAGCTGATGATAATACTTGCAGCTTACGGGATAGCAGGTGCGTTCGATCATGCCTGCCATGCAGAGGAAGTCCGCGACGAGCTTGGCCTTTTCCGGGTCGGAATCCTTATGCGTGACGCAGTATTTATAAAGATCGGGGTGGAAATTGGCCATAACGCCGCTGTATCCCGCCGCGCCGTAGCAGAGCGTATCATACCACGATTGACAGTTGGCGTTGTATATTTTGAGCGGCGTTCCGCGCACGGCGTCTATTCTCTCATGGATAAGCTCAAAGTCACAGCAGGTATCCTTGAGGAAAACGAGCTGTCCGGAGGAAGCATAATCATGCAGGAACTCGGTCGTAAGCAGTCTTTTCCACGGGGCAGGACACTCATAAATGCCGAATGAAATTTCGGGAAATGTTCTGAAAATATCGTCAACGCACTTTCTGAACGCCGTCTCCCCTTCCTTCTTGATGTCAAGGCGGTTGGAGACGAGGACATATGCCCCGATGCCCGGTATCTTCATCATGTTTTCGATCTCGCGGTATTGCGTGACGGTGTCGCAGGCGGTATGTCCGGAGGCGACTATCTGTATTCTTCCGGCGGCTGTTTCCGCGACGCACCTTGCAATATCCAGCTTTTCCTGCTCGGAAAGATACATCATCTCGGATGACTGGCATATTGCGAAAATACCGTCGCAGCCCTTTTCAATATACCAATCGGTAAGCGCCTCGATCGCCTTGAAATCAGGGGTATTGTCCTCCTTCCACGGCGTTATCATTACCGGAAACACACCGGGAGCAATTTCAAAAGCCATAACTGTCTCCTAAATCATTTAAGGAATATATCCTGCATCTGGGCATAAATCTGTTTGCCGCCTGCCACAATATAATCGGAATCCGCGGCGACGGAGATCATGTCCACATTGCGCTGCTGATAACGGCGTATTACGTCTGTGCCGAACAGTCCTATGGAAACGCCCATCTTCTTGCCGCCCTTATGTACGCGCGCAAACACATCGTCCACAACGGCCTCGACCTCGGGATTGAACCAATCGCCGATATGTCCCATTGACGATGCCAGATCGCACGGACCAAGCATTATCACATCAAGACCTTCGATAGAGAGTATTTTATCCAGTTCTTTATAGGCGGCGATGTTTTCAAACTGCAAAATCGTAAGAATATCATCGGATGAGCGTATATACTCCTGCGCGGTCATATCCGCACCGAAGTGCATCGCCCTGCGCGGACCCCAGCCGCGGTTTCCGACGGGCGGATATCTGCACGCCGCAACGGCTTCAAGCGCCAGTTCGTATGAGTTGACCTGGGGAAATACGATGCCCTCCGGCCCCATTTCAAGGATAGGCTTTGCCTGAACCTGAGAGACCTCCGGTATGCGCACTATCGGCGAAACGCCGGTCGCCCGTGCGGCAACAAGGTGATTTCTCAGATCCTCACGCGACATGGATGTATGCTCCATATCTATCCAGAGGTAATCAAAGCCCATATCGCCCATTATTTCGGTCACGCTTGAGTCCGAAAGTGATATGTGCGAGCCGATAGCGGTTTTGCCGCTGTTTAGTTTTTCTCTAAGCTTGTTCATATTGAAATATCCTTTTATAGCTTGCGGGAAGGTTTCCCTTCCCGCGGTTCGGCTGTTTTTTTACTTCACGTAGGACTGGATGAGATCCCAGTCTTCAACCAGAGGCTTGATGTAGGGAATGGTAGCTTCCTTGATAGTCTCGTCGGGCGTTATGACTGTGCAGCCCTTCTTCTCAAGCTCGGAAGCCATGGAAGCTTCCGCTTCCTCCTGCTGCTCGGTCATCCATGCGACTGCGTTTGCAATTGCCTCGTCAAAGACCTTCTTGTCGTTGTCGGAGAAGCTGTTGTAAAGCGCTTCATTTATGAAGACCATATTGGGGCAGATAATGTGGTCGGTGAGGATGATGTACTTTGCGTTCGTCTCATAGAACTTCTGTGCATTGTAGGTGGTGAGGGGGTTCTCCTGACCGTCAACGGTGCCGGTCTGCAAAGCAAGATAGAGGTCGCCGAGAGCCATAGGAGTGGGTGCAGCGTCCCATGCCTCGATCATCTTGACGTACATATCCGCCTGGGGAACACGGATCTTCATGCCCTTGAGGTCGGCAAGAGTATGAACTTCCTTGTTGACGGTGAGCTGACGGGTGCCGTAGTAGAATGTACCGGCAATCTTGACGCCAATGGCGTCAAACAGTTCGTTGAGAACATTCTTATACTCGCCGTTAAGAGCCGTCATCATGTGGTCAACGCTCTGATAAAGGAACGGAGCTTCGACCTGAGATGCTTTGGGGATCATAGTGCCGAACTGAGCGGGACCTTCGGTGATAATGTCTACAAGGCCTGCCTGAACGCCCTCAACAAGGTCCTGAGAGCCGCCCAGAACGCTGTTGGGGTAGCCGGTGATGTGGATGTTTTCGGCCTTTTCGTTTATCTCGTCGATGGCCTTCATCATCATCTGGGTTGCGAGGTGATCTTCGGTGTGGACGGAGCCCCACTTGAGCTCGGTCTTTTTGTCTGCTGCAAACGCGGCGGTGCCAAGAGCGGCCAGCATGCACAGCGCAAGAACCATTGCAAGAATTTTCTTCATGTTTTCCTCCATTTATTTTATTTTCAGCATCGGGTCATACCCGTTAACTGCGGTTTATATCAGCCCGCACCGTAAATGAGGTTTGGCAGCCAGTTGGTGACGGCGGGGACAAAGGTAACTATCATGAGCACGATAAACAGCGGCAGCAGGAACGGCGTTGTCGCCTTTATGACCCGCTGTGCCGGAACCTTCGCAACATTTGAAACGACATAGAGAACAACTCCGACCGGCGGTGTGATAACGCCTATCATGAGGTTGAGTATCATGATAAGGCAGGCCTGCGTCTGCGAAACGCCCATTGCAACCATCGCCGGGATAAGAATAGGTCCAAGGATAAGTATCGCCGCGGTTCCTTCCATGAAGCAGCCCACAACGAGCAGGAAGAGATTGACAACGATAAGGAAAACAAATTTGCTGTCGATGCTTGTGAGCACTCTGGAGATCGTCTGGGGAACCTGCGCGATGGAGAGGATGTATCCGAAGATGTTCGCCGTCATAACGATTGCCAGAACAACGCCCGTCGTCTCGCAGGTGGCAAGCATGACCTCCGGAAGATCCTTCCACTTGAGATCCTTGTACGCATAAAGACCGACTATCAGGGAATAGAGCGACGCAACGACCGCCGCCTCGGTGGTGGTAACGATGCCGGAGTATATTGCGACAAAGAGGATCACCGGAGAGAGCAGAGCAAATATTGCCTCTCTGAACGACTCCCAGACTACTTTGAGACTGGGCTTCGCGTTTCTCGGATAATGGCGCTTTCTCGCATAGTAAGCGACGAGTACACACATGGCGCTCGCCATAAGTATGCCGGGGATAACGCCGCCGACAAAACATCTGCCTATCGAGGCGCTTACCGTGACGCAGAGAATGACCATCGGCAGGGACGGCGGAATGATCGGTCCCAGAACAGAGGACGCGGCAGTGACCGCGCAGGAGAAATCATCGTCGTATCCCAGATCGCGCATTGCCTCTATCTCAATGTTTCCAAGGCCACCCGCGTCGGCGACTGCCGTGCCGGACATACCCGCAAACATTGCCGAGCAGAGAACGTTGGCATGACCCATGCCGCCGGGGATAGAACCGACTATCGTGTTCGCAAAGCGGAACAGCCTTCTTGTAACGCCGCCCGTATTCATCAGGTTGCCCATGAGGATGAAGAACGGCGCGGCAATCATTGTGAAGGAATTTGCCGCCTGCGTTATACGCTGCACGGTAATGACCGGCTGCGTACCGGTAAGGAACATATACAGGAACGAGGACAACCCGAGATTTACATAGAGGGGAAGTCCGGAAAAAAGCAAAACAATAAACGTAATAAGAGCTATCGTCATCGGCGCCATTATTCTTCGTCTCCTCCCTTTTCCTTGTAGTCTCTGGGTCCCTTGGTGACGCACTCAACAAGACCCGCTATTTCATAGAATATTATGATAAGGTTGCACAACGGTCCCATGGCGTACACGACGCCCATGTTTATCTTGACCGCAATGCCTGTGCGGATAGAGCCTATGCCGACAAGCTTTATGCCGTATACGACCATGAGCACGGCGAACAGTATGCACAGCAAATGGTTGAATACCTGAAGCCACTTCTGCACATTTTTCGGCAGGGCGTTCATGAGCGCGGTGATGCGGATATGCGCATCTTTTCTTTCCGCCAGGCACCAGCCGAGATAGCACACCCAGATATAGATAAGCTGAATAGCTTCCTCTGACCACGTGATCGGATCCTTGAGTATCCATCTCCAAAGCACCTGACATATTCCGATCACAAAAATACCCGACAGGAAAAAGACAAGCATAACGTCAATGGCTTTTTCAAGGTATTTTTTGACGGTTGGGACAAACCCTGTCAAATTAACCACTCCTTTTCTCTCTTTTTTTATTTAACAAATTTAACACTCAGTCATGAAAGACACGGCGCATCATTTCGCTCTGGCTTTTCGCGGTATTCACAATGGCGCTCATGTCGCTTCCTGCGGAGATGAACTGGAAGCCTCTGTCAAACCAGAAGCGTACATCCTCTTCACCGTTGGCGCCCACCGCTATACCTATGGGAACGCCCGCAGCCTTGCATTTTGCGACAGCCGTGTCTATAAGCGCAAGAACATCCGGATGGAATATATCATTAAGATGCCCTATCGAGCCGGACAGGTCGCACGGACCGACGATAAAGCCGTCTATGTACTTTACTTTGAGCATATTGTCAAGGTCGCCTATCGCGTCCGCATGCTCAAGCTGGACAAAGCGGCACATACGCTCCGGCGCATCCTCAATATATCCGAAAAGATCCTCCGCGCAGTATTTGCAGGCTCTGCGCGGGCCGAAGCCGCGCTTCCCCAGCGGCGGATAGAGGCAGGCATCCATAGCGTCCTGTGCTTCCTTCGCGGAATTGACCATCGGGAAAATTATCCCGTCGGGTCCCATTTCAAGCACACGCTTTGCAAGATACGGCTCATTGAACGGTATGCGCACTATCGACGCAGCGCCTCCCGCCTTGCAGGCGATTATCTGCATCAGCACCGTTTCATAGTCCATTGCCTCATGCTCCGTGTCTATCCACAGATAGTCAAAGCCGAGCGCCCCAACCATTTCCGAAATACACGGGTCGGTCAGGTCAACCTCAAAGCCGATAAGATGCTGCCCTGAAATAAGCTTCTCTTTGAATTTGTTCATTTTGAAATTTCACGCCCTTTTTTAGTCAAAATTGCCCGTATTGAACTGCACGCAGCGGCTTTACACCCGATTTTGTAAAATAATGCATATTGTTATAAGCGCGCTTCGTTCAAAAGTTGTAACAAACCGCCAAAAAACAATCTCCCAATTATATTTTGAATATATCAACCGCATTACAGAATGTCAATTCGATTTCATAATTTCAGAAATGTTTTTCATTGATTTCAAAAATTATGAAATTTCTGTTGCGGCTCAGCAAAACTATTGGTATAATGAACAAAAAAACGGGAGGATAACGTTTCATGGTGAATCAGAAGGATATAGCCGCCGCTGCCGGGGTTTCGAGGGCAACGGTTTCCCGGGCGTTTACCCAGAACGCAAACATTTCTCCGAAAACACTCAACAAGATCCAGAACGCTATGGAGCGTCTCGGCCTTAAGCCGATCCCATGGTATCCCGCGGGCGACAATAAAAAAAGCCGCCATGTGATGGTCATGGCGGGCGATGTGGCAAATGAATTTTACGCTCATATTATAAAGGGAATATGTGATAAGTTCCATACCTTGGGCATCTATTCCATTGTCTGCAACAGCAACTACGACTCCCATTTTGAGGAGGAGCAGATAAGGTATGCGCAGGAAAACGGCTGTCTCGGAATAATTCTTGTGACCGCGGTGGAATCCGTCACGCTTGTTGAGCGTCTCAAAAAAACGTCGATCCCGGTCATTCTCGTCAACAGGTACATCCATTCGCTGGATATGGACATGGTATGTCTCGACAATTACAGCGGCGGCTACACTGCCGCCAACTGCCTTTTGCAGAGCGGCCACACGAAAATCGCGGTTCTCTCCGGCGGGCGGCACTCCACGCCGCAGCAGGACAGGGTAAGAGGCTTTCGGGACGCCATACGCGATTTCGGAAACAGCAGCATCACATGCAGCGTGTTCTACGGAGAGCAGGTCGCCGAACGCGGCGAACGCTTTGCGGATACACTGATAAGCACGCCCGGCGCATACACTGCGGTATTTGCCCCTTTCTGCCTCATTGCCTACGGGCTTGTCAACAGGCTGAGAAAATTTGATGTGACCGTCCCGAAGGATCTGAGTATTATCTGCTTTGATGATTCAGTGCTTATAGACGAGCGCGGGCTTAACCTGTCAACCGTCAGCTATGACCCGTACACCATGGGGCTTTACGCCGCCGACACGCTGATGCGGCGCTTGGAAAACAGCCGCGCCGGAAAAATCCGGCTCTTGCTGGAGCCGGAGCTGATAGACAGGGGCAGTGTGATAAAGCCGTTATAAGCAGAGCGTGTTTGCGGACGCACGGAGGAGCCGCCGCCTTTTTTCACCGTCTCTGCCGCGCATTGTCTCCGCGATCAGCTGCTGCAAAGGGAAGAGCATGTTTTCATCCATATTGCCGCCTCCATATCCTCAATTCAATTTGCTATATATTATACCACAAATTGGGTCTTTTTCCAGCCTGATATAAAAACATGGCAAATTAGCGGTTGACTAAGCGCGGCAAATATGGTAAAATCTCTTTTGCCGTAAAGGAAAAATTAATATTTGCTAGTATAGCTCAGTCGGTAGAGCAGCTGATTCGTAATCAGCAGGTCGTGTGTTCGAGTCACATTACTAGCTCCAGAAACGTCCCGGATGATGCCGAAAGGTGTTCATTCGGGACTTTCTGTCTCTAAAAGCTCCGCTTGGGCAGCGGCAGCAGGGTCGGCATAAATCCGACGATTTTCCATGCCCGCCGCTCTCCCGCGCCGTTTTCCTCTGCCGGTACTGCCAGTTGACAAATTTGTCTTTTCCCTGTATAATACACGATGTGCATTGAATGATGCACATCGCTTGATGCATTTCATACTGAAAGGATGCTGGATATGGCTCCGAAAAACAAGTTCACGAAAGAAGAAATGACGGAGGCGGCGCTGCGCGTCGTGCGCGCCAATGGGCTCGACTGTCTGACCGCAAAAGCGATAGCGGATGAGCTTGGCACATCCACGCGCCCGATCTTTACCGCCTTTGGCTCTATGGATGAAGTCAGGCAGGCGGTCTATGCCGCGGCGGTGCGCGTATATGACGGCTACACAAGCGCCGGCTTAAAAGAGAATATCCCGTTTCTCGGTGTCGGGAAGAGCTATATCCGCTTTGCGAAGGAAGAGCCGGAGCTTTACCGGTTTTTGTTCCTGACGTGGACGCCGGAGAATGAATACGGCGCGATAAAGTCCATGCAGCATTTACAGGCTCACGTCCGCCCGACGATGATGGACATTTATCATATTACCGCAGGCGAGGCGGACGTGTATTTCCGCGATCTCTGGCTTGCGGCGCACAGCCTGTCAACGCTGATCGTGACCGGCGATTGTCCCTATTCGGACAGAGAGATCGGGCAAATCCTGACGGGCTTCAGTATCAGTATTTTCAAATCAATCAAGGAGATACCAGGCTTTGCCACAGGCGCTTTTGACCGCGATGCGGCATTTCGCGCTTTGACCGGCAAGTAAGCAAAGACGGTAATTTCAGCCCGTCAAAGAATCAAGGAGGATCACAGAATGAAAAACAGTGCGCTGGTTGTGATCGACCTGCAAAATGACATCACGAGCTATGATAAAAAGAAGCTTCCGGAGCTGCTTGCGTATTACGAAAGCAAGGGCTGCACGCTCCTGACGCTTCAGGAAGCTGTACAGGCGTAACGGTCATAGAGGGAAATGAGCGGAAAACTCGGCGGAAGCGCGGCTTTGGAGTGCCGATGCGTATATTTTGCCAATCGGCATATTGTCCGCACTCCGCTTCAGAATATTCCGTCCTGATTTAAAGATATGGAGGTTGCTATGAAAAACAAAAATGCGCTTATCGGCTGCTGCGGACTGGATTGCGAAAAATGCGACGCCCGTATCGCAACAGTCACAAATGACAACGCCCTGCGTGAAAAAACCGCGGCTCTGTGGACGAAGCTCAACGGAGTAACGATCACGCCGGAAATGATCAATTGCACCGGCTGCCGTATAGACGGGGCAAAAACGCCTTTCTGCGACAAGCTCTGCCCCGTACATAACTGTGTTCGGGAAAAGGGGCTGGATACCTGCGCAGACTGTGAGCAGACGGACGCTTGTCCGACACTGGGCTGCATTGCCGTAAACAGTCCGTTTGTTTTGGAAAACCTGAAACGGCTCCGCAAAACAAAATAAACGAAAAAGCATTAGTATTTTGACAAGGGGGTGCGGCAAAATGTTGATTTTGCCGCACCCCCTTGTGCGTATTATTTTGATATGATGTTTTTCCCTATAACATATATTCCTATCAGCATTTCTCCGATGGACAATCCCATCAGCAGACCGGAGAATTTGAAACGGTCTTGTTCGATACGCCGAGCTTTTCCGCCAGCTGCTCCTGCGTGAGATTTTTTTCTTTGCGCTTGTGCGGGGTGGGCTGAGCAGCGCTTCAATATCCGGAGATCTCCGGAACGGCGGCTCTGTTTATCTCGCCGTAAACGAAATTTTCAAACATTGTTCCCAGCCGGTCAACGGATTTATCGACGTCAAAGTCCATTCTGTTCCAAAGGAACTTGATAAAAAAGCCCATATAAGCAAATTTGCAGAACTGAATAATCTCGTCTACATGTTCTTCCGTCAGGTTTTTCCCTTCTACCCGGAGTCTGACCTGCTTTGCAAAGCTGTCATCCGTGCTTGAGAAAACATATCGCTCAAGCTGCTCACGGGAAAGACAATCAAAAATGTGATATATGATCTTGGGATGCTCCTGACAATAGTGAAGAAAAATTTTTGCTTCTTCTCTCCAACCGCCGCTGTCGCCGGACTGCGCCCTCATCTCGCCGATTTTACGGCTCAGCCACGTGTTCAGCAGGGCATATATATCCTGATAATGGTAATAAAACGTGTTGGGGCTGATTCCGCAGCGCTTTACCAGCGCGGACACCGTTATTTTATCAAACTGCATTTCCTCCAGCATTTCTTCAAATGTTGTCATAAGTGCTTTTTGCGTAAGCAGCGCCATATAGCTCCTCCGTTATTGTTTCTTCATACCTTGAAGCATAGTACCACAAAAGAAGAAGACAAACAAGAGGTGTGCGGCCGGAAAAACGACCGCACACCTCTTCAGGCGCATATTCCGTTATTGGCTGACGCGTTCCGAGTAAAGACGCGTCATCTGTTCATATATGACTTCCCTGTTGTTTTCAAAGAATATTTTCCCCAGCGCGGCTTCCATTTCGCGGTGCATGGCATTGTTCTTGGTGAGCGTCACGGCCTCATCGGCAAGCACGCTTGTGTTGTGCGTCGTAACGGCGCCGCCCGAACCGACAAAAAATTCAAGATTGTGCTTTTCGCATCCGCCGACCGCGTTTATCAAAAGCATGGGCAGTCTCTTCTGCGCGGCCTCGGTGACGCTTACCCCGCCGGGCTTTGTCATGTACACATCGGCGCTGTCCAGCAGCACGGACATATCCTCGACTAACCCCAAAATGCGTATATCCCCGTTCGCCTCATATTTCCGCGACAGCTCATCATACAATTCCTGATTGCTCCCGCACAGAACGGAGACCGAAAATGAACCGTCCGCCGCCTGACGGGCAGACAGAATCTCAAGCAGCTCCTCAATGGGGCCGCAGCCCATGCTCCCGCAGGCTACAAGGATGTTTTTCTTTTTTGGGTCGAGCATGAAACGCTCCTTTGCGGAGGTCTTATCGTGGATGATGCCGAACTGTGCGCGTGTGGGTATCCCGCTTACTATTATCTTTTCCGCCGGAACGCCGAAGGACGCCAGCTCCGCTTTCTGCTGTGAGGACGGCACAAAATGCAGCGGCAGGTCAATTTTTTCCGCGCCGGGCGAAACGGTGTAATCCGTCTCCACAACGCTTCCGACGATCGGAAGACCGTATCTTCTGATCGCGTCTGTCAGCATGAGACCGGCGTAGACGTGGCAGCATATGACCTGATCGTATTCCTTGTCCCGTATATATCTGCCGAGCTTTCTTACGCCGAGGTCAAGCAGCCGCCTTACCGAATGACCCTTGCCGTACTGCTTGCGGTGCGTTTCCGCATGGTGATATCCGCGCCGGAAAACCACGGGAGTATTGCGGTAAATATAAGAGTGTACATCGGACGCAAGCTCCGACCAGCCCTGCGGAAGAAACGCCATCGCATCTATGATATCCGCCGTTTCGCCGTGTGAAGCGTAAATTTCTTTGATCGCCGCGGCAGCTGAATTATGTCCGCCGCCGTTGTTGCAGCTCAATATAAGAGTTTTCAAGTTATATCTCTCCGTTCGTTACTGTCGTGGTTTGCGGCTTATCCTCCGCCTTGATTTTACGCTGTTCCTTCATCGCAAGCGCTTTATGAAGCCTGCACAGTCTTGGGCGGTTAAAGCGCTGAACAAAAATGAAAGGGAGATTTCCGAAAAGCACATAGGCAAGGAAAAATACTATTCCGCCCGCTCCGCGCCATATAAACGGCAAAGCAAGTCCCAAAAAGCTCAATATGACGTGCGTCAGCTCTGCCACGCAGGTCTCATTGATCATCACGGCAATTTTTGCGGAATCCATAGGCGCATCCGCAAGGCTTTTTCTCGGCACTATCCCGGAAAACACTTTGCTGACGTCCGGTATTTTATTCTGCCAGCTTTTTATTTTTATCGTTTCATAAAATTTGCCGCTCTTTTCAAACCCGACCTGTCGGAACGGGAATTTTTCGGCTTGGAAAGATATTTTCGCCATCAGCCGCCCTGCCGGAAAGCATAATATTCCAAGAACGGCAATGTATAAAATGCATCTTAAAAAATCCACGGTGTTATCCTGCTCCCTGAAGTCGTTTGTTCATAACCGCCGGTTTCCGGAAAGAGACTTATCCGCGCCGGAAAAGCTTATCAGCATTCGTGCCAGACGGCGTCGATTATCTTCTGATGTTCGTCGCAGCGGAACGCTTTTGACACGCATATGATCGTATATATGCTCTGAATACCCGTAACAAGCAGAGATATCCCGATATAGATCATCAGAGCCGCCGCGCCGGTGAAGGGGTCAAAAATCATAAACACGCCGAGAAGTATACCGACGATGCCGAGTATAAGCGAGGTCCACCAGCTTGAATACCCGAACAGGCGAAGCTCTGTAGACGCCTGAATGGAAAAAATCCCGCTCATTATGATGTAAACGCCGAGGATAACGGGCAGAACCGTCAGCGCGCCCAGCGGATGGCATATCAGGATTATTCCGGCAAGGATACTGAAAATACCGGCTCCAAGATCAAAGCGGAAAAGCACACCGGCAAGTCCAAGCTCAAAATAGCGTATCAGCTCATAAATACCCATTGCGATGCAGACCGCGCCCACAAGATAGCAGGCCGTCAGCGCGGAGATGTCAGGCCATATGATCATGGCGGCGCCAAGCGCGATCGTAAGTACGGATAAAATGATCGCACCGATTTTATACTTCTTGATCGAATCCATTATCAGCACTCCTTTATTGAACCGTTTTCGCCTGAAAACGGTGTTTTTTATATATTAATATAGTATACCAAACCAATTTTCTTAGTCTATTGTGAAAAATGTTTCCCTGCGCAAAACGGTATATTTTTAAATTTCAGCGCAATTTGTGATATTTTGCCATATTTATCCTAAAATCAAGTTGAGCGCATCAGGAAATATCCGAAAAGCGTGGAAACGCCCAAACAATTTTATGCCGCCGTGGGGCTTTAAAAAGCAAATATTTTCTGTATAATAGAGGAAAAACAGCAATGAAGGGAAGACGTATTATGAAAATCGTTATAATTGACGATAGCATAGTGAATCCGGGCGATCTTAGCTGGGAACAGATAGAGAGACTCGGCGAGCTGACCGTGTACTCATCGGAAGCACGGGACAAGGAGGAGATCATACGGCGCGCAGCCGATGCGGATATCATTATCGCCGACCCGCCCGATGTTCCGCACGGGCTTATTGAGGCGTGTCCGAAGCTCAAGGGAATTTTTCTTCTCTCGACCGGCTATGACCATATAGATCTTGAAGCGGCGAAAAAACGCGGCATTGTCGTATGCAATGTGCCGTCCTACGGCACGGCGGCGGTATCGCAGTATGCGATCGCCCTGCTGCTGGCGATTTGCAGCCATACGGACTTCTACTCCGCAAAAGTCCACGAGGGGCTTTGGTTCAACAGAACGCATGAAATAATCGGCGAGCATAGGCTTATCGAGCTTGAGGGGAAGACGATGGGCGTGATAGGCTTCGGCAGAATAGGTCAGCGCGTCGGGCTTATCGCCAAGGCCATGGGCATGAATATCATCGCCTACAACCGCAGTCAGAACGACGCCGGACGCGCAATAGGCGAATATGTTGATTTGGAGGAGCTTTTTGCGCGCTCCGACGTCATATCCCTGCACGCGCCGCTGAACGACAGCAGCCGTCATATCATCAATGCCGCCGCCATTGAAAAGATGAAAGACGGCGTTATCATCATCAACAACGGGCGCGGCGGGCTTGTCGATAACAAGGCGCTGGCAGACGCGCTCATTTCCGGAAAGGTTTATGCCACCGGGCTTGACGTTGTGGACGGCGAGCCTATCGCGCAGGATAATCCCCTGCTCACAGCGCCGCACTGCATAATCACGCCTCACATAAGCTGGCTCCCGAAGGAAGCGCGGCAGAAGATCATCGACGCCTGCGAGGAAAATATATGCGCCTTTATGCACGGCAGGCCGACAAACAACGTGGCAAAATAAAAATCAGCTTGTCAGAGAACCAAGGTTCTCTGACAAGCTGATTTTTATATTCTGACGAGCTTGTACTCTCTTGTTCCAAGCCCGATCTCTTCCGCGTGCTCAAGGCAGCTCTTCCATTCGGCGTCGGGATGGGTCATGTGAAAATGCTCATGGTCATGATCCGTACCGCCGAACTTCTTGAGATTGTCGTCCAGACTGCTGCCCTCTATGACCGGCATTTTATTGCACAGATCGACACATGCCTGGTCAAGCGCGACGGGGTCGAACGAGGCGAGCATACCGACGTCGGGAATGATAGGAATGTCGTTCTCGGAGCGGCAGTCGCAGTTGGGGGAAACGTCACATATGAGCGAAATATGGAAGCAGGGGCGATCCTTGCACACGGCATAGCTGTACTCCGCTATTTTATAGTTGAGCAGCCTGAGTGAATCCTGGAAGAACGGAGTGACCGCGTTCTTTGGGCACAGGGCGAGACATCTGCCGCAGCCGACGCATTTGTCGGTATCAATATGCGCCTTGCCGTTTTCGATAACGGGCGCGCCGTGTGCGCATATCCTCGCGCAGTTTCCGCAGCCGATACAGAGCTTTTCATCGACATAGGGCTTGCCGTCGCAATGCTGCTCCATCTTGCCTGCGCGGGAGCCGCCGCCCATTCCGATATTTTTAAGCGCGCCGCCGAAGCCGGCTTCCTCATGCCCCTTGAAATGCGTCAGGGAAATGACGACGTCCGCGTCCATGAGCGCCCTGCCGATCTTTGCCTCCTTGACATAAGGGAGGTTTATTGGGACAAGCTGTTCGTCAGAGCCTTTCAGACCGTCGGCTATAATAACATGGCATCCTGTCTGGAGAGGTGAAAAGCCGTTGAGATATGCCGTGTCCATATGGTCAAGTGCGTTTTTCCTGCTGCCGACATAGAGCGTGTTGCAGTCGGTAAGGAAGGCCTTGCCGCCAAGCTCCTTCACATAGTCCGCAACGACCCTTGCGTAGTTGGGGCGGAGGAACGCAAGATTGCCCAGCTCACCGAAATGGATTTTGATCGCCGCATATTTGTCGGTAAAATCTATCTGCTCAAAACCGGCGGACTTCATGAGCCGGTGCAGCTTTTGAAGCAGATTTTCACGTGAGGAGGTTTTAAATGTGGTAAAATAAACGTCTGACGGATTCATATTATCACCTCATATAAAATAATTCCGTGTTTATTAAACCATATTTCTGCGAAATTGTCTATATTTTCAAATCAGTTAAAAAAATCTGCGGTATCTATCTTTCCATAGCCGCCAAAGCTTGCGGGGCAGGCAAAAATCTCGTCGGCAAGCTCGCTTCCGAGGAAGATCTTTGTGATCTCGTTTGTCTTTTCGGTCATGTCTATATCTTCAAAAAGCTCGGGATACACGGTTTTTGCGATGAACCACGTGTTGCACAGCACGGTTTCGTAATTGGTGTAATACGCGTTATATGCAAGCTGCAAATACACCTCGCCGCAGCGCCATGCCTTGCAGGTGTCGAACATCGTGCTGTCCTCGGCATAGAGCGGCTTTATATTCTTCACCGCTGCCGCGTCGATTATCATAATATCCATATTCTCGCCGAGAGAGGCAAACTTTTCCGCCTCAATGGGCTGAATGGCGGGACCGGACAGATCGGTGCAGACATTGCGAACATTGGCGACTTCAAAAGAGCAGAAGTTCATGGCGGTCATAAGGTGGTTGGTCGTGCCCCAGTTCCCAAGGCCGCAGATATATACGCCGGGCTTGTCCTCATCCTTGATATCAGCTGTGCGGCGGCTTATTTCTTCGCGTTCGCCCTCGACAAAGGAAACTATCTCATCGGCGCGCTCTTCCCTGCCGAACACAGTTCCGAGAAGCTTCATGCTGCCGGAAAATGCATCGTCGAAAACCGCGTTTTTGCCGGTGCTGAGCGTAATGACGGGAACTCCAAGCTGCTCCTGAAGGGCGTCGGCCTTTTCAACGTCCTCATACTCGGAGACGACGATATCTGGGGCGCAGGAGAGGATCTTTTCAGCCTCCGCGCTCTGTGCGTTGGGGCCGCCCACGCCGCAGGACGGGAGAGCGGAGAACTCCTCTCCGTATGCAAGCATATACGGTCTTGCAACGCCGTCAAACATTTTCGGGCGCTGTTCAAGCGACTCGTTGTCAATATCCTCAACACCGCAGAGCAGTGCAATGTCGCCGACGTAGCTGTACATTCTGAGCGCACCCGCGCCTATGCACACAACGTTTTCATAGCTGCCGGGGATTATCCTGACCTCGCGCCCTATCATATCCGTCACCGTGATCTCATCCGGTGTGTCGGCAAACGCAAGGCAGAGAGAAGACAGCATTGCAAAGCAGAGAATAAGCGATAAAATTTTTTTCACTGGAATACCTCCTGAAATTGAACTGACCTGATTATAATCAAGGCGGAGATATTTCGGAAGCTCCCCCGGGGGATAAATCCGTTAAAAAATTTTGAACGAACAACTTGACATAATATTGTGGAAGCGATAAAATATATCAGATAATATTTTGGGATTTCAGGGGAGAAATCCGTAAAGTATTGCTTGTTCAATTCGGACGGGCGCGTTTTATGCCCCGTCTTGCGTTAGATTCAGACACTTGCACAGTAAGGCTGCCGCTTATCCCGGCAGACTGTTTTTGTCTGCAAAACCACCACAATATTTTAAAGATTGGAGGTGTGTTTTCTTACTATGTCAACGACCCTTTGGTTAGTTATTATTTTCGCAGTGGTCTTAGTGACTTTCGCGGCCGCGTATTATTTCAGCAGGAACGTGCGTATAAAGCGCGGTGAAAGAGAGATAGAAGACGCGGAAGAAGAAGCCAAAAGAATAATAAATGAAGCTATTAAAAGTGGCGAGAGCAAAAAAAGAGAAGCTCTCGTAGAGGCAAAGGAAGAAATGCACAAAGCCCGTTCGGAATTTGAACGGGAGGAAAAATCACGCCGTGCGGAACTGCAGAAGCAGGAACGCCGCCTTCAGCAGAAGGAAGAAAACCTTGATCGCAAGATAGACGCGATCGAAAAGAAGAACGATACGCTCAGCGGAAAGATCGCCGCCGCCGAAGCCCAGCAGAAGGAAATTTCCCAGCTTAAAAAGAGTCAGCTCGATATGCTGGAAAAAATTTCGGGCTTTACCATTGAAGAGGCAAAGGCTTATCTCATAGCGAACGTCCGCGACGACGTCACGCACGAGATGGCAATGAAGGTCAAGGAAATCGAGACGCAGTACAAGGAAGAAGCCGATGCGCGCGCACGCGAGATAATCGCCACCGCGATACAGCGCTGCGCCGCGGATCATTCAAGCGAGATCACCGTTTCCGTCGTTCCTCTCCCCAACGACGAGATGAAAGGCCGCATAATCGGGCGCGAGGGCCGCAATATCCGCAGCATCGAAACGCTGACCGGCTGCGATCTTATTATCGACGATACCCCCGAGGCGATCACCGTCTCCAGCTTTGACCCGGTTCGGCGCGAGGTTGCGCGCATCGCCCTTGAAAAGCTTATTCTTGACGGCCGTATCCACCCTGCAAACATCGAGCTTATGATAGCAAAGGCGCAGAAGGAAGTTAACGCCACTATCAAGGCAGAGGGCGAGAGAGCCGTATTTGAGACTAATATCCACGGTCTGAATCCGGAGCTTATAAAGCTTCTCGGCAGAATGAGATACCGTACAAGCTACGGTCAGAACGTGCTCAACCATTCTATCGAGGTCGCGCATATTTCCGGCCTCCTTGCGGCGGAGCTGGGCGTTGATGTGGCAACGGCAAAGCGCGCAGGTCTTCTCCACGATATCGGCAAGGCGATCGACCATGAGGTCGAAGGAAGCCACGTCACTATCGGCGCGGACATCGCCCGCAAGTATAAGGAGTCCGAAGAGGTTATCCACGCGATCGAAGCCCACCACAACGATGTTGAGCCGCATACCGTTATCGCCTGCATCGTTCAGGCGGCGGACGCCATTTCCGCTTCCCGTCCCGGTGCGAGACGCGAGAATATCGAAAACTACGTCAAGCGTCTTGAAAAGCTTGAGGAAGTTTCCAAGAGCTTCCCCGGCATTGCAAGCTCCTATGCAATTCAGGCGGGACGCGAAATACGCATTATGGTCAAGCCCGAGGAGATCAGCGAGGATCAGATGGTTCTTCTTGCAAGGGACATCGCCAAGAAGATTGAGGACGAGCTTACCTACCCCGGTCAGATCAAGGTTCATCTCCTGCGTGAGACTAAAGCCGTTGATTACGCAAAATAAATACCGCAAGCGCGCTCTTGATGGGACGCGCATATAACAACAGCGATCAGCGCTCATATACGGACTGCCGTGAACAGCAGCCGTATATGAGCGCTTTTGCCTGTACTCTTACATACATTTGATTGCCGTAAAAAAATAAAAAAGCGGTTGAAAAAGCATAGCGGCAGACGTATAATGTAAAGACAAAAAATTGGGAGGCTATATTATGTTTGACAGAAAAGCATATAAAGCAAAAGGCAAGCAGGCGTTTCAGCTGAATTATTGGCTGTGCGTCGCGGTCGCGCTGATAATCGCGCTGCTGTGCGACGGTATGCTCAGCGGTATATACGAGGCAAAGGATGTGCCGTCAAAGCTTGACCGCGGCTATGAGTATTTTGAAGGATACCACGCCGAAGACGGCAGCTTTGACTATGAGATGGCGATATACAACCTTCCGCAGTCGGAGCGCGGCGCGAAGTCGCTTACGGTGGTATTCGGCCTTCTCGGCATATTCGTCTTCTCCGTTGTCGATGTCGGCGGACGCAGATTTTTCCTTAACAACAGCCGCGGCGAGGGACAGTTTTCCGATCTGCTCGTCGGGTTTCAGGACGGGAACTATTGGAAATATGTCTGGTCGATGTTCGCAATAAGGCTTCAGGTCGCGTTATGGAGCCTGCTGCTTATCATACCGGGTATTATCAAAGCGTATGAATACGCAATGGTTCCTTACATAGTTGCGGATAACCCGGGAATGGACAAAAAGACGGCTTTCGCCGTAAGCAAGCAGCTGATGACCGGCAACAAGTGGAATCTCTTCGTGTTTGACCTTTCGTTTATCGGCTGGAACCTGCTCTCGCTGATAAGCCTTAATATTGTCGGCGTGTTCTATGTATTTCCTTACATCAAGTCTGCAAGGGCGGAAGTATATCTCGCTCTCAAGAACGGTCTTGACGGAAAATCCGAGTGGTAAAACAGGATATATGCAAAAAAGTGTTTTGCTCATGAATCGGGCAAAACACTTTTTCATTTATGACCGGCGCTGCTCATCTGCTTCCCGCCGTTTTATTCCTCCGCGGCGGCGAGCCTGTCTATCACCCTGCGGTATTCGTCCGCAGCGGCTTCAAGCAGCTTCCCGCTGCCCTCGACCGCACCCTTGCGAAGCAGCTCCGTAAGCGCTGACACGCTTGAGGCAAGCTTTGAAAAGCCCATGTTCATTGCAACGCCTTTAAGCGTATGCGCGGCTCTGAACGCGGTTTCGCAGTCCCCGTCCGCAAGCGCCGTCTCAAGCGTTACGAAATTTTTATCATCCGCAAACATCTCTAAAAGTCTGGCGATCAGCGCCGGATTCCCAAGACGCGCAGCAACGCTCTCATAATCTTCGCCTATCTCCCGGTATATTTTTTCAACGTCCATTGCTTAGTGTCCTTTCTGTGTCTGTCATTCCGGCAGATTCTCAAGCTCTCTCCTGATGCTTTCCTCGGCTCTCCCGTCAAAAACGCTTTCAAGCCCTGCATCCGCCGTCAGTTCCTTCCGAAGCTGCTCTTCGCTGTCGCGGAGACATTCAAGCAGCAGCGGATTGAACGCGCCGCACTCCCCGTTCATTATCATTTCCATAGCCTTTTCATGGCTGTATGCCTTTTTGTAGCACCGCTCGCTCGTCAGCGCGTCATACACATCCGCAAGTGAGACGACCTGCGCGGCGATCGGGATCTCATCGCCTTTAAGTCCGTCGGGGTATCCGCTGCCGTCCCAGCGCTCATGATGCCAGCGGCATATCTGGCGGCTGTATTTCACAAGCGGCTCATTTTTAAATTCGGTCAGCTCGTCCATCATATCCCCGCCTATTGCGGCATGAGTTTTCATTATTTCATATTCCGCGGCGGTAAGCTTTCCGGGCTTATTGAGAATTTCAGACGGGATGTTTATCTTGCCGATATCATGAAAAGACGAGGCTGTGCATATCACGTCCAGATTGCCCGCAATGCCGCCGTACCTGTCGGTTCTGCCTAAAAGGCGCCTGAGCAGCGCCTCGGTGATTATGTTTATGTCGCGCACGTGCCGTCCGCTTTCGCCGTTTCGCGCCTCGACTATATAGCTCAGCACAGTTACCATGAGCATTGTCGTGTGCTCACGCTGCGCTATCTGCTCGGCGACCATATGGGTAAGCTGCTTCTGCTTGGCATAGAGCATTATGGTGTTGACTATACGGCGGTGAACTATCGAGCGGTCAAACGGACGGTTTATAAAATCCACCGCGCCGAGGTCATATGCGCGGCGCATCTGGACAGGCGAATTTTCCGCCGAGATGATAATGACCTGAACATCATCCGTCCAACGCTGCAAATTCATCTCCGCCAGCACATCAAGCCCGTTTTTTACCGGCATATTGATGTCCAGCAGAATAATGCCTATCTCATCCGCACGCTCTTTAAGGATTTCGATCACTTCCGCTCCGTCGTTTGCCTCGATAAGATCGAACTCTTTCTCAAGCATATCGGTAAGTATCATGCGGTTCATTTCGTTGTCGTCTGCTATCATGATCTTTTTTCCGAAGTTATTCATAACTCTGCTTCTTTCCTGCAAGCAATCGTTCAGCACGCAAAATTATGGTTTTTTACACGGGGCATTTCAGCAGCGCCGTCATGGGCGGCGTTTCCGCGTCTATCTCGATCGCGGAGCTGTCAAAGCGCTTTACATTGCCTGACAGCCGGACGAAGTCGTCTGCCTTTGACAGCACGTCAAACCCGAAGCCGCCGCCGCGATAGTGCATAGGTATCACGATACGCGGCGCTATGACCGACGCCGTCATTGCCGCTGTCTGAGCATCTATTGTGTAATATCCGCCGACAGGGATGAAAAGCACGTCCACCTTGCCAAGCTCCTTCACCTGCTCCGTAGTAAGCAGATGCCCGATATCGCCCATATGGACGGCCCGCATCCCCTCCATATCTACTGCGGTGACAAGATTCTCCCCGCGCAGCGCGCCTTTTTTGCCGTCGTGATATGTCCTGATCTGCCTGAGCGTGAACGCCGGCTTTTTCCCCGTGAGAGTCACGCCGCACGCATAATTATGGTCATCATGTCCGTGGCTGCAAACGACCGCGTCCGCCGTGAGCGGCGGCAAAGAAAGCCCGGGAACTTTTCCCGGCGCATACGGGTCAAAGACAATACTGCCCTCCGTGCTTTCAATCTTGAAGCATGAATGGCCGTACCATGTAATGAGCATAAATATTCCTCCCGACAGCTTTTTTATAATTATAGTTGTCCTCTCCCGCGCCGTCAAGCGCAGTATTATGAATTTTGGCAGTTGACCTTGCTCTGCTAAAATGCTATTATCTACATATATCACATATTTTTCAGGAGGCAAAGATGAAAGGAAGCCGCGGATTCAGAGTTATATTCGGCATTGCTATGCTGATTCTTTTCTCTTTTTATACATACAAGCGCGTCTCAACTTCCCCGCACACGAACGACTTTGACAGCGAGCATGCCTACGTTTACAGCGAGGCCGTTGCACGCATGAAAGCCGAAGAGGCTGCCGCCGCGCAGCAGACCCCGACGCCCGCCGCCGCGGAGACGCCCACGCCTGCCGAGACGCCCGCCCCCACTGAGGAGCCTGTTCCGGAAGAGCCTGAATCCGACCTGCCGGACATTGATATAAACAGCTGGGAATACGTCCTTGTCAATGCGGACAATCCCCTTTCGGCCGACTTTGCCCCGCCCGAGATCGTTGCGGTCAGCGACAGTCAGTGTCCTCTGGACTCCCGTATAAAGGATCCTATTCTCGCCATGAAAGCCGCCGCAGAAGCACAGGGGCTTTCGGTCTACCTCTCCTCCGGCTACCGCAGTTATTCCGATCAGGCGGCAAACTTCATAAGGGTATGCAATAACAACGGCGTAGCAGACGGCAAGGACGCAAATGGGTTCTATATCACAATGCCCGCCGGATGCAGCGAACACCAGACCGGCATCTGCTGCGACATAACGGATCATTATTACGAGATCAAGAACCGCAGCATCGAAAACACCGCAACGTATCAGTATCTTCTTGCACACTGCCATGAATACGGCTTCATTCTCCGCTTCCCCGACGGCAAGGAGGATATAACCGGCGTTATGTATGAGCCGTTCCACTTCCGCTATGTCGGCGTTGAGGCGGCGACGTACATAATGGAAAAGGGGCTTACCTTTGAGGAATTCGTGGCGCTTTACAAAACGCCCGAAGCCGCCACCCCCGCGGCATGATCCGGTGCGATAAATCAACCGTCCCCGTTTATGGTACAGTAAGGCCAGAAACGGGGGCGTTTTTAATCATGGCTTGCCATAGTCAACAACATTTTGTGCGGTAAGGCAGGAGCTTATCATGTTTACTCTGAAGCCCGACCCTGGCATACGGGTCAAAAAAATACATATCCCTTGCGGCAGGCGGCACATTCCGGCGCTTCAACGAGAAGTTTGCCTATGCGCAGGCGCATTATTTTGCCCCGCAGAAGCAATACATAAGGATGCGGCAAATTATTTTTGCCGCATCCCCGTAACTTTTCATTCGCAGTCGAAAATCGCTTTTTTCTCAAGATATCCGCCGAATCTGTCCTTCCAATCGTGATGCAGCTTTGACGCGTCCCAAGCGGAAAGCGCTTCCTTCTTCATCTCGACGACTATCATCACATCATAGCGGTTCGGGCGGTCTATGCAGTTTGGAATGACCGTATACGATTCAACGCCGTCTATCTCTTCACCGGCGGCGAAAAGCTTCTGGATATCCAGCAGCATCGCGGATTTATCTTCAACGCTCTCATTGAATTTTGCAAGAATATGATGCTTCATTTTCCGCTTTCCCCCTTATCCTTTCTTTCAAGCTTACGTTTCTTCCCGTCGGGCGTCACAATATAGGTGTTCTCCAGAACCTCTACCGCGCCTCTGCGCCAATCGGCGATATATTCCTTGCGCAGGGCGTCCCGCTCTGAAAGCTCCTCCTCCGTCAGCTTGCGCGCCTTTGCAAGGCGCGCAAGCTCGTTTATTCTGTCAAGTTTTCCTTTTTCCATTTTCATCGCTCCTCAATAGTTCCGAGTTCGTCAAGCGTCAGTTCAAATGCGGGGATAAAGTGCTCGATAAAATACCCCACCTCCGGAAGCCCGCTTGCGTCAAGCACGGCGCGTATCTGCTTTTCGGCAGAGGTAAATTCATCGTTGCCGGCGCGGCGCTCCTCAATGCACTTTATGTAAGCGGAGAGCTTGTCCGCCGCCTTTACAAGGTCGTATTTCTCGTCGTGCGTCCTGCCGGTAAGCAAGTCCTCAAATGAGGCGCGCACCTCATCCGGCAGCGTCGCAAGCAGCTTGTCGCAGGCAAGCTTTTCCACCTGCCGGTAAGCGCTGCATATCTCTTCGCTGTGGTATTTGATTGGTGTGGGCAGATCGCCGGTCAGAATCTCGCTGCAATCATGATAGAGCGCAACGGCGGCATACTCGTTCGGCTCGCACGGGATCTTGAACACGTCGCGCCGGATCACGCCCAGAGCATGGGCGATGACCGCCACCATATGACTGTGCTCCTGAATATTCTCCGGCATGGCGTTTCTCATGAGACTCCAGCGCCCGATATAGCGCATACGGGATATGTATGCGAAAAAGTTGTCTGTCATTCTTATTCTCCGCAAATTTTTTCGGCAGCACCGCACTGAGCGCTGCCATATATAATATACCACGCTTGTCAGTTAAATTCAATCGTGGTATATTGAGACGGTAATATTGTGTTGTCCGGATATCGGAACGCCGCATTGCACGGCGTTCAGGAAAACGAGGAGGCTGCAATGGTCAATAATACAAAAGTCGTTGATTGTCATGTTCACGTGTCCGCCCAGACCGATATAAATTATCTTGCCGGATTTCTCGCCGGAACGGGGACGGATATGGCAAATATCGTCGCCTGCTCCCACAGCCGCTGTATTTCCCTCGTGCCGCAGGCAATGATGATGAAAGCCGTTTATCCCGGTCGCTTTTATGTCTTTGCCGCGCCCGATCTCAGCGCGTACTATCTCCATGCCGGTGATCTCGGCGAACACATGGCGCTCTATGGGCAGCGCCTCATGGAGCTGGGCTGCGACGGCATAAAGATGCTTGAGGGCAAGCCGCAGATGCGGCGGAAGTTCCCCATCCCCGATTTTGACCTCCCAGTGTGGGAACCGTTCTGGGCATGGGCAGAGGAAAACGGCGTACCGTTCGTCTGGCACGTGAACGACCCGGAAAGCTTCTGGGACGCGTCAAAGGCGCCTTCCTTCGCCATCTCGCAGGGCTGGCTGTACGACGACAGCTATATCAACAACGAGACGCAGTACAGACAGGTTCTCACCGTGCTTGAGCGGCATCCGAAGCTTAAAATAATATTCGCGCATTTCTTTTTCATGTCGGCGCAGCTCAGGCGGCTTTCCGCGATACTTGACAGGTTTGACAACGTAATGGTCGATCTCACGCCGGGAATCGAGATGTATGAAAACCTCTCCCGCGACAGGGCGCAGACTCTTGAGTTCTTTGCACGCTACGGGAAAAGGATATGCTACGGCACGGACATCGGCGGCAGATGCGTACTGATGGGTGAGCATAAGCGGTTCGACCCGCTTGAAAATACCCGCCGGCCGCAGGTGGTAAGGGAATTTCTTGCCGGAAAGGATGAGCGCGAGATGCGCTCCGACGGGCATTATCTTGTAAACAACCCCGCGTTTATCATGCGCCCGCTCTCCCTTGACGGCGAAGCGCTTGCCGATATCCTCGGCGGCAATTTCATGCGTCAGGCGGGCAGTATGCCGAAGCCGGTAAACGCAAAAGCCCTCCTTGAAGAATGTTCGCGGCTGAGAAAAGCTATGGAAGAAATGCGGCGGAAAGTCCCCGGTTTCGCCCCCGACTTCTCCGTTATCGAAAAAGCCGAGATGTTTTTTGCATAAAATACAGAAAAGTTCCTGAAAGCTGTTGCAATTTCAACTTGCAGGTGATAAAATTTGATTTTGTGTTGAAATAAATGAAAATCTGAGACAATGCCGCATATATACGGCGCGGCATTGCAATGAGTCGTACTCATGGGAGCTGGAGAAGTATATGGATAAGCTGAGAAATGTTGCAATAATCGCCCACGTTGACCACGGCAAGACCACGCTGGTTGACGAAATGCTCAAGCAGGGCGGCGTTTACCGCGAAAATCAGGAGGTCGTAGAGCGCGTAATGGACTCCAACGACCTCGAGCGTGAGCGCGGCATAACGATAATGGCCAAGAATACCGCCGTATGGTACGGCGACACCAAGATAAACATTGTTGACACGCCGGGTCACGCCGATTTCGGCGGCGAGGTCGAGCGTATCCTCAAAATGGTCAACGGCGTCATACTCCTTGTTGACGCTGCGGAAGGTCCAATGCCGCAGACGCGCTTCGTTCTCTCCCGCGCACTTGAGCTGGGTCACAGAGTCATCGTTGTCGTCAACAAGATAGACCGCCCCGACCAGCGCGTTCACGAGGTCATTGACGAGGTGCTTGAGCTGCTTATGGATCTCAACGCCACCGATGAGCAGCTTGATTCACCAATGCTTTTCTGCTCCGGCAGGCAGGGTACGGCAAGCTACTCCCCCGACATTCCCGGAACCGATCTCAAGCCGCTGTTTGAGACCATACTGCAATATATTCCCGCCCCCGAGATGGATACCGACAAGCCGTTCCAGATGCTTGTGAGCAGCATAGACTATAACGAATATGTCGGGCGCATCGCAATAGGGCGTATCGAACGCGGCATAATCAGGCAGAACGAAGAGATAGAGGTGTGCAATTTCCATGACACCGGCAGCGCGCCCGCAAAGGCAAAGGCCGTCGCTCTGTTCCAGTTCGACGGGCTTAACAGAGTTCCCGTAACAGAAGCCTCCGCCGGCAACATCATTGCAATGAGCGGCATAGGCGACATCACCATCGGCGACACGATATGCGCCCGCGGATGCAGCGAGCCTCTGCCCTTTGTCAAGATCGGCGCGCCGACGCTTGAAATGACCTTCTCCGTAAACGACAGCCCCTTCGCCGGACGCGAGGGCAAGTTCGTCACCTCCCGCCAGATACGTGACCGCCTTTTCCGCGAAACCTTAAAGGACGTTTCTCTGCGCGTGAAAGAGGTCGAGGACAGCACCGACAGCTTTATAGTTGCGGGGCGCGGCGAGATGAGCCTTTCGATCCTCATCGAGACCATGCGCCGTGAGGGCTTTGAATTTCAGGTATCCCCTCCCCGCGTGCTCTATCAGGAGATAGACGGCAAGAAGTGTGAGCCTATTGAGCGCGTCGTGGTTGACGTACCGCAGGAATATATGGGCTCCGTCATGGAAAAACTCGGTGCGCGCAAGGGCGAATTTCTTGAAATGACCCCTGTCGGCAGCCGGATGAAGCTTGAATTTCTCATTCCCTCAAGAGGTCTTTTCGGATACAGAAACGAATTTCTCACCGATACCAAGGGCGAGGGCATCCTTGCAAGCGTCTTTGAGCGCTATGAGCCGTACAAGGGCGACATCAACCGCCGCAGCACCGGCTCCCTTATCGCGTGGGAGACGGGCGAAGCCGTCGCTTACGGCATATGGAACGCGCAGGAGCGCGGCGCGATGTTCATCACCCCAGGCACGAAGGTGTACGGCGGCATGATAGTGGGCGTATGCCCCAAGAGCGACGACGTGCCGGTCAACGTATGCCGCACGAAGCACCTCACCAACACCCGTGCGTCCGGTTCCGACGAGGCGCTGCGCCTTGTCCCGCCCAAGCAGCTCAGTCTTGAGCAGTGCCTTGAGTTCCTTGCCGATGACGAGCTTCTTGAGGTCACGCCCAAAAATCTCAGACTGAGAAAATCCATTCTCGACCACAGTCTGAGAATGAAAAATCTCATGCGCAACAGATAATAACATTGAAATGAGAGTGAAGCACGGAACCGAAACTTCACTCTCAACTTATATAAAGCCAGTTTCAGGAGGTACGACCGTGAAAATACCGGAATATTTCGGCTCTATGGTTTTTGACGATAAGGTGATGCGGGCAAATCTGTCCGATGATATCTATCACTCTCTCAAAAGAACCATCAACCAGAACGCTACGCTGAATATCGACGTTGCAAACGCCGTTGCCGACGCTATGAAGAAATGGGCGGTGGAGCACGGCGCAACGCACTTTACGCACTGGTTCCAGCCGCTGACCGGCATAACCGCGGAGAAGCACGACAGCTTTATCACCCGTGCGCCGGACGGCAGGGTCATTATGGAGTTTTCAGGCAAGGAGCTTATACAGGGTGAGCCGGACGCCTCCTCTTTCCCCAACGGCGGCCTGCGGGCAACCTTTGAAGCACGCGGCTACACCGCGTGGGACCCTACCTCATATGCGTTTATCAAGGACAATACGCTCTGCATCCCCACGGCGTTCTGCTCCTACGGCGGTGAGGCGCTGGATAAAAAAACGCCGCTCCTGCGGTCAATGGAAGCGCTCAACAAGCAGGCGCTCAGGATACTGCGCCTGTTCGGACACACCGACGTCAAGTGCGTACAGCCCTGTGTAGGTCCGGAGCAGGAATATTTTCTCATTGCAAGGGAGCTTTATGAGCAGCGCATGGATCTGCGTTTCAGCGGACGTACCCTGTTCGGCGCAAAAGCGCCCAAAGGGCAGGATATGACGGGACACTATGCGGGGACGATCAAACCGCGTGTAGCGGCATATATGGCGGAGCTGGACGAGGAGCTTTGGAAGCTCGGCATTTTCGCAAAGACCGAACACAACGAAACCGCCCCCTCACAGCATGAGCTTGCGCCTATCTACACAACCTGCAACATCGCCGCCGACCACAACCAGCTTACCATGGAGATCATGCAGAAGGTGGCGGAGCGGCACAACCTTGTGTGCCTGCTGCACGAAAAGCCTTTTGCCGGAGTGAACGGCGGCGGCAAGCACAACAATTGGTCGATGCAGACCGACAGCGGCGTCAACCTTCTCTCCCCCGGCAGGACACCCTACGAGAACGCACAGTTTTTGCTGTTCCTGTGCGCGGTGATCAAGGCGGTGGACGATTATCAGGAGCTTCTGCGCATTTCCGTTGCGACTGCGTCCAACGACCTGCGTCTCGGCGGCAGCGAGGCCCCGCCCGCTATCATTTCGATATTCCTCGGCGATGAGCTGAGCGCGATACTCGATGCGATAGAGAGCGACAAGCCCTACCGCGGCGGCGGCGAAACGCTTCTGAAGCTGGGTGCGCACGTTCTGCCCCGCATCCCCAAGGACACCACCGACCGCAACCGTACATCCCCCTTTGCCTTCACCGGCAACAAGTTTGAGTTCCGTATGCTCGGCTCTTCAAACTCCATCACCTGCGCGAATATCATGCTCAACACGGCGGTTGCGGAGTCGCTGAGGATATACGCGGACAGGCTCGAAGGCGCGGCGGATTTTGAAACCGCCCTGCACGACATGATAAAGAAGACAATACATGACCATAAGCGCATTGTTTTCAACGGCAACGGCTATGACGACGCGTGGATAAAAGAGGCGACCGAAAAGCGCGGTCTTGCGAACCTGCCAACGACGCCCGACGCGTTTGCGCATCTTATGGACGCGAAAAACGTTAAGCTTCTCTCGTCGCACAGGGTGTTCTCCGAGGCGGAGCTTCGCTCAAGATACGAAATAAATCTCAAACAGTACTGCGGCGTACTCAGCATTGAGGCACAGACGATGGTCAGCATGGCGCGGCGTGAAATTCTCCCCGCGATAGAGGCTTACATGACCGAGCTTTCAACGGCGGCCGCCGCAAGACGTGCGATCCTGCCGGAGCTTAAATGCAGCTACGAGACGGATACTACGGCGCGTCTTACCGTGCTTGCCGACGGCATATACTCTTGCGCGAACGCGCTTGACAGTGCGCTGGACGCCTGCCCGAACGGCGGCGACGCGCTGGACGCGGCAAATTATATGCGCGACAGCCTTCTCCCCACGATGGGCAAGCTCCGCGCCCTCGCAGACGAGGCGGAAACACTCACGGCGGAAAAATACTGGCCGTTCCCGACCTACGGAAAACTGCTGTTTTCATTATGATAAATGAACAGGCTGTCTCAAAATTTTGTTTGAGACAGTCTCATATCCCCCGTTTCCGGAATCGGAAACGGGGGATACTTTTTTATTTTGCAATATTGATCCTGACGGTGACGGTTGTGTTGGGTTTTGCGGTTTCGCTGCCGTCGAGCCAGATGTTTATCGGGATGCTCACGCTCCTGAGCTTTGCGGCAGACGGGGCTATCACGCCGTCCTTGAAGCCTATTGCAAACCGCCCTCCGCCGTATTCGTAAAGCTCAAACATCGCCGCGTTCTTCGCGTCCTTTATCTCCGCTTTCGCTATGCCGTTGAGCGTGAGATCGGCGCTCGTTATCCTGAAATCGCCGCGGCTGTTGACGTCCTTGAGATACAGCGCCGGCTTGCCGGATACCGTCAGCCGCGCCGCGCCCGTCTTCACCGTTATCGCCGTGAGCGGCGTCGCCGCTTCCGCTCCGCTTGCAAAGCTTGCTATTACCCTGACCTTGTATTTGACCCTGCTGTCCGCGCAGATGTTCGTAAGCTTCATGCCGTCTACGGCAAACACGCCCTCAACGGGTCTTGCAAACTTATCCGCACTCGAATACACCTCTACGCGCTCGGTATATCCGGCGCTGCTGACATTCTTGTAGGTCGGTGTAAGGGTTATGCCGCTGCCGGAGCGGATGACGTCTATGCTTCCCTTGACTTTAAGCGTACCCGTGATCGCGGACTTTGCCTGCGCCGGTATTGTCACGGTGAGCGCCACCGCTTTGTAGCCCTCGCCCGCGCTTATAAGCACCTTGTAGCTTGCGCCGTACTCCGTCGCTTCGTTCACGGAGACGTAGAGAGTGCCGCCGGAGTATGACGTATCAAGCTTGCCCTCGGCGCTGTTCTTGCCGGTCTTATCCATAACGCTTATTACCGGCTCACCGAGTGTGTAGTTCTTCGTCGTGCAGGTGACGGCAACGGACGATGCGTCATTCACAAGCTTATTGAGCGTAAGGGCGCTCTTGGAAAGGCGCAGGCTGACCGCAGTCGCCTTGACCGTTATCTTCGCTGACGCAGTAAGCTCCATGCCCGCTATGCTAAGAGTGAGCTGAGCGGTATAGGTGTTGCCCGCGGTGAGATATGCGTTCTCCGCCTTTTCAAGTCTTATTGTATTCCCCGTCTGCGTAACGGTGAAGTACGTATCAAGATCACCCTCGGAGATCGCGGTTCTGCCTTTTGTCTCGGTCACTCTGCCGCCGGTAACGGTGAAGCCGCCGTTGAAGTTCTTGAATGTCGGGGTCAGGGTCACGGCGCTGTCGGGATATGTAAGGTCTATCGCGCCTGCCGCTCTCACCGTAACGCTCGGCTTCATGTTCTCCTTACTCGTTCTGACGGTCAGCACAGCCTCTTTCCCTCCGGGTATGGAGACGGTCACTTTATATGTGCTGCTGTACTTCGTGCCGGGGAGCGAGTGTACATACAGCCTGCCGTCATTGTACCGTGCGTCAAGCGCATCCGCGTTTGAAACGCTTACTGTCGGTTCTGCGCCATAGTCCGCAGGGGTTATTGTCACATCTATTATAGCCGTATCTCCGTATGCCGGGTTGAGTGTCACGGACGCGGTTTTCAGCTTTATGACCGGCGCCGTCTTCCTTACTGTCAGCGCGATGGGAACCGCCGTTCCGGTATCGGCAAAGCTTGCATACAGCGTTATTCTTCCCGCTTTGCTGCCTTCCGCGGTTTTCAGCGTGAACGCGCCCGTTTCCGCGTCAAAATTCTCGACGGTATAGCCGTCGTATGCGGTGAGGCCGGTCACATTATACTGCTCAAGCGTTTCGTTCTTCGCCGTGGGCATGAGCTTCATTTCAACGCCCCTGCTCGATACGCTGC
>OIZL01000144.1_pt1 | contig 61019 bp, 60 predicted proteins | sample 1588541 | NCBI WGS metagenome assembly OIZL01 (sample SAMN03283285) | human gut metagenome | biome: human-associated habitat; material: feces | host: Homo sapiens | place: Peru | collected 2012 | reverse complement strand
CCGGATAGGAACGGCAAAATTTTTTACACTTCTATTACTTCTTTATCGCACATAAACAAATACGTACGGATTAAATCCATAATAGTTTTATCGAGGTATAAATCAAACGGAATCATTTGTTTAGAGTATACATTTTGCGACGCCGGTGTATGAAATATGTGAGAAGATATAATTGTATTACAGACATCAGCGAAACATTTTTTTATAAAAAAGGGGCTATTTAGACAGCAGTTGGCAGGAGAAGCGGAATTATCATGAAAGGAAATGAACGTTGAATTGGAACTGCGAGAAAAAGGCAATAGGGTTTGGCCTTGGTAGGAACTGATACATTTTTTTATAGAAATACATATGTTGCAGATTATATAGAATCGGATTAACTGATAAAGATGCAAAGCGATTACTAAGGAAAACAGGTAGAGGGGATGAAGTGAGTGTGATTTATATTACAGGAGATACACACGGAGAATTTGGGCGTTTTTCAAATAGTTATATGAGAAAGCAAAACATGGAACTACGAGACGACGACTATGTAATTATTTGTGGAGATTTTGGACTTTGCTGGGCAAAAGATGAAACATTTGATTACAACTGTAAGAATTTTGCGGAAAAGAAATACACAACTCTTTGGATTCAGGGAAATCATGAAAATTATGACATGATTGAAGAATATCCCATTGAAGAATGGCATGGTGGAAAAGTCCGCCACATTGTGAAGGATAAGGTTATCTTATTAGAGCGTGGACAAGTATTTGAAATAGATGGAAAGACGTTCTTTACTTTTGGCGGAGCTGCTTCACACGATATTCAAGGCGGAATCCTGGATAAAGAAGACATTGATTATGATGACGATCGCCAGAAAGCTATCCGAAGTGACCTGCCGTTTCGAATTAAGCATGAATCATGGTGGGAGCAGGAACTTCCGGACGAAGATGAGATGAACGAGGGGAAAAATAATCTGACCAGGTGTGGATATAAAGTTGATTATGTGCTTACGCATTGCTGCGCAACTTCTATTCAAATGCTTATTAATGAGGAAACGGGAAAATCACATAAGCCGGATGTATTAACGGATTACCTTCAGGAAGTAGAGGAGAGATTAGTTTATAAGCACTGGTTTTTTGGACATTACCATAGAGATTTTGATGTCGATGATAAACACACTCTGCTGTACCATGCAATGATTCCTGTTGATGAATATGATTCTTTGACAAATGCACCGGTTCCGGGACGGCCAAAGTACCGCTGTGAAGATATGGTTAGAATCAAATGGGATGATATTGAAAAAGTGGGGAAGGTATGTAATGTTGATGCGTTTGGAACGTTTGAGCAAAGCGAAGAGCCATCATATGACATACTGGTCGAGGAAGATAATTGTTTGTATAAGCATATATGCGAATCCGACATACTTGGAAGACTTTTGGGGTGATCATGTGAACAGGATGAAAAATATAGTAATTCTTTTAAAATAATTGAGTTTGCAATTTACTGTACGCCTAGGGATGAACAGAATTATGGAATTTTTAAGCGTGTATTAGGCTTGTAACTTATCCTAAAAAGAGGATATGGAGTAGTGCCACCAGATTACTAAAAAATTTAGCAAAGCTCAGAAGATGGGAAAATGGCTATGAGTAAATTGAGATCTGTGATATACTCCTTGATAGATTAGGTACTTTGAACATATGCTAATAGGTCGGCAGGTAATCTTGAATTTAGTGATTTGTGACGAGGGTTAGATGAGACAGGAATTGCTACAGGAATTGATGGTAATATCTGATGAAGAGGAAAAATACCGTCGAGGGCAGGGAAGTGTGGAAAAGCATCTTTATGCAAGTGAATCCCTTGATGAGATTGACCGGGAGAAGCTGCTTCGCAGAGGCAGGCTCATAACAGTCAGAAAACACAGTCGTTTTGTGGAGTTCCCGGAACACAGGCATAATTATGTGGAGATTATGTATGTTGTGCAGGGAAGTATCACACATTGTATTGGTAATAAAGAACTTACATTGAACAGAGGGGATGTGTTGATGCTTAACCAGTATGTAGCACATTCTATAAAACGTGCAGGATATGATGATATTGGAATAAATTTTATTGCGCTGCCAGAGTTTTTTTCCGTACCGCTTTCGATGCTGCAGGAGAAAAATGTGCTTGCAGAGTTTATTGTGGGTGTATTTCAGCAGAAAAATCCTGTGCCGCATTATTTGCTGTTTCGCTTGCAGAATGATTATCAGATAGAAAATCTTATGGAGAATATGATTGATTCTATGCTTCATGAGCATATAAATGAGAGTGTCGTGAATCAGTATTCCATGGGACTGGTATTTTTATATTTGCTTAATCATCTTGAAGAGTTAAGCCATAATTCTTCGATGGATTATAAAGAAACGATAGTGCAGGCAGTTCTGGAATATATAGACAGCGATTGCCGTAATGCAAATCTGACAAAGATAGCGGAGGATACGCACCAGTCGGTTACTGTGCTCAGCAAATTGATAAAACAGAAAACGGGATTAAATTTTCAAGAGCATTTGCAACAGAAACGATTTGATATGGCGGTGAGACTGCTTTTAAACACAGATCTCTCGGTTGAAGATATCGCGCTTGATGTTGGATATGAAAATCAAAGTTATTTTTTCAAACAGTTTAAGAATCGCTATGGTGTGACACCTCGCAGATACCGGATAGAGCATTGAAATGCAGAATAGAAAATAAGGACAGTTTTTTGGTCTAATCAGAGCCTAAAAAACTGTCCTTATTTTTGTTAATTTAAATAAACAAAATATTTAAATTAACAAGGGGGTATTTTTATGAATAAAATACATGCAATTATCTTTGATCTGGACGGTGTTATATGCTTTACGGATAAATATCATTATCAGGCATGGAAAGAACTGGCAGATAAGGAAGGAATATATTTTGATGAGAAAATAAATGACAGACTGCGTGGGGTAAGTCGTATGCAGAGCCTTAACATAATTTTGGAGAAGGGATCCAGAGAATATACAGAGGAAGAAAAAGAAAATATGGCAGCGATGAAAAACGACAGTTATGTAAAATTGCTTGAAAATATGTCCCCGAAAGATCTTACAGAAGAAGTAAGAAATACATTGAACGAATTGCGTCACAGAGGCTATAAGCTTGCAATCGGTTCAAGCAGTAAAAATACAAAAAAAATCTTAAATCAGATTGGATTAAATGGATTCTTTGATGCGGTAAGTGACGGAACGAATATTACGAAATCTAAACCTGATCCGGAAGTGTTTTTAAAAGCGGCAGATATGGTAGGAGAAAAAGCGGAAAATTGTCTTGTGGTTGAGGATGCTGTTGCAGGAATAGATGCTGCCTGCGCGGGTGGATTTGTAAGTGCGGGGATCGGAGATGCGGCCAAACATAAAAGCGTAACATATCCGATCCGTACATTTGGAGAATTGCTGTCTATTTGTCAGAATTGCTAAGATGTGAAACGAGTGTTATATTTATCAATCGGATCTCTAATAATTCCAGAGTGGCATTCAGCTCAAGGATTTTATCGGTACCTACATCTGTCAGGCTTTGATGAAACCCAGGGCGGGATGCCATTTTTAATAATTCAAATTCCTCGCATGTGGTAAGGTCAACTGCTCCCATAGCTACCCATTGGTCATACGCACTTCCATGTGTACGATTTACATAGGTTTCAGATATCTTATATGTCCCCGGCTGGATATCAGAAAGCTTGAGCCCGATAGATACGGGTTCGGAATCTGCAAAAACGGTATAACGGTCATTTTCTGTCATATCGAAGCGCTCGCCATTGGCGTACAGATAGTTAAAGTGCTGATAGTTATACAGCATAATCTGATAGCTGTTATTTTTTTGCGTGATAAAATATCCATCTCCGCGTCCGAGAAATTGATCACCAAGCTGTTGAAGCAGTGTATAGGCATAGTAGCTTGCTTTGGGAATGCCATTCACAGTGTATAGCCCCAAACCTCCGAAAAAGAGTTTGTCTGGTAAAGCACCATCTGCCATTAGATCGGTAAGGGCCTGATAGGTAAAGCTGTTTAGACGGTCATAGTTTTCCAGTATATTTTTTACAATATAGCATGACTTGTAACAGGTGTCATTTAACAGATCCTGCTGGCTTGGGGTGCTATTCCACTCAGACAGGTAGATAGGCATATTTCCCAATTTAAGCTGTCTGCGTTCCCGCAGAACCTGCATTACAAAATCTTTCAGTCCGTCCGGATTTTCGGATAAACTCATGGTATACACGAAACCAAATGACTCTTTTGAATGATTTGAATCAGAGAAAGATCTGGTGTCATAATATGTAAAGCTTAAGCTGTCAGGAGTACAGTTGTTTGTACGACACCATTCCCAAAAATGAAGATACCAGTTTTCATAATCATCGGCTACGATGTAATAGGTCGGGGGAAGAGAAAACTCTATATCAGGACAAAAATTCTTAACGCATCGATAAGTTTGTTTGTAAAATTCAAAAAAATCCTTTTCATTCCCAAAACCAAAAAGATCAGAACTGGTGTCAGGCTGATGCCAAAGCCCAAACTTCCAGGTCTTAATGCTATCAATGCCATATCGCTCCTTAATATGCCGAAAAAAATCCAAAACAAGAGTACACCAGGCATTTAAGGACTGAGGCTGGCTTACATTGAACCCAAAAAGGCGTTTGCTTGGATACTTGGCCAGTTTTTCGGGCATATAGGATAATTGGATCCAGGGCTTTAAATTCTCATTACACACGAAATCTAGAATCATGTCCAGATAGGAAAAAGTGTAGATAGGAGTACCGGCTGAATTCTCGTTGTATATATGCAGTTCGTCAGAAAATATACCACAGATCTTAAGATATTCGAAACCGACGGTTTTCTGAAAATGGGATAGCATATCCTGAACATCCCGGATCAGTATATCGCTTGCACGCCCAACAGCCATCATCTTTTTCCATGTGTGGATTAAAGAGTAGGAACTTTGATCCACGGATATATGGATCTCATGTTTGATAGCAGGAGACACGATCTGTGCATGACTATCATCATTCAGATATTTTTTAAGTCCGGCGATATAGTTGTGCTGTTCTATGGGCTGGGAAGAATGTTCTTTTTCTTTTTTCTGCTTGCGGCGGTATTCTTTTGGGAGCATATTGTATTGCTTTTTAAAAAGAGTCACAAATGCATGACTGTTTGGAAAACCGCTGCCGATTGCGATTTCTTCGATGTTTTTATCTGTTGTAGAAAGCTCCTGGACTGCATGCATAAGCCGGTACTGATTTAGATAACTTAAAAAATTCATCCCATAATATTCCACAAAAAATTTAGATAAATAAGGAACAGACAAATGAATTTCATCAGCTAACTCTTTTAAAGTGATATTTTCCGTATAGTGTTGTTGGATAAGCTGTGAAATCTCGGAAATTCTAAGGGCATATCTGTGGTTTTTCTTTTCTTTGGAGGTGGAAACCTTGAGACGGAAATTGCGATATAAGATATCCATCAAGTTGTATACATATGACCAGGTGCGCAGTTCATAGCCTTCTTTTTTATCGACATTTGTTTTGATGATATGTGCAATAAGGGAGCGCAGCTGAGTGAAAGCTTCTGGATTATCAGATACTGAACTGACGCAGAAAAAGCGTGGGTGAGCAGGAACGGGTAGAATTTGTTCAAAAAGTGTCTGATTAAACAGTATTGTTACGACAACACAGTTCACACCGTGTAGTTCGTGCAGGGTAAGTGGGTTGATGCAAAAGACATCATCACTTTTGAGGCTATACATATTGTCATCGATCTGCAAGGTGCAGTTCCCGGATACCAGCATAGACAGTTCGAAATAGTCGTGCATCTGTTGTCGAATATGATCGAAACGCTGCATGGTGCAGCGGACGGGCATGTGGATATTGTCATCTGATATAAGATAGTAATTTTCCGACATAATAATTCTCCTAATTTGAATAAAAAAGTATATATATTGATTAAAACATATATACAATGCAAAAATCAATAAAAACATTAGATTTTTAATCTGTTTTGCACAGGGAAATTGATTATTAATTTTATGAACAAAAGGTGCCTGTAAAAATATTAAAAATTAAAGAGAAACACATAAAAAACAAAATCACATGATAATTAAGGAAATTTTATAATGTTCATAAAGACGAGGTGAAAAAAATGAATGAACCAATTTTAAAAGTTGAAAACATGAATAAAAAATTTGGAAGTACAGTAGCCCTGAATAACGTTTCACTTTCAGTATATCCGGGGGAGATCAGAGGACTGATCGGTGAAAATGGATCGGGAAAATCAACAGTTACTTCGATTGTGGCAGGAATGCAGGCATGCGATAGCGGTACGATGTCCTTTAAAGGACAGGAATGGAAACCGCTCAGCATGATAGATGCGCTGCACCGAGGGATAGGAATGATCGTTCAGGAAAGCGGTACAATACAGGGAATAACGGTGGCAGAAAATATTTTTCTGGCTGAAACAGAAAAATACAGGAACAAAGTGGGTCTGATAAATCGTAAAAAGATGAACGCAGATGCTACGGAAGTCATGGAGAACATAGGAGTAAAAAATGTTACTGGTGATATGCTGATGCAGACTCTCGATTTCCAAACGAGGAAACTGGTAGAAATTGCAAAGGTCATTATGAAGGAACCGCAGATTCTCGTAATAGATGAAACCAGTACGGCACTTTCACACGATGGAAGGCAGATCTTATATGAAGTAATGAATAAATTCAGAAAAGAAAATAAGTCTGTAATATTTATATCGCATGATCTGGATGAAATCATGGATGTATGTGATACATTAACCGTTCTGCGAGACGGACAGATAATACGGACTTTTGAAAAGGAAGAGTTTGAAGCCGGTTCGATACGTGCAAGTATGATCGGAAGGGAGCTGCAAGGAGATTACTACAGAAGTGATTTTAAAGCAAGCTCGCAGCCGGAAGTTGCACTTGATATAAAAAATCTTGTATATACGGATCGCTTAAAGAACGTTTCTTTCCAGATAAAAAAAGGCGAGATTGTAGGAATCGGAGGCCTGGCACATTGTGGAATGCATACACTCGGGAAGGTATGCTTCGGTGCATTAAAGCCTGAACAGGGAAGCGTTGTGGTAGGAGACGGTACAGTAGTTGACAGCCCTGCAACGGCTATGAAAAAAAGAATAGGATATGTATCAAAGGATCGAGATGTTGAATCTTTATGCCTGAATACGAGCATAGAAGACAATATTGCGATCGCTGGAATGGATGAATTTGCAGTGAAAAAATTTCTCATTTTGAGAAACAGAGAAAAAAGATATGTGGATCATCAGATCAAGGAATTGTCAATCAAATGCGCAGGCAGAGATCAACAGGTATCACAGCTTTCGGGAGGAAATAAGCAGAAGGTTGTATTTGGTAAATGGATTGGCTGTGGAAGTGAGATACTCATTCTTGACTGTCCGACAAGAGGTGTGGACATAGGTGTAAAACAAGCCATGTATCAGCTCATGACAAAACTCAAAAACGAAGGCAAATCAATACTTATGATAAGCGAAGAACTGCCGGAGCTTATAGGGATGAGTGATCGTATCCTTATTATGAAAGAAGGAGAAATAAAAAAGGAATTCGAAAGAAGTGAGGATCTTTCTGACTCACATATTATCGAGTATATGATTTAGGAGGCGGATACAATGACGAAGAATAAAAAAATAGTGGTAAGTGCGTTACCGTTTGTAGCACTTATGGCACTGTTTGCGATATTTTGTGGGATTGTGAACAGCAAAGGTTATCGACTGGATATGTACATAAGAATTTTGTTCAATGAGGGAATTGTATTGTCGATCGTTGCGACAGGAGCAATTTTTATTTATACATTAGGTTCCTTTGATATTAGTTTGGGAGCGGCTACCCTTTTTGCAGCAACCCTTGGAGTTATTACTTATAACTCAACGGAAAGCCTGACAGCTATGATACTGGTCATCATGCTTTCGGGAGTTGGATGTTCGCTTTTGAACGCCGTACTTGCATCGCTGTTTCACATTCCGGTGTTTGTTACAACAGTAGCGATGATGTCTGTATTGTCGGCGATAGCATCCCAGATAATCACTACAAAAGGTGGTGCGGTAGGTGGAATAAGTATTCCGAGTGCGGTAGTAAAGCCTTTGGATACATCCGTATTTAAGATGATCGTATTGGTAGTATGGGTGGCGATATGTATTTTTGTATTTAACTATACAAAGTTTGGAAGAAGAGAAAAATTTGTTGGCGGAAACCCGATATGCGCTGAGCTTTCAGGTATTAAATACAATAAATATGCGATATTAGGATTTCTGATTGCCGGAATCGGTGTTGGAATCGGCGCATTCATGACTCTTGTGTACACACCATCTGTTACGACAACAACGGCCGGAGATATAGGAATGAATATTATGGTTGCTATCGTTTTTGGTGGAATGCCGATTTCGGGAGGCAGCAGATCAAAGATATATGCGGCTGTAGTAGGAGGATTTTCCTACATTGTTTTAAATAATATTTTAGATCTGCTTATTGATTCAACATCGGGATATGGAATTACGCAAGTTATAAGTGCGGTATTTTTCCTGATAGTTGTTTATGTTGCGAGTGTGAATTACCGTTCGCAGATGTTACCCAGATAGAATTTAACACCTAGGTTGTTAAAGATATATTTACAAAGAACAGGGAGGAAAAAAAGATGAAACTCAAAATGAAGAAATTGGCAAGCCTTGGACTTGTCGCTGTTATGTCACTGTCTATGCTGACAGGATGCGGAAACAGTGGAAACGCAGGTGGGGAGGCACCAGCAGAGGAGAAGGCGACAACAGAGGAGAAGGCATCAGCTGAGGAGAAGGCGTCGGCAGAGGAGAGCAAAACGCAGAGTGATGTAAAGATTGGAGTATTAGTGCAGGATGTAAGCGGTGAGGAGGCGCTTGGATTTAGAGCATATTACGAAGATTATATTGCCGGTCAGTATGGTGTGACATTTACATACACGGACGAACTCACAGATGCTGCAAGTGAGAAAACAGCAATAGAAAAGTTTGCGTCACAGGGGTATCAGGGAATTATCTCTTTTTCAAGTAATGATCGCGCATTACAGATTGAAACATGCGAAGAAAATCAGATTTATTATGCTGTAGCAGCAGGAAATCTGGATCAGGATCAGTATGAACAGTATAAGGGCAACGAATTCTTCCTGGGACAAGTTGGCCCAAGTATGGAAACTGAATATCAGGCAGGCGTGGATATGGGAAAATTCTTTGCTGATAAGGGTGTAAAGACGGTAGCAATGTATGGTGCATTTATTCCCAATCCGATGCACGTATACCGTGTTGCAGGAGTTCTTTCAGGATTGGGTCTTGCTTATGACGGTGCAACTGATGAGATGGAAGTAGTGGGCAAGATATTCGCAGATCAGGGAATTGATCTTTCGAAGGTATCAGGGGATATCGAGATGGTATCGTATCTGCAAGGATACGGTGATACAACAACGGACGAGATCAATGCGGCAATTCAGGCCGAGCCGGATGCTTTCATTTCTGTGGGAATGGCAACCACTTTCTTTACACAGCAGTTAAATGCAGCAGGAATCGAATTCTCTGATATCGATTCCTTTACAAAGAGTAATGGTGAGGCGATAACAAGCGGAAAACTTGTGTATCTTGCAGGTAAGTATTCGTCTTCAGTAGGTCCTGCATTTGCACTGGTCATGAATGCAATAAACGGAAATGTTGTTCGTGATGCAGATGGAAATGCTGTATCAATCAGCCAAAATTATCAGATCGCAACTGACGAGACAACATTTGATGAGTTTTATAAAACAGATAATGGAGACAATCCAATTTACAATAAAGAAACATTGGACAAAATTATTGGCGATTCTGTTACCTGTGACGATATGGTTAAACTTGTAGAGTCTAAATAACTTATTTTTCATTACCGGTCGCGGCCTCAAAGGCCGCGTCCTCTCTAATATAGATGACAGAAAATCCTTTTAGGCATATCTAAAAATGAGAGGAGAAAATAGCATGAATAAAAAACTTAATATTAAAAATTTATTTGGGGCAATAGCGATACCTCTTATTGTAACAATATTGCTTCAAGGCATATGTATCAGCAAAGGAAAGACAATGATAGTCAATAGCACAAGCTTTGACAACTTTGTTGTATACGCAGCAATAGTTATGATCACAACGATAGCATTGTCTATCAATCTGAATAGTGGACGATTTGACTTCTCACTTGGATCAATGTCCATACTTTCTTCCGTTTTAGGAGCTAAAATTACATATTCCGTTTTAGGTGGTGGGAATTATAGTGCACTTATGATGTTTTTATTAACTGTGATATTTGGTATGCTGCTCGGATTGATTTCAGGCTTGCTGTATGTTGCATTGCATCTGCCGCCTATCATTACCTCGCTTGGAGTGACGCTGATATATGAGGGTATTCTTTTTACTATAACTGAGGGACGTTATGTTATGAAAGAAGTACAGAATGCATCGATGACAGCCTTCACGGGAAATTGGTTATATGCGGCGATCATAATAGCAGTAGTGCTTGTTATATCAATAGGAATATTTGATTATACAAAATTTGGATATGATTATAACGCTCTTAAAAACGGACAGAAGGTTTCGGTTAATACAGGTATAAAAGAAATTCCAAATGCTATAGGATGCTATGTAATATGTGGAGGTCTTATGGGAGTTGTTGGTTTTCTTAATGCTGCAAGGAGTACAACAATAAATGGGGGGCAGCTTAATTTTGGATCTATCAGCATTATGTTTACAGCATTTTTGCCAATGTTTATAGGATCATATATCGGTCGTTTCACGAATGATAAAATAGGTTTTCTTCTAGCCGCCTTGTGTATGTCCATGCTTAATTCGACGTTTGCAGCGTTTTCAAACGAAGTAAATGCATCCATGCAGGCGATCATTAATGCGGTTCTGCTAGTAGTATTTTTAATATACCTCAGCAATGAGCATATGTTGGTAAGTCTTTTTGTAAGAAAGCATAAATAGATCAGGAGGAAACATGATAGTAAAGTTAACTAAAAAACCATTCCTGCTTTCAAAAGAGGATATCGAATGGGTTGAAAATACAAAGACAGAGATGACTTTGGAAGAAAAAATAGGACAGTTATTTGTACCAATTGGATACTCCGGGGATCCTGAATATTTGCAGAATGTAATGCTTGCACATCACATTGGCGGAATTATGTATAGGTGTGGAGAGGCAAAAGAAATGCAACAGACACACAGATATTTGCAGGAGCATAGTAAGATTCCTCTTATGATAGGAGCGAACCTCGAGGATGGAGGCTGTGGAATAGCAGCAGACGGTACTCAGTACGGAAAACAGATGCAGGTCGCGGCTACAGGAGATGTGAATGACGCATACAGGCTGGGAAAAGTAAGCTGCAGCGAAGGGGCAGCAGTAGGCTGTAACTGGGCATTTGCCCCGGTAGTGGATATTGATAGGAACTGGAGAAATCCTATCACAAATGTTAGAACATATGGTGACAGTCCGGAAAGAGTATTAGAGTGTGGTCTTAATTACATAAAGGCTGCCAAAGAGGAAAATGTGCTTGTTGCAATAAAACACTTTCCGGGAGATGGCTGTGATGAGGTGGATCAGCACATACTTACCAGTGTAAATAATTTATCCTGTGATGAGTGGGATCAAATGTATGGAAAAGTATATGGAGGCTTGATAGAAGCAGGAGCACAGACTGTCATGGTAGGCCATATTGCACAACCGGCATACCAGAAGCTGTATAATCCGGATTTTCCGGAAAAGCTGATTCCTGCCACTTTATCACCGGAGTTATTAAAAGGTTTACTTCGCAAAAAGCTTGGATTTAACGGACTTATAGTTACCGACTCGACGTGCATGGTAGGTTTTAGCTGTGCTATGAAAAGAGAAAAAGCAGTTCCTTATGCTATCGAGGCTGGTTGCGATATGTTTTTGTTTAACAAGGACCTGGATGAAGATTATCAGTATATGTTAAATGGATATAAACAGGGAATTCTTTCAGAACAGCGTCTGGACGAGGCTGTTACGAGAATTTTGGCCACTAAGGCATCACTGGGATTGCATAAGAAACCAAAGACACAAATTGTACCGGATGAAAGAGCACTTGAAATACTGAGATCAAAGGAACATGTCACATGGGCCAAAGACAGTGCCGATAAGGCAGTTACACTTGTAAAAGATACAGATCATATATTGCCGCTGGATCCTCATAAAACAAGAAAAGTGCTGCTTGAGATTATGGGTGATTTTCCATCGAATAAAAGGGTATTGGAAAGCTTTAGAAGTAAATTAGCTAAGGAAGGATTTGAGATTTCGGTATATGAAAAGGAAAATTTTGAAACAGCAAAATTTGATGTAGAGACATTTAAGAGTAATTATGATCTGGTTATTTATATTGGGAATGTGGAAAACGCGTCAAATAAAGTGACAAACAGACTTTCGTGGTATACATTTTGGGGAAACGGTAATAATGTTCCCTGGTTTACCGCTGAGCGACCTGTCATATTTATAAGTCTTGCAAATCCTTATCACCTGATAGATGTCCCTATGATCAAAACATATATAAACGGTTATTCAAACAGTGAGTTTGTGATAGAAAGCGTTGTGGAAAAGATCATGGGAAGAAGTGAATTCATGGGAATAAGTCCGGTTGATCCGTTTTGCGGAAAAGAGTATTTGAAATGGTAAGTTTTAAGAATAAGAGAGACAGGCTATGGAAACAGAAAACAGATTATTGAGCAAAGCATTAAGTCTTTTGCCGGATGTGAAAGAAACGTTAATTTATCCGCCAAAGGGCCAGAACTATTCTGACCCCCTTAAAAAGGGAGATTATGTAGAGATAGATTTTGGAAGACATATTGTAGGGCAGTTGAAAATTAAATTTGGATATGTAAATTCTCACCCCGATGCTCCGGTATGGCTTAAGATCGCATTTGCAGAAAATCATAAAGAATTTGAAGAGAATGTAGAGGACTATAATGGGTGGATATGTTCGGCATGGGTACAGCAGGAGCAGATGCATTTTGATCTGATACCCGCAGAATATACATTGCCAAGAAGATATTCATTCAGGTACGTCAGAATAGAAGTACTTGATATAAGTTCAAAATTTAATCTGATAATTGAAGAAGCCAAAACGATTGCGGTATCATCCGCAGATGATGATAGATTGATCCCCTATGTTAATTCAGACAAAGAGCTGACGAGCATAGATAGAATTGCGTGTGCTACGCTGCATGATTGTATGCAGAAAGTGTTTGAGGACGGACCAAAGAGGGACAGACGTTTGTGGTTGGGAGATCTGCGCTTGCAGGCGCTTGCAAATTATGAAACATACCAAATGAACGATATGGTTAAAGGGTGTCTGTATTTGTTTGCGGCACTCCCTATGCCAAACGGGCAGGTTGGTGCGTGCATATTTTTGGAACCAGAGCCAGAGGTGGACGACACAAGCATGTTCGATTATTCATTGCTGTTCGTTGCTGCTTTGTGGGACTATTATAAGCAGACCAATGATATAGAGGCGCTTGAGGAAATGTGGGATACGGCTAAAATGCAGATCTCACTGGCAGTACAACAGGTTGATTCCGATGGAATAGTAAGAGACAGCGATAAGCTGGGATGGTGTTTTTTGGACTGGTCACTTGAACTGAATAAGCAGGCAGGTGCGCAGGGAGTTTTGCTCTATGCAATGAGAAGTGCTATTGCGATAGCAGAAAAACTGGGGAAAAAACAGGATGCGGAGTGTATGTCACAGGCATATGAGCGTTATAAAGATGCGGCAATAAAACACTTCTATGATGAAGAAATAGGTTTGTTTTTAAGTGGAAAGTGCAGACAAATCTCGTATGCAAGTCAGATATGGCTCATATTGGGAGGAACGGTTTCTCCGGATGAGGGACTGAGAATCTTACATGATGTGGCAGCACATAAAGAAGCAGTAGAGATGGTAACACCGTATATGTACCATTATTATATAGAGGCGCTTATTATGTGTGGCGCAATGGATGAAGCGCTTAATGTTATTGAGGAGTACTGGGGCGGAATGGCCAGACTTGGCGCGGATACCTTCTGGGAATTGTATAATCCTAATAATCCGGAAGAATCACCATATGGTGGAACTATTGTAAACAGCTATTGTCATGCTTGGAGCTGTGCACCGGCATATTTCCTTAGAAAATATTATTATGATAAATAGGAGAGAGGGATAGTGCTATGAAAAAGATCGGAAATAAAGTTTTTTTAATGATATTGGTGTTTGTCGCTATTTTTGGAATCAATACAGCGGTTTCAGTAAAAACACAGGATAGCGTAAAACAGGCAGGTCTGGATATAACGGAAGAGTACATACCCATACAGACAGAAATCTTTTCAATTCAAAAGAGTATGGAACGGGGGCAGAAATACCTTAATATTATAAGTCTGTATGATAACGCTGATTTAAGATCCCGCTTAGAGGAAGCGCTGGCTGATGAAGTAAGTATCATAACTGAAAGCGAAAAAAAGATAAATGACTATCTGGAGGATGTTGAGGATACAAACTTAAAAGAAGCGGTAAAAGGATATGAACAGTTTCTGGCTGAAGTCATACTAAAGTTCGAAGAGATACAGGGATATGTAGATGAGGGGAATTTTGAACAGGCAAATGTGGTGCTGGGAGTTGACTTTCAAACTCTTGTGACGGATATGGGAGAAACAACAGAGAAAAATCTGACGGATGCATTGGAACAGGGCATAGCCGATATGTCAGAACAGTATAACCAGGCGGTGAAAACGAATCTTTTATTGACTAAAATTTTATTTTCGATTTTTATCTTGCTTGCATTGATAGTTATTCTGATCATGCATAAAACTATAAGCAAGCCTGCGAGCGATGCTTGTGATCAACTGAACACGATTATTGATGAAATAGATAGAAAAGAAGGAAATTTGACGCGGAGGATTACTGTCAGATCAGCTGATGAGATAGGACGGTTATCTGATGGTGTAAATAATTTTATCATACAATTACAGAATATTATTTCCAAAATAAGCAGACAGTCAACGACAATGCAGCAGGCTCTTGCGTTAATAAATACGGAGGTCAGTAATTCGGATGAGAATGTAAGTTATATTGCTTCAATGATGGAAGAGATTACGGCAAGTATGGAAGAGATATCGTCATCTATTGAAGGACTTACACAAAATACACATGAGATTCTGGAATCTATTAACAGTGTAAGTGATCAGACGGACGAAGGTGTTGCGATAGCGGCTGATATCAAGGCTCTGGCGATAGGGGTTAAGGAAAAAACAGAAAAAAAGAAAAATGAAATTGAAGACATTATTGAAACCAAGCAGGGTATTTTGTCATCATCGATTGAACAGAGCAGGCAGATAGGAAATATCAACAACCTGACAAATGATATTCTTGATATCGCAAGCAGGACGAATTTACTGGCTTTGAATGCGTCTATAGAGGCAGCCCGTGCCGGGGAAGTAGGAAAGGGATTTGCAGTGGTCGCAGATGAAATACGACAATTAGCAGAGAGCAGTAAAAATACCGCAAGTGATATTCAGAAAATAAGTGTTGGGGTGATTAACGCGGTTAATCAGCTTATGGATAATGCACAGGATTTTATGGACTTTGTACATGATCGTGTGTTGGATGACTATGTAGGTTTTGAAGGAGCAACAGATATGTATTATGAAAAGGCTATGCATATGGATACGATAATGGAAGCCTTTGATACAAACATTTCTTTGCTGCGCAAGGTAATGGAAGAAGTGAATGGAGGAATTACCAGTATATCAACGGTAGTGGAAGAAAATGCACAGGGAGTAAGCAACGCGACTGAAAATGTATCAAATCTTGCCGATTCCATTGCGAATATACATGAGCATGCGATAGATAACGTAGAATGCTCAAAATTGCTTATGAAAGAGATAAGCTGTTTCCGGGAAATTTAAGCAAGGTATGATCAAAGGGTGATGTAGACTTATGAGAAAAAGGATCGCGTTTTTGGCTGGAGCAATTAGCTTTGATAATCAAAGCCGTGTGGTGGACGGTGTATTAAAGCGTGCCTACGAAATGGATATAGATGTCTATATATTCACATGTTTTGTAAACTACAATGAATTGGAAGAAAACAAAATAGGGGCCTTCAGGATAATGGATCTTCCAGATTTTTCAATGTTTGACGGTGTAATATGCATGAAAAATTCTATACAATATGGACCGTCTGCGGAATCTGTTGTAAACAGAATCATAAAAAGTAAGATTCCGGCTGTAAGTATTGATGAGAAGATAAAGGGGATGCATTATGTTGGAATATCTGATTATAAAAGCCAGAAAAATATAGTGGAGCATCTGATAAATGAACATCATCTTACAAAAATAAATTATGTTTGCGGAATTCAACAGGGAAAAGAGGGGACAGATAGATACCGGGCTTTTAGGGATGCTATGGAGGAACATGGCATTCCTGTTTGTGAAAACCAGATTTATTATGGAAATTATAATCGTGAAAGCGGACGCAAGGCGATAGAGTTTTTTGTGAAGTCTGAAATGCCACAGGCGATTGTTTTTGCAAATGATGCCATGGCTATAGGTGGGATAGAGCGCTTGAAACAATATGGATACAGGGTGCCTGAGGATATTGTTGTTACCGGGTTCGATAATGACGAATTGTCAGAATTTTGTGTTCCATCCCTTACAACAGTGGATAGAAGACAGCAGAAAATCGGAGAAGCGGCGGTTGAACTGCTTTTTACAAATGAAAGCGGATGTGAGATAGAGCAAAAAACGCAGGTTATATACAGGGAAAGTTGTGGCTGTAGCAATTATAATGAAATGAAGCTGACTGATCTGAGAACAGACTATCAGAATAAATGTTTATTATATGAAGAGGCTCTTGATACATTAAAAAGTATGCAACTGGATCTTACCGGTCTTGAGGATATAGAAGAACTTTGTGTCAGACTGAAAAAATACATTGTAAGATCCGATATGAAAAGTTTTTATTTATGTCTGTGTGACAGAAAAAAATTGTTCGAGGATAGTATTTCGAAATGTGATGACTATACCCAGGAGGTAAGTATTCCTATTGCATATCATAATGGAGAATTTGGCAGCTATAGTGAATTTCCAACACATGAGATACTGCCTCAGAGTGTAAGAAATACGGATAGGCAGACATTTTATATAGTGATACCGATACATTATCAGAAAATTTGTTATGGCTATTGTATATCGGATGGAAGTACCTTTGCACTGAAAAGTGAGCTTTCCTATTTGTGGACTGTGAATATTGCTATGGCGCTTGAAAATATTCGTAAGTGGAAGTGGATCAACAGAATGAATGAAAAAATAAGTCGTATGTGGAAGTATGATATGCTGACACAGGTTCTTAACAGAAGCGGTTTCTTTTTTGGTGCGGAAGATTTGGTTAAAGACATAAAAAATAAGAATGAAAAAGCATTTATGATTTTTCTTGATATTGACGGGCTAAAAAGCGTAAATGATAACCAGGGGCATGAGGTGGGAGATGCATTTATTGTGGAGTTAGCGAATGTATTAAAAAGCGCTGTTCCAAAAGACTGTCTGATAATGAGATATGGAGGAGATGAATTTGTAGTATTTGGAAGCTGCAGAAATGATAGTAGAATGAGATCAGTCGTAAATAGGATTAAAATGATGATTGCTGAGGCTAACAAAGCAGCAGATCGGAGGTATCTATTATCCGCCAGCTTTGGATGCTCTGTGCATGAAGCTGCGGAGATTGAAAATATTAATGGATTGATAGAGGCTGCCGACAAGCAGATGTATGAGGAAAAAAAGGCAAAGAAGAGAAAAATGAACATATAAGAAAATAAGGACAGTTTTTTAGTCTATTCAGAGTCTAAAAAGCGGTCCTTATTTTTGTTATCTTAATTTTATGGACGAGATATCTTGAATTTGGGATAAGGAGATAAAACAGGATGGACACGAAATATTATCTGGCAGTGGATATCGGGGCGTCGAGTGGGCGGCACATACTTTGCCACATGGAAGAACAAAAAATGGTTCTTGAGGAAATCTATAGATTTTCAAATGGCATGACGGAAAAGAACGGTCATAAGGTGTGGGATGTTAAGAGATTGTTTGATGAGATCAGAGAGGGCATGAGAAGGTGTGCAGAGCGTGGAAAGATACCATACAGCATGGGGATTGATACTTGGGCGGTGGACTATGTGCTGCTTGATGAAAATGATAAGGTGCTCGGTGATGTATATGCGTATAGGGACAGCAGAACACAGGAAATGGATCAGAAGGTTTATATGTGTATTTCAGAGGATGTACTTTATCAGAAAACAGGTATACAAAAGCAGATATTTAACACGATATATCAGCTTATGGCAGTGAAGGAAAAAACACCTGAAATTATGAAAAAAGCAACAGATATGCTTATGATACCGGATTATTTTCATTTTTTGCTCACGGGAAATAAAGTGCAGGAATACACAAACGCCACGACTACCCAGCTTGTAGATCCGGTCACGAAGGACTGGAACAGAGATCTGATAGAAGAACTGGGATTCCGACAGGAAATATTTAAGAAAATAAGGAAGCCGGGATATGAGGTTGGAGAGCTGAAAAAGACCATACAGGAGCAGGTTGGCTTTAACTGTAAGGTGGTACTTCCGCCTACACACGATACAGCTTCAGCGGTACTTGCGGTTCCAACGCAGGATGATAGACCGCTTTATATAAGCTCGGGAACATGGTCGCTTGTGGGAACAGAGCTTAAAGAGGCAGAGTGCAGTATTGAAAGCATGAAAAGGAATCTGACGAATGAGGGTGGTTACGATTACAGATTCCGTTATCTGAAAAATATAATGGGACTCTGGATGATTCAGTCGGTAAAAAAAGAAATAGCACCAGATATGGGATTTGGAGAACTCTGTGAGCTTGCAGCAGGGGTAGATATTTCATCTGTAGTTGATGCAAATGATGAGCGATTTCTTGCACCGGAAAGCATGACGCAGGAAATAAAAAACGCATGCAGAGAGAGCGGACAGGAGGTGCCGCAGACCACAGCACAGATAGCAGCAGTTATCTATCAGAGTCTGGCACTGTGCTATGCAAACGCTATAGAAGAGATCGAATCAATAATGAAAAGGAAGTTTGATCGTATACACATTGTAGGGGGTGGCGCCAATGCGACATACTTAAATGAACTGGCTGCAAAGACGACGAAAAAGACAATATATGCAGGACCTACAGAGGCAACGGCTGTGGGAAATATAGCGTCACAGATGATAGCAGCAGGAGAATTTAAAGATATAAAAGAGATACGTAGCTGTATTTCCAGATCATTTTTGATTAAAACTTATAATTAAAATTTTTAAGGAGGAAAACAATATGCTAGTAGAGACAAAGGCAAAAGTGGGAGTATTTTCTGTCGCACTTGGCGCATACCTTCCACAATTTCCGGCGCTTGTTCCTGAATTTAAGGCGCAGTATGAGGCTTTCAAAAAGACAATTCCGGATACTGTGGATATTGTAGATGGCGGTATCGTTACCACAAAGGAGTTGTCAATGAAAGCAGGGGACAAATTCAGGGCGGCAGATGTTGATCTTGTGATCTTACAGCTTCTTACATATGCCACCAGCTATAACATGCTTCCGGCAATACGTGACCTTAATGTACCGGTAGTTCTGGTGAATGTGCAGAAGCTCAAAGCGCCGGATTATGCAAATACCAATACACAAAAATGGCTTGGCGAATTATATGCCTGCGGAGCTGTCGGAGAGATGGTGGCAGATCTTGAAAGAGCCGGGAAAAGACATGCTGTGATAACAGGCGTCGTAGAGGGAGGGGATGAATATGTGTCAAAAGAGATTGATCAGTGGTGCAGGGCCGCACAGGCGCGCAGACGTTTCCGATACACAAACATTGCACAGATTGGCAGACCATATCCGGGAATGATGGATCTGTATATTGATGAAACAAATTTATATAATCGTATGGGACTATACACAAAGCAGTTTGATTGGGAGAAAATGTGGGCTATTGCTGATCATATCACAGACGAGGATCTGATCAGGGCAAAGGCCAAAGACATTCTTGACACATTCGATATAGAACCGGGAAAAGACGGAAAAATACCTGCGATTGATACGGTATGGGATATGGCTAAATATGTTGTTGCTTTTGAAGAATGGGTGAAAAGTGAAGAACTTGGAATGGTTGCATCACATTATGATGGCTTTGCGCAGGGAATTGCAGGAAAGCTCGACAGTATGCTGATCCCGGCTTTCTCAATGCTCATAAAGCAAGGAACAGCCTGTGCCGTTGAGGGCGATATCAAGGTTGCGATGGCAATGAGTATTTTAAAAACGATCGCGGGAACGGGACAACTTTCAGAAATGTATTCTATTGATTTTAATGAAGATATCTGTATCATTGGACATTCGGGCTCGGGAGATGCAGATATTTCACTGGCAAAGAAGCCTACCATGAAAATAGTAGATATATTTCACGGAAAGACGGGTGGAGGATATCTCACGCAGTTCTATCCACCGACAGGTGAGGTTACATATCTTGGTATCACACAGGATAAAGATGGAAATTTCAAATTTGTGGTGGCAGAAGGTGTAAACGAAGACGGACCTATATTTACTTTTGGAGATACAAACATGAGAACACGATTCTCGATTGGTGCAAGAGAGTTTTGCAACAGATGGAGTGAGGCAGGACCAACACACCATATGGCAGCAGCGATAGGAAGACATATTGATACGTTACTTAAAGTGGCTAAAATACTGGATGTTCCTGTGGATATCGTATGTCGTTAGAAATATTTCGGCAATGAAATAATCAACGGACGATACATGACAATAAGAACTATAAAAAAGGATGGGAAATTAAAATGAATTTTTTGGATGCAGAGTTTGTAAAAGGGTTTATTCGCATGGCAAATGACGGATGGGAGCAGGGCTGGCATGAGAGAAACGGTGGAAACCTTTCATATCGTGTAAAAACAGAGGAAGTTGAGTCTGTAAAAGAAAACTTCAGCACAAAGGAATGGCAGCCGATAGGAACAGCAGTTCCGAATCTTGCAGGAGAATATTTCCTTGTTACTGGAAGCGGAAAATATTTCAGAAATGTGATATTAAAGCCAGAGGATTCAATCTGTATGATCGAGCTTGACGACAAGGGTGAAAATTATCGCATTGTATGGGGACTTGTAAATGGTGGTAAACCGACAAGTGAACTTCCGAGTCACCTTATGAATCTTGAAGTAAAGAAACTTAAAAATCCAAATTACCGTGTGGTTTACCATGCTCATACGACGAATATCATCGCACTCACATTTGTCCTGCCGTTGGAGGATAAAGTATTTACGAGAGAACTGTGGGAGATGGCCACGGAGTGTCCTGTTGTATTTCCAGACGGAGTAGGCGTTGTTCCGTGGATGGTTCCGGGTGGAAAAGAGATAGCTGTTGCTACAAGTGAGATTATGAAAAAATATGATCTTGCAATCTGGGCACATCACGGAATGTTTGCGGCAGGAGAAGATTTTGATCTTACTTTTGGACTTATGCACACAGCAGAAAAATCAGCAGAGATACTTGTAAAGACTCTTTCAATGCAACCCAATAAGCGTCAGACGATACAGCCGGATGATTTCCGGCGTCTTGCGAAGGACTTTGGCGTGACTTTGTCAGATGAGTTTTTGTATCGGAAATAAAAAGCAGCGGCCATTCGGAATGTGATTGCAAAAGTATCAGAATAGGGTATCGCTTTAACGAAACCCCACAGGAATCCAATGAAACACCGGATTCCTGTGGGGCTATTTTTTAGTTTGCATAAAAGATTTACAGTTTCCTAAATATGGGGATATTATAACCTTAATGCTGATTATTCAGTAACCATTTCCAGGATGGTACAACTTCTACCTTAAGGCCATTACAGTCAAGGATAGCTTCTTCACTATTTGTTATCAGAATACACCTTGAGCCGGGAATAAAATTGTTTAGCTTTATAAAAGCTCTTGTTTCACGTTCCCTTGTATCCATGTTATCAAGTACCTGCATACTTACCTGAATAGCAAGTTTTTGGGAAGGAACATAAAAATCTATTTCCACGTTGTTCTCAAAGTAATAGACATTTTCTACTCCATATCGGCGAACAAGTTCTATTGCAACCAGATTTTCGAGCTGTGCTGATTTACAGTCTAAAAGCATAAGACCAAGGAGACCAGTATCCATAAAATAGTATTTAGGAGAGGTTTCTTTATCAACAAGTTTTCCTGCATAATTCTGAATTGCAAAAATCAGATAGGAATCTATCATGTAGCCAACATAATTGATTACAGTCTGTTTTCCCAGGGCGGTACCGGTGCTTTTTACTATATTAGTGAGTCGGCTAAAGGAGAGCGATTTGGTAATTGATTCCGCAATTTTTTTCAAAATAAGTTTTACCGCAAAATCGTTGGTAATTTTATTTCGTGTAATGATGTCTCCGATATAAACGGTCTGGTAAATGCTGCTCAGGTAGGTTCTTTTGTTTATGATTTCAACAAGTTCGGGAAAAGCTCCGTATGTGACATATTCATCATATAGAGCAAGTACTTCAGCTTTGTCCTTTGTGCTGATGATGTCCGAATAGTTTTTGACCTTGCCCTTGGCAATAAGGTATTCTGAAAAGGAATAAGGGTATATATTCATGATTACAAATCTTCCGCCAAGAGTAGAGGCTATTTCGCTACTAAGCATTTTGCTATTGCTTCCTGTAATGTTGATTCTGTATTTTATATTGGCCATTCTACGAACGAATTTTTCCCAGTCTTTCACGTTCTGAATTTCATCAAGAAACAGATAAGGCTTCTTGTCAGTACCGGCTATTTCAAGACCAATCTCCAGAATAGTGTTAAGGTCATTGGCTGTCATTTCCAAAAGACGTTCATCTTCAAAATTGACATAAACAATTTGTGACAGAGGCACGCCATCTGAAATAAGTTGTTTAATCTGCTGGTACATCATATATGATTTTCCTGTTTTCCGAATACCGACAAAACAGTAGTTTACATTAGGCTCTAATGGATACGGTCTTGTTATCTGAGGATTATCCAGGTAAGTATCTTTTTGGTCAATTATGATTTGTTTTAAGGTATCTCTGTTCATATTACTACCTCCGATGTAAAGACAATTATACAACAATATTGTCTTGCGTGCAAGACGAAAATACCATTGAATTGTTTTGCGATAAAAATAAGGTAAATGTGTGAGACTGGTTTGGCTTTATTATTGCCAATAAATTATAAATAAGACATGATTGTCTGCCACAGAGAAGCAGGACAACCAAAACAAAACCCCACAGAAGTCCAATGAAATAACGGATTTCTGTGGGGGTATTTTGCTTATCTGCTTACTGCCTGATAGTAAGCTGTCCACCTCTTAACAATCTGTCAAAACTTATTGATGAAATATCATTTTTCATTGTCAGATGGTAATGTCTGCATGAGGGCAAAGAAAGATTCCGCTTTTCCGGTACTAAAATACTCATACCAGAATTCCAGTGTGTTCGCTTGAAAAACGTCTAAACGCTCAAGGATTTGTTTTGCCCACAACAGAGAGGCAGTAGGATTTGCGGTAATGAGATTATTATCTGCTACGGATGGCTCGTCGACATAGAAATTCTGTCCTTTATAGGTGGGGCAAAACATTTCAAGAAACCCCTGTCCATTACTGGTATGGCGGCGGTTATCCAGCAATCCATAATTAGCAAGTGCAGTGGTAGCCCCGCAAATGGCCCCGACCGTAGCGCCGATAGAGAGAAATTCGCCTGCTTTTTTAAGGATTGCGCCATGCCTTGGATCGTTCCAGGTATCTGCGCCCGGTAATAGCAGTACGCTTGTTTCACTTACGACGATATCATCGATCAGGCAATCGGGTATGACTGTCAGCCCTCCCATTGTATGGATTGGTTCTTTTGAATAACTCACCGTTTTGAGCGATACACGCTCAGCGTCCTTTTTGAAAAATCGCCCGGAATGTAGTTCCGAAGTAATGTAACCTAATTCCCAATCGGCTAAAGTTTCAAGTACATAAACATAGACTGTAAACATAATTTTCCTCCGTTTCCATTGCTTCATTGATTTGTTTGCTTCGTTATTGTATCATGTGATTGTTGACAACATTATGGCAACAATTCGAAATGAATAATTTTGTAAGGCGGATTAGGATGAAAATTGACAGACTTGTTAGCATTATCATGGTGCTTCTTGATAAAAAGCGGATAGGGGCGCAGGAATTGGCGGATATGTTTGAAGTATCTCCGCGCACGATTTACCGGGATATAGATACGATCAATATGGCAGGGATTCCTGTTCGTTCGATATCGGGAGTGGGCGGCGGCTTTGAAATCATGCAAAATTATAAAATGGATAAAAGCGTTTTTTCAACGGCTGATCTTTCCGCAATCCTGATGGGACTTTCAAGCCTTTCTGACATGATACGGGGAAATGAACTGATAAACGCCCTCGCAAAAGTCAAAAGTTTTATCCCTGCTGATAAAGCGCATGACATAGAATTAAAAACAAATCAAATATGTATCGATTTAAGCACTTGGATTGGCAACCAGAATACACAAGCATATTTAGATATTATCAAAACTGCCTTGCAGGATTGCAGACTGGTTTCCTTTGAATACATAGCGCATCACGGGAAGAAAACGAGGCGGACAGTTGAGCCGTACCAACTTGTCTTAAAAAGCGGTCATTGGTATTTTCAGGGGTACTGCCGTATGCGCAATGATTTTCGTTTGTTTAGGTTATCCCGCATATCAAATTTACAGATGGAAAAGGAAAATTTTATACCACGGGATTTTCAGAAACCGATTTTAGACTTTGAGGAATCGCTGCAATCCATGCAGAAGCCGATAAAAATTCGTATTCATAGATCGATCATGGACAGAGTTCTGGATTATTGCACGTATGAATATTTTTTCCCCGATGGCGGCGACTACTACATTGTGGATTTTCCGTTTATAGAGAATGACTATTACTATGATATTCTTCTCGGTTTGGGCGATAAATGCGAGTGCTTAGAGCCGTTAAAGATTCGTGATGAAATGAAGCGCAGAATACAGGGTATAGCTGCCATATATGAGGATTAGAATATGCTTAGTCCTCTGCGAGATAAAGATTGGGATTTCACCAATGCAGATAAAATAACTTATTCTTGTGTTCTATTAAGATCAGATGATAATATAGACAGCAGGCGTAGGTTTCATGCCGGGAACAGTCTTCCCTCAAAATTTCATACACTGATTTCGAATGCCGTACAAAGTTATACAGACGGAGAAGAGATGGATATAGACAGCAGAGAAGGGCAGGAATTTGCTGATTACATGATACAGCTGATAAAAGCTATGGCTTCAAAGACTGGTAATTGATACAGGTCATTTGCACACAGAAAACCCCACAGAAATCCAATGAAACACCGGATTTCTGTGGGGCTATTTTGTTTCTGTATTACTGTCTGGCAGTAAAGACCATCTTATTTAGCCTGCTCAAGAGCAAGAGTTACGGTTGTGATATCGCAAACCTCAGTCGGTCCATAGTACTGGATAGCACCAGGATATTTGAAGCAGGTCTCCTCAGACCACTCTTTACGATGAGCCTCGAAGTACTTGAACGGTGCGCCGTCAAGCTCAACAAGTGCTTTTCTGATAACCGGCTTATCCTCGCCATGTCTTCTCTCGATGTTCATCATCTTGGTGATCGGCATACCGCCTGCAACCCACTCGCTTGCGGGAGCGGAAAGGTTGGAAACCTTGGATAAGTAGCCATTGTAACCATACTGGATGAGCATGAATGCGTTGTATCCCAGGGAATAGCAGTAGTCGGAGTCAAAGTTTGAAGGGAAAGCACATCTTCCTTCATAACCTAAGAAGTGATGAAGGGGACTGAACTTACCGTTATAGGTTCCGGCTGCTTTTCTTGCTGCTAATTTATCTTTTACAAGAGCGGAGAATAACTTCTCAGATTCGATCAGGGAAACCTGAACGTTTCCGTGAGGATCTCTCTCAAGGAATAACTGCTGCTGGATAGCCTGAGGAAGGATTGCAAATACTTCCATGGATTCCTTGGTTAAGCCTTTCTCGATGAATGCATACTTTTCTTCCCATGTAGGAAGTGCATTGAAGGCATCAGCCTTGCTTCCTGCAAGGAGCTCGTTGATCTCCTGGATCAGTACGGAGAATTCAGGTACGAATTCAACAACGCCCTCAGGGATGATAGCAACACCGAAGTTCATGCCTTTGGCAGCTCTTGCAGCTACAGAATCAGCGATGTAGTCAGCGATTGCGGAAAGGGACATCTTCTTAGCAGCAACTTCTTCGGAGATCAGGCAGATATTCGGCTGTGTCTCAAGAGCACACTCTAAGGCAACGTGGGAAGCGGAACGTCCCATAACCTTAACGAAATGCCAGTACTTCTTAGCGGAGTTTGCATCTCTTTCGATGTTACCGATGATCTCGCTGTAGGTCTTGGTTGCAGTATCGAAACCGAAGGAACATTCGATGTCTTCGTTCTTTAAGTCGCCGTCGATGGTCTTCGGGCATCCGATTACCTGAACGCCGGTGTTGTGTGCTGCAAAGTACTCTGCAAGAACAGCAGCGTTGGTGTTGGAATCGTCACCACCGATGATAACGATAGCAGTGATACCATGCTTCTTACATACATCAGCTGCGATTGCGAACTGCTCATTGGTCTCCAGTTTGGTTCTGCCGGATCCGATGATATCGAAACCACCGGTATTTCTGAACTGGTTGATATATTCATCAGTCATGATGATGTAATCATCTTCGATCAGTCCGCTCGGACCGCCCTTGAATCCATAAAGCTCGTTCTCTTTGTTGGTTGCCTTTAATGCGTCATATAAACCACAGACAACATTGTGTCCGCCAGGAGCCTGTCCGCCGGAAAGGATAACACCAACAACCTGCTTCTTCATTTCAGAAGTGTTCTGACCTTTTTCAAAGGTGATTTCCTTCTTGCCGTAAGTATTGGGGAAAAGAGCCTTGATCTTATCCTGATCAGCAACGCTCTGTGTTTCCTCGCCTTCCTTTACGCAGATATCTGCGATTCCGTGTCTGAGCATGCCCGGAAGTTTGGGAGCATACTCATATCTGGCTTTCTGTAATGGTGAAATGCTCATGTTTTGTCTCTCCTTCATTTTTTTGTAACTATTTGACACGATATCATTGAATCGTCCATAGTTTCTTCTTTATTGCATACAGCCTAATTCTAATATATTTTGGGAATAAAGTAAACCGTTGAGTGGAAAATATCGGATGAAAAAACAGCTTTTTGAAAATGCCTAAATTTTTTATTTTCAGTGAAAAGAAGTACTTGAAAAAAATGATGCGATGTATTATTATAATAGCTAACGAACGGTAGCTATCTGGATGGAAATGGTTGCAGAAAAGGGAGAGATATCATGAGATCGAATCGAAAAGAGGAGATCGTGCTCGCCACATTGGAGCTTGCGGCGCAGAAGGGGCTTTCCAATGTTTCCATGAGCATGATCGCCGATAAAGTTGGCATAAAAAAGCCGTCGCTGTACAAGCATTTTGAATCAAAAGAAGAAATTGTAGAGACGATGTATCAGGTTCTCAGAGAACAGGCGAAGGAAAAAGCGAAGATCAAGCCGGTTGACTACAGTACTCTTTTTGCAGATAAAACGGCATATGAAGTATTGCAGGCAGTCGTGCAGGGATATATTCAGATGAACAGCCAGGAGCGGATGCTGAATTTCTATAAGATCATTTACTCGGAAAGAAGTATGGAGCCTATGGCGGCAAAGATCGTTGCAGAAGAGACAAGGAAGATGATCATTGCGACAAAGCAGCTGTTCTATGCAATGGAAGTACATAAGCTGCTTCATTTTGGAAATGTAGATATGAGTGCGGTCAGTTTTGCAATGACGATACATGGAATGATGGATTATGAGCTGGATCGAAGATTTGGCGATTGCCAGGAGGAAGAGTCAGAGAAAAGTCTTTTGGAGGACTATCTGAAGTGGTTTAGTGAGGAACATAAAATCGTGTGAAGATCCATAATAGGAAAGTCTTTTCACGTAGGAGATTTGTGTCCGTGCGCACCTGACACAAACTCGACATGTGCAGGGAGTGTGCGCAGAAATGAGGATTGAATTATGAGAAAAAAGAGTTTTGTGAATTATTGTGGGCTGCTGGGAATAGCAGCTCTTTTGTCTTACACGGTAGCAGTCGTCTTTTCGCCGCTGGCGTATCCGGGATATAACTGGATGGCTCAGGCGGTAAGTGACCTGAGCGCGTCCAACGCGCCTTCCCTTAAATTATGGAATCAGCTGAGCAGTCTGTATGATGTATGTACTCTGGTGTGTGCCATGATGGTCTGCGTTGGCGTGCAGGGAAGGCTAACCCGTCTGCTGAGAGTGGGGGTCTATCTGTTTACCACTATGGAATGGGTGTCAGCGGTCGGATTTGGCATGTTTCCACTAAGCGATAGCGGATATGCCGGAACGTTTCAGGATCAGATGCACATTATGACGACTGTGCTGGTCGTGCTGCTGTCGATCGTATCGCTGGTTGTGATCATTATCGCAGGAGTGAAGGATAAAGGCTGCCGTTCCTATGGCATTTTTGCGGGGATCGCACTTGGAATGATGCTGGTGGGAGCCGTTGGCATGAATATTGTTCCCAAAGAGTATTTTGGCGTTGTGGAAAGATTTAGTGTTTTTGCAGCAACAGGATTTAACGCGGTACTGGGGATTCATCTATGTGGAATGGATCTGCGAGATCAGGATCCGAAAAAGTATTGACAAGTTACCAATCGGTTACCATAATAAGGGTGATCGATTGGTAACTTGATAAATCACGGGTTAGGGAAAATGCCAGACGCATAAGACGCAGAGCAGAATGGAAGGCTGCTCATGCGTCTTTTTGTAATGGCACAACTGACGACCGTTGATCAGAGCGGTTTCCGCCCCGGTGATGGCGATCCGCAGTTAGACTGGAGGCACTAAGGAATGGAATTGAAAATTGAGAACCTGACAAAACAGTATGCAAATAAAACGGCGATCAACCACGTGACATGTACTCTGAAACCGGGGATAACCGGGCTGCTCGGCGCAAACGGAGCCGGAAAAAGTACGCTGATGAGGATGATCTGCGGCGTTATGAAGCCTACGGAGGGAAAGATCACATTAGGAGAATATGATGTGACGGACAAGAACTATCGAAATATACTGGGATACCTTCCGCAGGATTTTGGATATTATCCGAATTTTACAGGCATGGAGTTTCTTCTGTATGTTGCGGCATTAAAAGGTCTGGATAAGGAGACGGCTAAAAAACGCAGTCAAAAACTTTTGGAGCAGGTCAATCTGGAAAAAGACGCTAAGAGGAAGATCAAAACATATTCGGGTGGAATGAAGCGAAGACTCGGAATTGCGCAGGTGCTTTTGAATGAACCCAGGCTGATCGTGCTGGATAAGATTCTGGCAGGGACTAAGACCATGGTTGTGCGTGGAGCGGCAGGGAGAAAAATTCTTCACAGCCGTTTTTTTGCGGGGGGAGCGCATTTATTTTATGGAAAAAGGAAGCGCCTCCATAACAGCAACCGCTGTGGTAAAAGAAGTCCAAAATTTTATGAAACTCTCTGACGATGAAATCACGAAAACCCTGGCAGACAATCAGGGAAAGCTGAACTTGTCGGAAAAACAGAAAGTGCGGTGGCATAAGAAGTGCTTGTGCCTGGTGGAATTTGAAAAGGTGGAAGATATCTCTCCGCTCGCCTTTGACCATCAGGATAATATGGACGACTGGCTGATCCTGGAGAAGATCGAAGATGTTGTTGTTGGGACAAGCATCCCATATAATTACGAGAAATCAAAATTTTAATATAGTGATTTCCTGTTTTGTGTGGTATCGTAAAAACAAGTTTATTTGTTTGGAGGTGCAAACATGGAATTAGATTGTCTGGTTCGGGAGATCGGGGCAGAAGAGACAGAAGAAGCATTAGCTTTGGTCTGGAACGTGTTTCAGGAATATGAAGCGCCCTCACATCCCCTTTTTCAAAGCATTTTCAGTCGCCTTTTTGATGACGGTGCTGGAATTCGTTGCACCGGATATGGCATCGACGTTGATCTCCTGCGCGTCGATCATCTTGCCGAGAATAGCTTCGGCCGGTTTACCCCGCTCGTTCTTGTGCTCTAACAGTTCGATGTTTGTGATCTTGCCGTCCTGCACGGTGACTTCGACCTTAGCATAGATAAAGTTCACGTCGTACTCCCCAATATAAATTCCGTCGGAAACATCCGAAATATTGATTTCATCGACAGTGGTTTCTCTGACGGCCTGTTTATAAGCAGCGACATTTTCCAGGTAAACAGCCAGAAAGATCAGCAGGATCAGTGAGACGGCTGTAACCGTTGCTGCGATGATTCTTTTCGGGGATAATTTCATTTCCAGCACCTCTCAATTCTTTGAGCTATTGACTTCGGAACTTCTTTTTTGTTTGCAGCGTTCGCACAAACGATTTTCGCGGTCGGCTTCATCCCGGCAGTCTTGAAAAACTCGTCCATACTGTGGATGGCACACCGGCTCTGCCCATATAACCATGAAAAGGGAGCAGGGGTATTGCAGGAAGTTAAAAGGATATATTTCCTGCCTTTTAGGCGAGGCTTGGGAAAGGTTTTCGTTTCTTCCATGGCGACGCCCAGCAGCCGGTCAAACAGATTTTTTACAGGTGCGGGCACATTCGCCCAATACACGGGTGCGGCAAGCATGACAATTTCGCTTTCCCGTAATAATGCGGTGATCTCACGGATATCGTCTTTCTGGTGACAGGAACCGGTCTTGATGCAGGCACGACAGCCTGTGCAGAATGAAATCTGTTTTTCGTACAAATTGATCTTTGTAACGTGACAGCCTGCGTTCTCCGCATGACGGATCGCCAGGTCTAACATGGCTGCGGTTATTCCATTCTGGTGAGGGCTTCCTAAAATAGCCAGTACATTTTTCTTAGTCATTTTCTTCCCCATTTCTACGCACGTTCTTTGCGCATACCGAGTTTGGGTCAAGTGCGCGCAGACACAAATCCCGTGTGTGAAAAATCTTTCATATATGGATTTCTCGCACTATTCTTCCGTATTTGCAACCGAGCGGTAAAGCATACGAAAACCGTAATCGATAAATTCCTTTTTAGACCGGTCCAGCCGACCCTTTATATATTCCTGTTTTGTGTCGGCAAGCTGAACAAGACCGGACAGCATGCCCCAAAAACTCAGGATGGTGAGGATCGGATCAAGGTCGCTTCGCAGATCGCCCTTTTCTATGCCGGATAGCAGAAAATCCTGCATGATCTCGTTGATCTTTTCTCCAACCTGAAAGGTTTCCTTTTCCTCTGGCAGATAGTCCGTATGTTCAAAATCAATGTTGATTTTATCCAGCGCAACTTTGAAATAAAAAGGAAATTCTTCCTGATACTGTACCAGGCTGCGGCAGATGCCGTCATACCTGGCTCTGGTCGTTTCCTGCTGTGTCAATGCAGAAGAGAGGTAATCATATAGTTTTTGCATGCTCTCCAGAACCAGAACGCCGACAATCTCTTCTTTGTTCTCGAAATACACATACAAGGTCGCCTTGCTGTATCCGGCGGCCTTTGCAATGTTGTCCATAGAGGTTCCGGCAATGCTTTTTTCCATAAATAGTACGGAAGCGGCGGACGCGATCCGTTCACGATGTATGCTTCTCGGTTCTTTTTTTCTTCGTCCCATAATGGATCTCCTAATAATAATTGAACTTGAGGTTTAATTATTGCACTTCGGGGAAAGGTTGTCAATAGGGAGGGGAAATGAAAGGTAAGGGATAACCCAAAGGATGGATAAGCATTTTTAGAAGTTATATAACAATGTATTGCTTTTGTATATACATGTGATAAAATCAATTCAAAGAGAAAACACTAGATTTGTGAAAGGAGTGTTGTGTTATGGCAACTAAATCATCAAATTTATATGCGAGAATAGAACCGGATGTAAAAGAGAAGGCAGAAAGCATTTTATCGGCACTTGGGATTCCGGCTTCAAATGCGATCAATATGTTTTATAAACAGATCATATTGCATAGAGGACTTCCGTTTGAAGTGAAATTACCAACTGAAAAACCGGTCGATATAGCAAAGATTTCCGGGGAAGAGCTGAATGTAGAGTTGGAGAAAGGATATGCGGATATAGTTGCGGGAAGGAAGAAACCTGCGCGACAGGTCTTTGACGATATTCGGGGAGATTATGATATATGATCTATGAAGTGATGATGACGGCTCAGGCAGATGCGGATCTAAGGGGCATTTACGAGTATATTGCATTTGAACTGCTTTCACCGGATAATGCGATGGGGCAGCTTGGGCGATTAGAAAAGAAGATCACTGAATTAGAAAAATATCCTAAGAAATACCGAGCCTACGAAAAAGAACCGTGGTATAGCAGAGGATTAAGAGTTATGTCGGTAGATAACTATCTGGTTTTTTATATCCCGGATGATACTGCTGGGACAGTGACGGTTATGCGTGTTATGTATGACGGAAGAAATATTGATTGGCAGTTGAGATAGAGGACGTATGAGGGGAAAAATCATACGTCTTTTTATAAAAATCGGAAAGATAGGAATGATAGAGCGCTTGACTTAAAAAACATTACATGAGTACAATAAACTCAAGCAGGACTTGAATTGCAGACTGGAAACTTCAATTTACGATGGCTGGATTGCATACCGGGATTCAGATAAAATGTGATTGCAACGTTGAGATAATATATAAAACGGAGGAACGAGAATGAGTATCGGATCACAGATTGCAGAGCGAAGAAAACAGTTGGGAATGACGCAGCAACTTCTTGCGGAAAAGATGGATGTCTCCTTTCAGGCAGTCAGTTCGTGGGAAAGGGATGAATTTTTGCCGGACACAAGTAAACTGAAACCGCTGGCGGCTGCACTTAAGACATCCGTTTCATATCTGATGGAAGAGCAGACAGTGCCCGGGGTACAGTGGGAATTGCATGATGCAATGTTTTCCGTAGATAATATGTTGAGACGGGTTCGTATGTATGCGCAGGCAAAGAAGATGACACAGACGCAAAAAGCGATCCGGATTATGCTGAAATATCACGACGGTGCTGTCCGTAAGAGTAATAATGGGGCGGCGGTTCCGTACGTAATTCACCCGCTTATGATGGCGTGCCATGCGTTTGCGCTTGGAATCGATAGTGATGTACTCATTGCCGCGATTCTCCTTCACGATGTTGTTGAGGACACAGAGGCAACCCTTGAGACACTTGATGTAAGTGACGAAATAAAGCAGGTTGTCGATCTGGTAACATTTGAAGAATTGAGTGGAATGTCCAGGGAAGAGTCTTATGAGATTTACTATAAAAAGATAGGGCAAAATAAGATTGCTTCTATGGTCAAACTGCTTGATCGGTGCAACAACGTTTCGACGATGGCTACCGGGTTTCAACCGGAAAAGATGGCGAGATATATTGTGGAAACGGAAGAGTACGTACTGCCATTGATCGAAAAAGTGAAGCATGAATACGACGAATATTATGATGCGGCTTTTCTTCTTAAATATCATCTACTCAGTGTAATGGAATCTCTGAAGCGTACCTTATAAGGCTTGGATTATAGAACGCCAGAAAGGTGACAGAGAGGAAGGAGCAGAGCAGCGGTGTAAGCGTCCCCCGATCATCGCCAGCAACCTGACCTGTTACAATCAAACTTAAGCCTGGCAGAAAGAATAGAAAGAAGATTCGCGAGAAATGGATAGACTTGCAGAACCGGCAGGAAAAGCGCTTTTGGAGTGCTGGCAGGTTGAATGATGGTTGACTTTAGTTACCGGAAGAATACGAAAAATCCATTGTGAGAGACATTTCCTACTGGTACAATAGCAACGTGATGACAATAGAGAAAGGCAAAGCGAAAAGGAGAGAACAATGCGTTTTCAGATACTGGCAGGAATCATTTTATTGGTGTTTTACGGCTGTTATTTCGGCAAGATGCTCATGCAGAGACGGCAGGGAATCCAGACAGATCAGATGGGAAAAGGAAAGAGCGGCGGCACGAAAAAATCGAGCTTACCATGAAAGATAGCTGGCGCGCAGGCGTTTCTGAGACGGATAAAACAGACCTGGTTACAGACGGAATTTATCAGATCAGCCGCAATCCTGCGTTTCTGGGATTCGATCTGGTGTACATTGGCATTTTACTGCTGTTCTTCAACTGGATATTAGTGCTTTTTTCTGTATTTGCTATGGTCATGTTCCATTTGCAGATCGTAAAGGTCGAGGAGAAATTCCTTGTCTCTGTTTTTGGAGAGGACTATGCACAGTATAAAAAGACAGTGAACCGGTATCTTTAAAGGATTTCCTGACATTCCAGATTTTTGCGTTGTCCAAGTGATGGCGCGCAGAAACGCACCGCATTTACAAGGATCTGCTGGATCTCAGGCATATAGTAAATGGGATATTCCTCATGCCCAGGCTGAAAGTAGAAGATCTTTCCGAGCCCTCTGGTGAAGGTACAGCCGCTGCGGAAGACCTGTCCCCCGGAGAACCAGCCGGCAAAGATCACATCGTCCGGTTTGGGGATGTCGAAGTATTCGCCGTACATTTCCTCGAGCGGAATTTCAATCTTTTCCGGGATGCCAGAGGCGATGGGGTGTGTGGGCATGAGGCACCACAGATTCTCCTGTTCACCGTGTTTCCACTTCAGCGTCATGGAAGTGCCGAGCAGCCGTTTCATGACCTTGGAAAAGTGGGCGGAGTGTAGGGCGATCAGTCCCATTCCTGCCAATACGTGCTGCTGCACTCTGGCGGCCGCTTCGTCTGAAAATTCATCCTGCAGAGCATGACTCCACAGGATCAGGACATCGGTGTCGTCGAGCACCGCCTGGGTCAGTCCGTGCTCCGGCATATCAAAGGTTGCCGTCCGGATCCGGAAGTCATCCTGCTTTCCCAGAAATTCGGCAAGACAGCCGTGGATACCCGCCGGGTAGACTTTGCCGATCGCTTCATATTCCCGTTCATGTTTGTATTCGTTCCAAATCGTTACTCTTATCATAGTGTTCCTTTCTGAGCTGGCTGCGGACTGCCGTCTAAAATGTCTGTTTCAGGAACTGCGCAGAGCTTATCATGCAGCGTTCCTGATCTGCCGCGTCAAAATGTTCGATCGCAAAGTAGCCGTCGTAACCGGACGCGAGTATTTCTCCAAGAATTTCCTTCATGGGAATATAACCGTCACCAACCGCAACGGACCGCTCTCCGCGATCCTTACAGTGAACATGGGTCACTTTATCTTTCAGCGCCCTCCATGCGGTAAAGATATTTTCGTGATGGATGATGAAGTTCCCCGTATCGAAGGCGGCGCGCAGGTCGGGGATCTGCTCCAGAAACCAGCGCATACCGTTCACACAGGCGATGGGAGAGTCGATGCTGTCGAAATCCTCAATTACCGTCTGGATGTTTTCTGCCTTTGCCATAGCGACGAGCTTTTCCATTCCCTTTGCCATCCGCCGCGCTTTTTCATTATGATCCAGAAAGGCGGCTGTCTGTCCGTAATCGTGGATGCAGGCTGTATAGCTGGAAGCTGCTTCCGGGAAAAAGCCGGGAACGACCAGAATTTTACCGGATCCTGCCTTTTTGGCAGTGGCAACGTGACGGCGGGCGCGCTCAGTCTCGTCTCTGGAATCCATGGCATAAAATTCATAGACACAGCTGACCGCCAGATGTGCGGCTTTCAACAGTGCATAGGTTTCTTCGTGTTCGTTCAGGTAAGTCATGTTGATCTCAACGGCGTCGATACCGGCGTTTTTGGCATCCTGTAGCAGTTCCGGGAGGCTTTTGCCCGTCTGCTCAGCCGCCTGCAAAATGTGATCGTAAAAAACGGAAAGTTTCATTTTGAGCTCCTTTTAAGCACTATGTAATCAATATCTATTTCACAGTCAACCTTACTATAGCATGGAAATGATGCAGCGTCCATGGTGAACGGCGTAGTCATTCGAATACGGTCAGACGGCAGATGAAATGAATGAATATTATTCATTGACAAAATAAAAAGTAAGTGGTATCGTAGTTTTATCAGGAGGAATAAACCATGCGCATAGTGAAGAATCCGGATGAAAGAAAGCAGGAGATTTTGGACGCAGCTGTCCGTGTCTTTGCACGAAAAGGATACGAGAGAACGTCGATTGCGGATATTGCAAAGGAGATCGGCATTTCGCAGGGACTGTGTTACCGTTACTACAAGTCAAAGGAAGAGATGTACGACGCGGCGGTCGACGAGTATGCGTCTTATATCGCATCGCAGAATATCAAGCGGGCGGAAAACGGGGCAAATGGTCTGACGCTGAAGGAGCAGATCCTTCAGATGAGCGGCGAGCTGAAAGCGTACGCCAACATGGAACAGGGAAAAAGCGAGTTGTACGAGCTGTTCCACCGGGAGGAAAACCATAAGATGCACGATGCCCTGACACTGAAAACCTGTGAGAAGCTGGTTCCGTATCTTGCCGGAATCCTTAGGGAAGCGGTGCGGCGCGGGGAGATCCAGATTGCCGACCCGGAGGCAAGCGCCTATTTCTGTGTCTACGGGCAGATGGGTCTTTTGATGTCGAAAACATACCCGGAGGAAGAAAAGCGGGAGAAGATCCAAAGCTGTCTGTTTGAACTGCTTGGCATAAAATAAGAAGTACCCTGTGGCAGGGATACCCTGCCATAATTTTTACCAAGACAATGAATGACATTCATTCAATAAAAAGAAATATTGTGTGGAAAATCCATATACGAAAGATTTTTTACACACGAGATTTGTGTCTGCGCGCACTTGACACAAACCCGGTATGCGTAAAGAACGTGTGCAGAAATGAGGAATAAAATGAAAAGCAAAATTGATTTTGTGGAAGGAAATACAAAAACAAGTCTGCTGCAAATGGTAACGCCGCTGCTGGCAGCCATGATCCTGACAATGGCGTACAATCTGGTGGACAGTCTGTGGGTAGGGAATCTGCTCGGGGAAGGCGGCTACGCGGCGCTTACCAACTCGACCGCGGTCGTGCTGATCTTATCGGCGATCGCGCTGGGATGCAGCAACGGAATCGCAATCTTAGTCTCACAGACGGTCGGCGCCGGGAAGAAAGAGGAGACGGACGGCGTGATCGCGACCATAATGCTGCTGTCGGGCGTTTTTGCGATCGGTGTTACGCTCATTCTGGAATTGGGACTGAAAAAGATCCTACTGCTGATGAACACTCCGGCGGCGCTCTTTGAGGATGCGTACGAATATCTTTCGATCTACCTGACCGGTTACATTGCCATTTACGTTTATATGCAGTTTACAGCGATATTCCGATCCTTTGGCGATCCGGTCTTTCAGATGAAGGGGATGCTGTTTTCGACATTGTTCAATGCGGTGCTCGATCCGGTGCTGATCCATTTTATGGGACTGGGAGGAGCTGCGTGGGCTACCGTATTTTCGGAGGTGCTCTGCGTTGTCTATGCGCTTGGGTATCACAGAAAGAAAAAGATGTTCCGTCTGGATCTGAAAAAGGCTTCGATCAGATATAGAAAATACTGTGCTGAGTTAGAGTACGAAAGTTGCGTTCCCTATAGAGTATAAAGTCCTACCGGGCAGGATGCGCACACTTTGTTCTGGTGTAGAGGTGGTGAGGTGTGTCTATCGTTACACAAAAATAACTTGTAAAGAAAAGAGGATGTGCTATAATGGCTAACGAGTGGTAGCTTGTGCGGTCGTGCAGTCCGAGAAGTGTAATAGATATTTGCGCGAGGGAGATCTGGCAGTTGTTTATAGTTGCGCATCCCGGGAAGCCGGAGTGGATGCGTCTCCTTTTTCTGTGACAGAAATGCCCGTACAGGGTGGAAAGAGTGTAAGATCGTTTGTCTGAGCAGACTTTTCTAAATTGTGGTGGTAATTTATAAAATATATGCTATACTATAAACGAGTTTATAGTAAATGAGTTTATAATATATTTTTGTTATCAGAAAAATACCACATAAGAAATAATGCAGGGTAAAATTTTAGTGCCAGGCAAAAATATTTTACCAAGTAAAAATTTGATACCCTAAAATTATTACAAAATAACCAGTTGACGAGTTGATGATCTGTTACTATAATAATGAGTTACCAAACGGTAACCGCCAACTAAGAGATACCGCCAACAAGAAATGAAGGAGAAAAATTGAATGAGCTTTTAATATTACTCTGGCAAGCTCAGCTAAAGTGTATGAAGCCAGCATTTATGCGGATGATACGATTCGTGTCGTGTATGTGACACAGCGATTCTTTTGATTTTTCAGGTTCTTTGGTAAGTTTGAGACAGCCTTCTGGCAAAACAGAAAGAGAAAGGACTGGAAAGATGAAAAAGAACGGAAAAAAATGAATGATTTCAGGTACGACACTGATGGCAGCATTTGCAATCTGGACATGGCTGATCCAGACAGTAGATGTGCAGCCGCTTGGGCAAAATGGGACAGAAATAGGGTTTGCTGCATTAAATTGCTGGTTCCACAGAATAACCGGCGTGCATATGGCAATCTATGCGATCACAGACTGGCTGGGACTTGTGCCGGTGGCAGTCTGTCTGGTATTTGGAGGTGTAGGCTTTAGCCAGATGATCCGGAGAAGAAGTCTTATCAAGGTAGACCGCGATATCCTGTTTCTGGGAGTGTACTACGGGATCGTGATCTTCGGTTATCTGATCTTTGAGATGATCCCGATCAATTACAGACCTATTCTGATCGAAGGAATTCTGGAGGCTTCGTATCCGTCCTCCACAACGCTGCTTGTACTCGGCGTGATGCCGACGCTCGTCTTTCAGACGGGACGCAGGTTGAAAAATGTGACAGGAAAAAGAGTGACCGTAATTTTGACAACGACCTTTTGTGCCTTTATGGTGATCGGAAGGCTGGTGGCAGGCGTTCACTGGCTTACGGATATTGTGGGGGCTGTGCTGCTGAGTTTTGGTCTGTATAGTATCTACAGGGCAGCGGTAATTCGGTGGTGCAAAGAGGCATAATGGGAGGTTCTGACATGGAATTTCACGAAAAACTGCAGGAGCTTAGAAAGAGCAGAGGATTGACACAGGAGGAACTGGCAGAGGCGCTGTATGTGTCGAGGACTGCCATCTCAAAGTGGGAATCCGGGAGAGGATATCCGAGTATTGATTCGCTCAAGGAGATATCGAATTATTTTTCGGTGACGATCGACGATCTGCTGTCCGGAGAGAAATTGCTTTCTCTCGCGGAGCGGGAAAATAAATCCAATATGCAGGGAATGTGTGACCTGCTGACAGGTATTCTGGATCTGTTTTCCCTTACACTGATCGTCCTGCCACTTTATCCGGAGCCGGCAGACGGATTTGTATTTTCGGTAAATCTGTTCGTCTATACACAGACGACGGCGTTTAACCGGGCGGTTTACTGGATCCTGTATCTTGCTCTTGCGGCGGCAGGGGCGGTGAAGGTTCTGCTGCTTTCCTGCAAAGTGAAAAAGGGACAGCGGATTTTGACAGCCGTTTCGATGGCGCTTAGCGCGTTTACGGTCTTATTTCTGGCAATGACCAGAGAAGCCTACGCGACGACCCTTGCATTTCTACTCTTTCTTATCAAAGGGATATTGTTATTAAAGAGCAGAAAAACGGACCAGACCATATGAACTGCGAGGAAAAACGTGCGAAAGATCAAATAGGAAAGACTTTACAAGCGGGATTTGTGTCTGCGCGCACTCGACACAAACTCGGTATCACAAAGGAGTGCGCAGAAATGAGGATGATTATGAAAAAAAGAAGAATGACTGGTAAATGTATCCTGCTGGCAGGGATGATGTTTTTGCTGAGCGGATGCGGATTCGGTAAGGTTACCGCTTTTGAGGGGAACCAGACGATGGATGCAGATCATTTTGCCATGGATTTTAGGGTGCTAAACAAGACATATACCCATGAAATGGAGATGGCAGAGGGAGAGTGGATTGCCGTCTCTGTCACAAGGGATTCCGGGGAAATTTCTCTGTCGATCCAGAAGGAAGCAGAGCCGCCGGTATATAAAGGAGACGATGTTTCGTCCGGTGAGTTTGAAGTGGCGATCGCGGAGGCGGGAACGTATACCCTGAGTGTAACCGGAAATAGAGCGAAAGGAAGCGTGACGTTCTCAAGAGTAAAAGTGCAGAGCAGCCAGGAATTACAGCCGGAGACAGAGAGCCCCGAAGAGTCCGGAGAGACAGTGACCGGAACACAGCAGCAGGAAACGACGGCGCAGGAGAGCACCGAGCAAAGCAGCGGGATCCCGGAGGCATATGCCGGGATCATCGACCGGTACGCTGCGGCGCTGTCTGAGCGTTGGAACGGCGGAAAGCTGATGGAGGAGAATCTGAACTACATGATGGCGGACTGCTACGGGGACGATCCTTTTCAGAGCATCGGCTATGCCGTAAAGGATATGGACGGAAACGGCACGGCAGAGCTGGCAATCGGTACGACGGCGAGGGTGTCGGATGATTTCTATGGAAAACTTGTTTTGGAGCTTTATACGCTTGATGAGAGCGGTAATGCGGTTAAGGTATTGGAAAGCAGGGAGCGGGACCGGTATTATTACGCCGGCGGAGCGCTTGTTGCCAATCTCGGCTCCAGTGGCGCTGCGGACAGCATAGAGACAACGTTAAAGCTGGAAGACGGAAAGCTGACAGATCTTGGCATGATCACCGACCCGTCCGCCTATATGCAGATGGAGCTCTCGACGCTGGGGCAGTCTTCCCAAAAGATGGAAGAGCAGGGCAGTACAGCCATCACTTTGCCAATTTTAGATGAGATCGATCAGAATACAGAGGTGGGAACTGCCGGTTCGTTTATGACAGCGGTACAGTCGGCGGTGAAACTGCTGGATTGGGGAACTTCGACAGGCCTTGACCCGGAAGAGATCCGGGAGGCTGCCATAGCCTGGTTATCCGATAAGGGCAATGACGAGCAGGTTGCGTTTGCACAGAAGCTGGCGTCGGTCGACGACGCGTATCAGAAACTGCTAGGAGACGGAGCGGAGGATCTGCTGGCTTCTGCCGGATGTGAAGATGCCGCTTATCCATGGAGCACGGAACCGGTGGAAAATATCGAAGTGATCATGGAAGTGGTCGGACTGCGATAGCTGTTATTTTGTGAAACATTTGTGAAGGTGATCCCAGCAGGAAAGGAAAAGTGAGAGTATGCCAAGCAGCCCCAAAATAAAAAAAGAAATCATGTTACAGACGGCATTGGAGATCGTGATCGAAAGCGGATACGCGGCGCTTAATATCAAGGCGGTAGCGCAGAGACTGAACTGCTCAACCGCGCCGATATCATGGCAGTTTGGAGGAATGAAGGGACTGAGGAGCGAGTTGATCCCCTTTGCAGAGCGGTATGTGATGGAAAAGTACATGATTGCCGGAGAAAGCGAAGTAGACCAATTTGAAAAGCAGGGGAAGAATACGGTGGATCTTGCGCTTGACGAACCCAATCTGTTCCGTTTTCTTTTTATGGAGGATCGTGACCAGCCCTTGAGCGAAGGCTTTCAGATCCTATCCCAAAAGGATCGGTGCGATGCCTTTTACCAGAGTCTGGCCCAAAATCTGGGACTTACCGTAGAGGAAGCGGTTGATTTCGTGGCGATGATGGTTGTCTATACGCAGGGAATCGGAACACTGATCGCTTCGGGGATCGTGGTGGATACAAGAGAAAACATTTATCGGATGCTGCATAAGACGGGCATGACTTATCTGAAAGGACTCGGAAGTGAGACCTTCAGTGCAGAGGGTGAGGAGGAAAGCTGAAGATGGAAAAGTATTTTAATGCGTACGGTTTTATTATGGTATTGGTCATTCTGATCCCGAATATCGTGTTTGCAATGACCTGTAAAGATGGCTTTGTAAATAAATATCAGAATAAAGTGGTGGAAACTCTGGAACAGGTTGGAAGGTTTGGCTGTTTTATCTGTATGTTCTTTCTGCTCCCATGGTTTGACAGGGGATTCTGGTTCCCACATGGGAAGACCGTATATCTCATCGCAGGCGCTGCACTGGTCGCACTCTATTGTCTGGGCTGGATCATTTTCTGGAAAGAGAACTCCATCCGCAAGTCCCTGTTTCTTTCCGTTGTACCGTCCATTCTTTTTCTGGAAAGCGGGATTGTTACAGGCTATGTTCTGCTGCTTCTGTTTGCGCTCCTGTTCGCACCGTGCCATATACTGATCAGTGTCCGGAACGCTGTGTGAGCCGGATGTGGATGGTATTCTGGAATTGTGTTAGGGAAATCCGCAGGCAGAATATTTCTGTAGAAAATGGATTTATCACGATCGGAGAAAAGAAAAGTGTCGTGGCGGACTGTATGGTCGTGTCAGAGGAAAAGCTGCAACGAGGCTGGCGGTCAGAGCGGCTTTGCATATTCCATGGCGGGGCGTTTATGTGCTATAATATCCCCATAACAGAAAGATAAAACGGGGCTGTCCGCACGTGATGCTGGACGGTCGTCAGGAGGGAAAAATGTTTGATTATTTTAAGAGTATCGTCGATCAGGACAGGACGTCGGTCGTTATCTGCAATCTGAAGCATGAGATTGTGTACATGAACCCGGCGGCGATCGCAAATTATGAGAAACGGGGAGGAAAGGCGCTGGTCGGAAGAAGCCTGCTTAACTGCCATAATGCGGATTCCAGGAAGAAGATCGAGCAGGTCATCGCCTGGTTTGAGCGTTCCACAGACAACAATCTGGTCTATATCTCCCACAACGAAAAGCAGAATAAGGATGTGTACATGGTTGCCCTCAGGGACGGTGAGGGAAAGCTGATCGGCTACTATGAGAAGCATGAGATGCGGAACCCGGAGACGATGAAGCCATATGATATGTAGAGAATGGGACGCAGAAAAATGAGCATTTGGAAGATCAGACACATATTTGATGGGGAGTACGGCTGCGAGGCGTTGCTTCCCGGGGAAAAGCCGAAGGTGTCCGTCACGCTGGTGAATGAAGAGGGAGCAGAGAAAATCTTACCGGTGGAGGACGAATGGCTTGTAAAAAATAGGCTGGATGTCGGCTCGGTCTGGCCGTCAGAAGGGCAGGAGCCGGAGGAAGTTTCTGCTATATAATTTGCGCAGAATGGCTTCGGAAAAGGCGGACAGAAGGATAGAGAAAAGGATCGATAAAGGAGGAAGCAGGATGGTGATCAGAAAACTGGAAGGCAGGGAAAGATTTGACGCGTATCTGATCTCAACATATTGTTTTCACAGCCGGATAGAGGATGTGGAAAAGGAACGCGAGCGCGTGCAAGCGGAAACGCTGCAGGACTGGGGGGCATTTGACGAGGACGGCACGCTGACAGCCCGGATCATCAATAATCAGTTTGAACTGTATCTGGATGGAACGGCAGTACAGGCCGGAGGGATTGGCGCGGTATCGACCCTGCCGGAGTACCGGGATAAGGGTTCGATCCGGAAGATCTTTCAGACCCTTCTGACGGAGGCCTACCGCGGCGGCGAGATCCTTTCGGCGCTTTACCCGTTCAGCCATGCGTTCTACCGGAAGCAGGGCTACGAGGTCGTGACATATCAGAATGACTACGAACTGGAGCCGGGGATGCTGAAGGGCTATCGGTGCGAGGAAAGCGTGACCAGATGGAATCCGGGAGAGCCGGTGACAGAATATCTGAAAATTTATCAGAGCTTTGCGTCGCGCTTTAATCTGGCGATGCAGCGGGATGAAAAAAGCATGCTGGAGCATATGAAGGTGGACAAGCTCTACCAAGAGAGAAAGTTCTCCTACCTGCTGAAACGGGAAGGACAGAATGTCGCCTATATCACGTTTACTGACGTTTACAACGAGGAAGCAGCCATTTTGCAGGTGGACGAATGTGCCTGGATAAACCGCAAGGGCTTCGAGGCGATCCTGTCGTTCCTGGCAAGATTCGAATCCGATTACGGCAAGATCCGTCTGCCGCTCCCGGGTGGGATCGATCTGCTGCGGGTCATCCAGACGCCCAGAGCATACGAGATCAAAAAGATTTGCAGACAGGACTTCATGGTGCGCGTGATAAACGCACAGAAGGTACTGGAGCTGATCCGCAAGCCGCAGGACTGCGATTTTGTGATACAGATCAGCGATGAGCTTATCCCGGAGAACAACGGAAAATGGCACGTGACCGGAGCGGGCGTGACGAAGGCGGACGATGGCTGCGAACCGGATCTTGCGGTTTCGGAGCAGGCTTTTGCACAGATGGCGGTCGGCGGCGCGAACCTGGATGAAGCGATGCTGCGGGAGGATGTGGAGATCCGGGCAAAAGAGGAGATGCTTCGAAACGTCTTTACTGAAAAGCGGATATTTGTCGGGGAGCATTTTTAAAAGACTTCTGTTTATGACAGAAAAAGGGCTTTTCATGTCATACTTCTGAATTGCAGCCTGCCGGAAACCGATATTCAGATAAGAGAAAGCATTTTGAAAGAAAGATCTGGATGTAGAAACCGGTACAGGTGTGAGGACGGATGACAGGAGGACTCAGAATGGGATATACGATTTCATTTTCGGGAAAAGGGATCTTTGGATGGCCAAATGGCGGAGCCATGTTAAAGAGCACGCAGGATAAACTGGATAGACAGCAGACACGGGACGAACAGATCGCCTTTTTTGAGGCGCAGAAAGAGAATCTCAAAAAACGGGAAGCAACGACCGTAGAGGAAATTGCAAAGAAACTGGAGATGTTTCACAGCTATGACGATCAGATCATGGCGGCGAAGCAAGAATACAACAGTTCCCAGATGCTTCATATAATGGACGAATCCCGCGAGCGTGGCGAGCAGATCGCCAAGGCCGTCGAGAAGAATAAACCAAAGACCGAAGAGGAAAGACGGCAGGAGGCAGTGGACGAGGCGCTCGGGATCGAGGACAGCAAAGGTCAGCTGACCGAAAGCATGGAAGAAATTTCAGCGCAGATAGAGCAGCTGACGGAAGAAGCCGCACAGGACACAGCGCAGGATCTGGCAAAGGAATTGCCGGAAAACGCTGCGGAAAACAGCGACGAACTTTCCACAGAGAAAATTCTGGAGGAAGAATCTGTATACAGACCGTTTGATACCCGGGTGTAAAGGCTGCGGGGAAGAAGAGTGTTGCGGAACGGAAAATGTAATCTGGGCAAACATACAGCCACGGCAGGATAAACGGGTACGGAGGACAGAGACTATGGCAGTTACGGGAGTAAATAATACCACAACTTACGGCAGGCACTATACAGAGAGCGGAAAAAAGACAGCAGGAAGTGAGAAAACAGCCGATGAGCAGAAGGTGGAAACAGCAGCGCAGGCTACAGGAAAGGACGCGGCTCAAAAGGAGTCTGTGATCGGTCAGACGAAGGAGACGTATAAGAACGGAAACGGCGACGTCTGTGAGATCACCAAGCAGAATACGAACGCGCAGGAAGAGGACGTATTCCGGAAGGGAACAGGCTGGAAGGATATCAAGAACGGGCAGGTTGGTTGTATCGTGGTGACTACCAAAGGCTCAAAGGGAAAGTCCCTTTTACAGAAGATGCGGGAGCGGTCGGAGGAGATACGCCTGAAAAATCTGCGCAAAAGAGCAAAGGCGGAAAAGCGGGCGGCAGAGCTGGCGACCAAGAGACTGGAGCGGAAGAGACGGGCGATGAGACACAGCAAGGTGAATTACCGGGTGTAGATCAGAAAAACGCAGGATCTGTTTTCAGGCAGGACGGTCAGGGACAGATCTATTAGAAAAATGCATGGATAAAGAGTCTGATTGCGATCAGGCTCTTTTTGTGTGCACGGATTTTTCTTTACACAGATTTTACGACGGTTTTACGGACAGTTGATAGCGCTGTGTCTGCGGAGTGTGTAAATTGTACAGGTAAGTACAGGAGAGTGAAGTTATGGAAATTAAGCTGATCAATGTGACAAAATCGTTTGGAAATAAAAAGGTGATCCTGCCCACAACGCTGAAAATATCCGGCGGAAGACTGACGACCCTGCTTGGTCCGTCGGGGTGCGGCAAGACGACCCTGCTGCGCATGATCGCGGGGCTTGAGACCCCGGACAGCGGAGAGATCTACTTTGGAGAGAAATGTATCTTTTCGGCGGAGAGAAAGATCCATGTTCCACCGGAAAAGAGAGGTCTGGGATTCGTTTTTCAGGATTTTGCGCTGTGGCCGCACATGACGGTCTATGAGAATGTCGCTTTCGGACTGCGTGCAGCGGGCAGGACAGAGAATATGAAGGAAAAAGTACAACGTGCGCTCCATGCGGTGAAGCTGGATGACTTCGCAGCTCGCTATCCGTCCCAGCTTTCGGGTGGACAGCAGCAGAGAGTTGCTTTTGCGCGTGCGATCGTGATAGAGCCGTCCTGCATTTTGTTTGACGAGCCGTTGTCTGCACTGGATGCCCTGCTGCGTGAGGAGATGCGCACAGAGCTGCGGGATCTGATCACAAGGCTTGGCATCACTGGTATTTTTGTGACCCATGACCAGATCGAGGCGATGAGCATGAGCGACGCGATCGCCGTGTGCCATGCGGGTCATGTGGAACAATTTGACACGCCGGAACGGATCTATGAGGCTCCGGCAACCGAGTTTGTGGCAAAGTTCGTTGGCTCATCCAACTGGATCGACGAGCATCATATGTTCCGACCTGAAAATGCACGGGTTATCCCGGTCGAGGGTGGAAAGTGCTTTCAGACGATCATCAGAGGAGTCCAGTTTCTTGGAAACAGCTATCAGCTTCAGCTGGAGCATCAGGGAAAGCAATGGGTGTATGTGACGCACCGGAAGGATAAGGTGGGCAACGTGCTTCCACTGTATCTGCCCAAGGACGCGATCGTGGCGGTATAACAGGGATTCATCCACAAGAGTGGTTGATATAAATACTTTGCGTTATGAGAGGAGAAAAATTATGAAGAAAAGAACAATGGCAGCAGTGCTGGCAGCAGGCATGGTGATGAGCGTATCCCTGGCAGGATGCGGCAGCACGGGGACTACAGCAGATGCGCCGGCAGAGGAAGCGCAGGCAGACGCAGTAGAGACAGCACCGGCAGAGGAAGCGGCTCCGGTAGAAGAGACGGCACCCGCAGAGGAGGCAACGGAGGATGCGGCACAGACTGATACAGCAGGAAGCGGAAAGGTAACAGTATATATGCCTTCTCCGGCGGGACTTGCCGATAAGCTGGTGGAAGGCTTTTATGCTTCGACCGGAATTGAGGTAGAACAGTTCCAGGGAACGACAGGCGAGATCCTGGCAAGACTGGAGGCAGAAAAGGCAAATCCGGTAGCAGATGTAGTGATCCTGGCGTCCTGGTCAGACGGTCTTTCCATGAAGGCGGATGACCAGCTTGAGAGCTATACACCTGCAGAAGCAGATAAGATCGTGGACGGATGGATCGATGCGGACAATACGCTGTTTGGCTACAGTGCATCAGCTGTAGGAGTCATCTACAACACGACAGTATTTTCTTCCATGGATGCCGACTGGGGCGATCTGGGAAACGAGGAGTACAAGGATCAGCTTGCCATTCCGGATCCGGAAAAATCCGGGGCGTGCAAAGATTTTATTGCAGGATATGTCACGAATAACGGCTGGGACGCCATAGAGGCAATGGCGGCAAACGGAATGATCGTTCCCGGAGCCAACAAGGCGGCGCTGGAAGCAGTAACGACCGGAGAAGTTGGTGCGCTGGTTGCAGGAGTGGATTATAATGCGTATTCCTCCAAGGCAAAAGGAGAGCCGGTGGATATCTATTATCCGGCAGGCGGAACCATTGTTAATCCCAGACCGGCGATGATCCTGAAAACCGCTCCGAATATGGACAATGCGAAACTTTTCATTGATTATCTTTTCAGCGACGAGGCGCAGAAGCTGGTGGCAGACGCTTACTTACTGCCGGGACGCAGCGACGTTAAGTGCGAAGGGCGTACCAACTTAGAGGACATTCCGCAGATTACACCGAACTGGGATCAGATGATGCAGGAAGCAGGCGACGACGCAGCAAAAGTAAATGAATTGTGCGCAGCAAACAATTAGGTGGCAGTATGAATAAAACGGACAAAGATCAAAATCATTTCGTGCTGATCGGGTTGGCAGTTGTGCTTGTATTTCTGATCGTATGTCCTATCGCTGCGATATTTGCAAAGGCGGTCATCGTGGATGGCCGCCTTGATCTGTATCACGCGTGGAACATTCTGAGAAATACGGAAAACGTAACGATGATCGGAAACTCCTTTTTGCTGGGAGTTTTAGTGGTGGTGCTTTCCACGGTGATCGCGGCTCCGCTGGCCTATCTGTTTTCCCGCACGAAATTTGCAAAGTACAAAGTATTTGATATTATCTTTATGATCCCCTTTATGACGCCGCCATATATCGCGTCGATGGGCTGGATCCTTTTTATGCAGAAAAAAGGACTTTTGCAGCAGCTTCTTCCGGCGGCCGAAGGCTGTGAAAAGGTATTCTTTTCCCTGGGCGGACTGGTGCTTGTTATGAGTCTGCATGTGTTCCCGTTTATGCTGACCATGCTGAAAAATGCCATGCGGAACATTCCCTCCAGTCTGGAAGAGGCCGGCGCGGTGTTTGGAGCCGGATTTGGGGCGAGGGTGCGCAGGATCTTTCTGCCGCTGCTGAGCGGAAACTATGCGATCGGCGCGCTGCTTGTCTTTGTAAAGACGCTCTCGGAATACGGGACGCCTGCAACGCTGGGGAAGCGGATCGGCTTTGAAGTGTTCACGACGGAGATCCACCGCCATGCGACGGTGGCGCCGATCGATTTTGGCGGGTCGGCAACGCTTTCTTCCGTGCTGGTAGGGATCTGTCTGGTCATGTGGATGCTGCAGAGCTATATCACGACAAAGAAAAGCTATCATCTGGTGAGCGGCAGAGGCAACCGGATGGCAGAGCAGAGACTTGGCGGCGTGGCAATGGCTGTGGCGTGGCTGTATGTGGTGCTGATCCTGGTAATCGCGATCGGCGTTCCCTATTTTTCCGTGATATCGACGTCGTTGATCAACCTGCGCGGCTATGGTCTTGCACCGGGAAATTTCACCTGGGGGCACTATGTAGAGCTGTTCACGGAGAACACCAAAGGGATAAGCGCCCTGAAAAACAGCGTGTTCCTTGCGGTCACATCGGCGGCGATCTGTGCGGTACTGGGAACGATGCTTGCGCTGAGCGTACACAGGTCAAAATCGCGGCTGCGCAGGGTGGTAGAGATGATCGGGCTGCTTCCGGAGATGCTTCCCGGAATTGTTCTGGTTATCGGGATCATGCTGTTCTGGAATCAGATCTATCAGGTCATACCGCTTTACAACACGCTGGGGATCATGGTATTAGCCTATGTGGTGCTGTTTCTTCCGTATACGGTTCAGTATGTCACTTCATCCCTCACGCAGGTAAGCGACAGCCTGACCGCGGCAGGCAGGGTATTTGGCGGCAGTCCTTTGTACATTCTGCTGCACATCACGCTGCCGTTGATAAAGCCGGGAATCGTGACGGGCTTTATGATGACCTTTATCATCGCATTCCGGGAGCTGGTGACAGCCAGCCTGATCGCGCCGCCCAACACGCTGGTGGTGTCGACCTATATTATGCGTGAGTTTGAACAGGGAAGCGTTTCCGTTGGCATGGCGATGGCGGTGCTGTGCGTGCTTTTTACAACGAGCGCGCTTCTGGTGCTGAACCGGGCGGTGGAACGTAAAGCAAAGAGACAGTGAGCTTCTGAGAGAGTAAGGATGGGATCGGCTATGAGATTTTATATTGCGGGAGGCTGCGGTGAGCATGGGCGCAACTGCTTCTGGTTCGCAGAGGGAGAGGACGCCTATCTGGTCGACTGCGGACGGATGGCAGGCGTCGAATTCGCGGACAGTCTGCCGAGGCTGAACAAAGAACAGATCGAAAATCTGCGGGGCGTCTTTCTGACACACAGTCACGCAGATCACAGCGCGGCCCTGCCGTGGCTGTTCCAGCAGGGATATAAAGGACCGGTCATTGCGACTGCTCCGACCTTTGCGCAGCTTCCGTTTGCCTGTGAAAATGCTCTGTGTTTAGAAGAGTTATGTAAACTTGGGAAAGGCATTTTCCGGGATGTATCCATCACGTGGGGATTGTCGGGACATTGCGCCGGAAGCGTCTGGCTGCAATTTGACTGGCGTGGAAAAACGCTTTTGTTTTCCGGAGACTACACAGAGCAGAGCGAGGTGTACCCCTGCGACAAGATCAGAGGTAAACAGGCAGATCTGGCAGTGCTGGACTGCGCTTACGGCACGTGGAAGCCGGAAAAAGGCGATGGCCGGGAGGAGGCTGCATTGACAGTCCGGGAGATCCTTGACAAAACGCCGCTGGTGTTTCTCCCCGTTCCTAAATACAGCCGGGGGCTGGATCTGCTTTGTCTTTTACACCGGCTGTTGCCCGGACAGACCTATTACGGGGATGAGCACTTTTGCATGCAAGTAGAAATCGCAGCGCGCGAAGAAAAATGGTATCGATGTGCGTCCATGAAACCGCTGCGGCAGGTACAGCCGGATGCGGACGAAAAGGAAGGGATCATTTTTCTGAGTGACCCGCAGCTGCGTGGAGAGACCGGCAGACGTGCCATGGAACTGCTGGATCTGGGAGCAGCCGGGATGATGACCGGGACAGTGGATAAAGGCAGTCTGAGCGAAAGGCTGATCGATAGCGGAGCGATGAGGATGTGCAGGTATCCGGTTCATCTGAATGATGCGATGTGCCGGGAACTGATCCGGCAGAACCAGTTTCAAAAGGTGATCCGTTACCACAGCCCGGAATACGGTTATGAGCGAGAAATCGGGGTGTAAAGACAAGTATTGTTAAGAATTAGCGTAGCAATTCGGAAGTACATTCGAAAAATTGCTTTTCAGGGATTTTCCAGACAACAAATTCGTTTTTTGTCCGTGGATGCGGTTATCACGCCATAGAAACTGCTGTTTTGTATAAAGGCAGGCATTTACAGAAAACAATCTTGCATGGTCCTGAATAGTTAAGAATTTGTTTAGAAAAGATCTCCTGTGTGTTTAGTTGGGGCTGTTAAAATGGCTTCATAGAACAGACAGGAGATCTTTTCTTGGTTATGGCGTGAAACCTGCACGCGCTTTTGCAGATATATCTGGTGACTGCTGGGCAGAGCGGGATGTGCAGAGGGTATCCCGCCGCAGAAAAGACTGGAAACAAAAGAAAGGTGATGACAGAGATGGCAGTTGTGATTATTCCGGCTTTTCAACCGGATCAGACGGTGATCGGGCTTGTCGATCAACTGTGGACATTGGGATACAGAGTGATAATCGTAGATGACGGAAGCGATGCGGAGCATCAGAAAGTTTTAGAGCAGGTGAGCGATGTCGCGATCCTTCTGCATCATCCGGTCAACCGGGGAAAGGGAGCGGCAATCAAGACCGCGCTTTCCTATATTCAGAAGGAAATGTGGGACTGTGATGTGGTCGGGATCATGGACTGCGACGGACAGCATCTGGTCAAAGATATGAAAAAGGTGCTGGAGTGCGTGGAGCATCACCGGGAGGCGCTTGTTCTCGGCGTGAGAACGCTCGAAAAGATGCCGTGGAAATCCCGGATTGGAAATAGGATCACAAGGGAGATCTTTCACCTGCTGAGCGGTGTAAAGGTTTCCGATACACAGACGGGACTGCGGGCGTTTTCCTCGGATCTGATCAATACCATGCGGATGGTTGAGGGAGAACGGTACGAATACGAAACCAACGTCCTGCTCGCGACGGCGGAGGCAAAAATCCCAATCGAGGAGACGCCGATCGAGACGGTCTACCATGACCGGAGCAATTCCTGCTCGCATTTTCATATCCTGAGAGATTCCCTCAGAATTTACAGGGATATTGTGAAATATGCGTGGCTGTAAGGCAGGGAAGAGGAAGGAGAAGATGATTTCAGCCTGTGTTATGCAGGCTGAATTTGTGGTAGAAAATTGTTTGTAGGTGGTGGTAGATAATTGTTTGTAATTGGTGGTAGGAAACGTCATGTAAGTGGTAATGGAAAATGTATGTAAGTTGCAGTATAAAAGCATATGTAATTGGTGGTAGGAAATTGTTTGTAAGTAGCGAGAAGAAACTGTTAGTAAGTGCTGGAAAGAAGTTTGTTTGCCGGAGCACTGACTTTCTTTATGGAAATCTGACATTACAGAAGAAATATTGTCAGTAATTAATGGGAGTACCAATAGCGCCGAGAAACTGATAAATGGAAACTGCCGGGATATGTGCTGTTAGGGAAAAGATTTTCGAAATTTCATTTTACGATTGTTTAAATACGGATATCGGGGTAAAATAGTAATGATGATAAAATTTTGATAAAGTTATGATAGGAGATAGCTGTGATACAGATTAGACCGATTTCGGATTTGCGAAATAAATTTACAGAAATAGAGAACCTTGTGGGAGAAGGAGAAGCGGTATATCTGACAAAAAATGGGTATGGCTCGATGGTTGTTTTAAGTCTGGAAGCATATTCGAGACTGACAGAGGGAGTAGAGACAGCTTTGGATGAAGCAGACCACGCAGCCGTAGAAGATAATAACCGATATACACATGAAGAAGTATTTTCCAGGATTCGTAGGAGGGTAAATGACTGAAAAAGAGTATAAATTACGGTATTTACCTTTATTTTATCAGGATTTGGAACAGAAAGTTACTTATATTGCAGTTGTCAGAGGCATCTCCTTATGCAAAATGTGCAAAGGAGGCTCCGGTAGTGTTTGTTCCCTGTTTTCGGTCAGAGGGCATAGCCCCGGAATATTTCAATATCGATATGAGTGCCGCTGTTGAAAACCTCCTGTTAGAGGCAGATACGCTGGGACTTGGTGCAGTATGGATGGGCATTTCCCCGGATGAGGGGAGAATGGAAGCCGTGCGGAAGGTACTGGACATTCCGGCGAACTTAAATGCTTTTGCCCTGGTGCCTTGCGGCTATCCGGCAGAAGGGCGGGAGCAGGAGAACCGATACGAGGAAAATGGAGTGCATTATCGATAAAAAAATATCGATATAATGATGAATTTGCATTGAAAATGCTTGGGGCATATGATAAAATTCTATTGGGTGCCACCATAACGGTAGGCGGTTGATCCTCTGCGGAGGGACTGTGACCCTCCGATTACATAGAAACCCGTAAGGGAATCAATGGAAAGGAGGGCTAAGCCATATGAGTATTGTTGATTTTATTGCAGTAGCGAGCTTCGGCTTAGGATATTCCTTTGGTAAAGATAATAGTAAGACACAAAAATAGCCGCCCCGACCTGACAAGTTGAGCGACTATTTTTAGTTGATTGATTTAATGGGTCAACCGTCTATCGGTGGTTCCCTTTTTGTATACTCAATATACCATGTATTGGTTGAAAATACAACTGAAAAATCACGTTATCCATATCCCAAAAATCACGTTATCCATATCCCATGGCAAAGCGTTTTATTCCCAAAGGGTAAAATCTTCGAGCCTATATAGTAATTAGGAAAGGGACGCTCCGTTTTGTTAGTGTTTTCACAACATAAAAAGGGCGGTTGGCGCATATTGCTGTCGGGAACGAATAAAAAAGCCGATATATGCCATAATGCAGCAAAGGGAAGAAGCTGGATGGATTTCGCTTCGTCCCTTCCTGATAAGTTACTCAGAAATGGGGATTAAAACGGCATGAGAATAGCAATATGTGATGATGAAAAGGCAATGCAGCAGTGGATAGCAGAACGGGTATGTCGCGTGGAAAAAGAAGCGGATATCTGTCTGTTTGAAACCGGGGAAGAACTGCTTGCCTTTGAAAAGACAATCGATATTTTATTTCTGGATATTCAGATGAAGGGTATGGATGGAATGGAAGTTGCCAGACAGCTACGCAGCCGGCAGCAGAAGACCATCCTTATTTTTGTGACGGCATTGGAGGATTATGTTTTTCAGGCATTTGATGTGGGAGCTTTTCATTATCTGGTAAAACCAATCCCGGAGGAAAAGTTTACGGAGGTACTGAAAAAGGCGCGAAAGGAGTGGCAGGAGGAACAGGAACGTCTGCAATGCCACGGCACACCCGCAGAGGAAAAGTATGTACTGGTCAAAAACGGCGGTGTACGAAACAGGGTGTTGTGTAAAGATATTGTATACGCGGAAGTGTTTAACCGTAAGATTGTGTTACATACGAGAAAAGAGGACATTGAATATTATGGGAAAATGTCTGAACTGGAGCGGCAGGTAGGAGATTCCTTTTTCAGACCCCACAGGGCATATCTTGTGAATCTTCAGTATGTGGAAAAATACAATGCCACAACCATCTGTCTGGAGAGGGGAACAGCACTGATTTCCAAACAGAAGTTTCCTGCTTTTGTCAGGGAATATATGAAATATAACCAAAGGGGAAGAAAATAGGAGAGGTATGGTTTGGCAATGGAGCAATACTGGGCAGTTGTTTCCAATTTCATGCGGGTTGTAAGTTTTATTCTGGAAGGATATTTTGTTTTCCGTGGAATGAAGCCTTTTCTCAGCCCCAAAAGGCGGGGAAAATGCATCGGTATCACTTACACGGTGGTAATGCTCCTATTGTATGTGGTTCCTGTGGAAATTTATTATCCCAGGGCGTTGGGAATGGTGGCAGCTTTGGTGGTTATGTACCTGACAGACAGGAGAAATCTACGGCAGAAATTGGTGTTAGGTATCGTGATGTACTTCATACTGTGGATTGCAGGAGGTATGTCTCTGTTACCAAGGCAGATGGCATTTTCTCTGTGGATAAATAAACCTTTTATGCTGGAGCATCCGTGGCTGCAATGGGGAAGCTATCTGATAGTGGAAGGGCTTACCTGTGCGCTGAACGGAGGGCTTTTATATGGAATGATAAACGCCCTTCATAAGGAATATCGGAATAAAGCGGAGGAGGTAAGCGGCAGGGAACTGGCATTATTGCTGATACTGCTTTTTATGGCACTGACAGGATATCTTGCCTTTGTCACATTTTCGGATTTCTATCTGGAAGCAACGGGAAAGTATATCTGGAATGAGCATAGGAGCTATACGATTCTGCAAACGCTGTATCAGGCAGGCTGTTGTCTGGTCATATTTCTGATGCTTATCGTATATCAGCAAATCAAAGAGAAACAGCAGGAGGAAAAAGAGGCTGTGGTTCTGGCACAGCAGCTTGAGAATGTGACACATTATATTGAAGATGTAGAAGAACTGTATCGGGACATCCGGGGACTCAAGCATGATATGGGAAACCACATAGCGGTACTGGAAAGCCTGTATGAGGGACACCGGCAGGAGGAACTGGAAACGTATCTGTCATCCCTGAAAGAAAGTTATCAGCAAAATACCGAAGAAATCAGAACCGGCAATCCGGTTACCGATGTGATTCTAAACAGTAAGAAAAAGGAGGCGGCAGAAAAAGGCATTGTCTTTGTCTGTGACTTTTACTATCCTACAGAGAGTAAAATCAGTGCGTTTGATGTCAGTGTACTGTTAAACAATGCCATTGCCAATGCCATGGAAGGGACGGTTTCCTGTGACAGACCCTATATCCGGCTTTCTTCTTATCGCAGGAAAAATGTTTATTTTATAGAAATAGAAAACCGGGTACAGCACCCCGTGGAGGTAGCAGAGGACACAGGGCTTCCCAGCACCACGAAAACAGATGGTGATAATCATGGATTCGGACTGCGTAACATGCGCAAAATCGCCCGGAAATATTATGGTGACATTGCGGTAGAGCAAAAGGATCATATGTTTCAGCTCAGTATCATGCTGATGATGTAGTTACTCCTTGAAAATGCCTATTGCTGGCAATATACTATATGATATAAGTGTCAAAACAGATATTCGTTTCCGGAAGTAGAATAGCAACCTTTTAACGGAAAGGACAGGAGAAGTATGTTAAAGATATTCTTTGGAAAGAAAGAAGAAGCTATTTATAATACAGCGGTTTATTTTAAAAATACATTTCAGGATGAATGGATAACAGATTCCTTTTCGGCAGAGATGATAAAGGATGTGGATAAGTCAGTAGTAGTCGGATCACACATGATAGAAAGTCCTGTATTAGGACCCATTACACCAAGGGAATTGTCTGGTGGAGTAAAGACTTTGATTTTGATATACAAAGACAGGGAGCATCTATTTAACGCTTCTAATTGTGGGGATAATTGTGCAAAATGGCTGCTGAAAATGGGGGAACGGGAAGATATAACGATAAATCTGCGCCATCTCATGGATTTTGGCAATGGAACGTTTGAAATTGAAGTTATCAATAATGGCAGGATTGTACACGATATGACAGAACTGGTAGATGCTGCCGGTGAGTATGTATAAGGAGGAAGGGTGTGAAAGGGAAACATAGTATTACAGTTGGAAATAATATCCTCCAATATAAATTTGAAATTTGTCGGAACATTACCATTATCAAAGGGGACAGTGCCACCGGAAAAACAACACTGGTTGAGTTAATTCAGGAGTATTATGAGAACGGCGAACAGAGTGGAATTACGTTGCAATGTGATAAAGAATGTGTTGTTCTGGAGGGAAGGCAGTGGAAAGTGTTACTTCAAACAATACAGGATTCCATAGTATTTATTGATGAGGGAAATTCGTTTGTGGCAACCGATGATTTTGCAGATGCAGTAAAACATTCAGATAATTACTATGTAATTGTAACCAGGGAAAGTCTGCCGGCACTTCCTTATAGTGTAGATGAAATTTATGGAATAAAATCTTCTGGTAAATATGGGACATTACAGAAAACTTATCAGGAATTTTATCGGATTTATGACAGACCAGAGAGGGTGGAACAGTTTTGCCCGAAGACAGAGTGCTTGTGATTGCTGATGGAGCAGCATTTGGACCCGAAATGGACAGGGTGGTAAAAAGACTGGCTTCAAAGAAAAATGCGGTACTCTACCTGCCGGAGTCTTTTGAGTGGTTGATTCTAAAATCGGGAGTTGTCAGAGAAAGAGAAATTGTGACGGTATTGGAGAATCCAAGTGAATATATTGAAAGTGAAAGATATATGAGCTGGGAACAGTTTTTTACAGCATTTCTGGTGGAAAAGACTTCGGATTCCTATTTACGGTATGCAAAAGGAAAGTTGAATCCTTCGTATAAAAATGAGAAAATCGCAGATAAAATTGCAGGGGAGATTCCACCAGGGTTATTATAGAAACCAAAAAATTCTAATTGGAAATATCCACGCAGAATACCTTGACATAAGCAAAGTTAATCGCTATTATACCTGATAAATGCTCGGAGGGCGAGTTGTTCAGAGAAACAGCAGCCGGATAAGGCGCAGACTGAGATGTCTGTTCCTTGTCCGGCTTTTTTGTGTAAAGGAGGCTTTTCAATGGATTTTCTTCGCGGAAGCATCAAACAAATCTACTTTAAGTATCTCGCCGCGGCCTTTGGCAGTGCCATGATCACATCCATTTATTCCATCGTGGACATGGCCATGGTGGGACAGTATCAGGGGCCGGATGGCACAGCCGCTCTCGCGGTAGCCGCTCCGGTTTGGAATATTATTTACAGCCTTGGTCTGCTGACGGGCATTGGCGGCAGTGTTGTTTTCAGCATTGAGCGCGGCAGCAGCGCAAGGCACACCGGCAGCGAAAATCAATATTTCACTGTGGCAGTCATTGGCTCTGTTTTTTTAGCGGGGCTGGCGTGGGCGGCATTGTTACTGCTGGAGGGTCCTTTGCTCTCCTTCTTTGGCGCCGATCAAGTGCTGCTGCCGCTGGCGCAGCAGTATCTGAAGCCGATCAAGTTTGTATTTCCGTTGTTTTTGTTCAATCAAATGCTGGCGGCGTTCCTTCGTAACGACGGTGATCCGACGCTTGCGACCATAGCCGTTCTGTCCGGAGGCGTTTTCAATGTCTTTGGAGATTGGTTCTTCGTGTTTCCCTGCAACATGGGGATGTATGGTGCCGGTCTTGCAACGGCCATTGGCTCCGTGGTGTCATTCTGCGTTATGCTGACACATTTTTTGAAGCGTTCCAATACGCTTCGATTGGTCAAACCGACCTCGTTCTTTCGCAGACTATCTAAGATCACCGTCACCGGGTTTTCATCATTTTTTATTGATGTCGCAATGGGTATCCTGACCATTCTGTTCAACCGACAGATCATGAAGTATCTGGGCGCGGACGCACTTGCGGTTTATGGCCCCGTCATCAACGTCAGCACGCTTGTGCAGTGCTGTGCATACAGTGTCGGGCAGGCGGCGCAGCCCATCATCTCCACGAACTACGGGGCAGGGAGGAGCAGCCGCATCAGGGCAACACTGCGTCTGGCACTGGGCACCACAGTTTTTTTCGGCACCTTCTGGACTGTGCTCAACATGGCTTGCCCAAACCTTTTTATCCGCGTTTTTATGAGTCCGACTGCGACTATCCTCGAAATCGCACCTGCCATCATTCGGACATACGCGGTTTCGTTCCTGCTTTTGCCGTTTAACATTTTCTCGACCTACTATTTTCAAGCCATCTCGCAGCCGGCGGCATCCTTTGTTGTTTCAGTCGCAAGGGGCTTGGTCATTAGCGGTCTTTTGATTTTGTTCCTGCCGATGATGTTCCGGGCAGACGCCATCTGGCTTGCCATGCCCATTACGGAGTTTTTGGTTGCGATCTATGTAGCGATTCGGATACGGCGGGCCACTGCGGAGCTTCCGAAAAACGGAGAGGAGGGCTAATTGCCGATAGGATCGATTTGCAGGCACAGGTCAAACAAAAGATAAATGCCGCATTTTTTATTCGTTGCCAGTCAACCTTTTTGTGTTCCTCATGTACAACAAAAGTGCCAGCAGCAGAGACAACACATCCGCCACAGGCTGCGCCCAGATCAGTCCTGTTTCGTGGAAGATCGCCCCGAGGATGAACATAGCCGGAATGTAGATAAGCCCCTGACGGGAGATATTGACGATCAGGGATTCCGTCGCCGCGCCGCGGGCTTGCAGCGCGTTGGTCAGCACATAGAATACGCCAAACAGGAAGCTGGTGCAAAGGAGAATGTGAGCAAAGGAAACGCCGTAGTCATACGCCGCCGCATCCGTGAGAAATACGCTGACGATCTGCCCGGTAAAGAGGTAGCAGAGCAGCGTCAGCACGGTGCTGAGGGAAAAGGCGAATACCAGCGAGAACTTGAGGGCGCTTCTGTATCGCTCCCAGTTCTTCGCGCCGACACAGTAGCCCAACAGCGGTTGAACGCCCTGTCCAAGTCCGATACAGACCATGCCGGTCATCATTGTGACCTTCATGGCAACGCCTACACCGGCTACCGCCATATCGCCGTATTTTGCCATCTGACTGTTCATGATGATGCTGGAAAGGCTCATCAGAAGATTCCCCAAAGCGGCAGGGACACCGATGGCGAGAACACCGGAGGCAACCTTTTCCTTCACGGAAAAGTCCTTGAGGCTGATGCTGAGGGAGGACGAGCCTTTCAGAAAGTAGACAATGTAATATCCGGCACCCACCACATTTCCGATGACGGTGGCAATGGCTGCACCGGCAATGTCCCAGCCGAACACAAGGATCATGATGGGGTCGAGAATGACATTCAGCAGATTGCCGATGACCTGACCCATCATCGCTTTGCCGGACTGTCCTTCGGCACGAATGATATTGGAGTAGCAGTTGGCAATCAGCACAAACGGACCGGAGCAGCTTACAATCGTCAGATAGGTTTTCGCATAGTCCCAGGTTTCCGCGCTTGCGCCGATCAGAGCAAGGATCTGATCCATGAAAATCAGGAACAGTGCAGACATCAGCACCCCGACGGCAACACAGCACCACATACAGAACGAGCAGACCTTTTTTGCGTAGTCTCTCCGTCCCTCGCCCAAGGCGCGGGAGATCACCGAGGTGCCGCCGATACCAAACACCGTTCCCACGGACATGAACAGCAGGAAAACCGGCGTGGCAAGGGAGACTGCCGCCACTTGCAGATCGTCATGGGTCTGCCCGATGAAAAAGGTGTCCGCCAGATTGTAGATCAGCACCATGAGCATCGCCGCCATTGCGGGCAGTGCGTTTTGTAAAACCGCTTTGCGAATCGGCGCCTTCGCAAAGACTTCCATTGACTTGTTATCTTCCATAACATCCTCCAAAATACAATAGTACGCTATCGTCTTATCTTGAGAGATACCCGCCAAGCGCGGCGGGTATTCACTTCATATTTTCTGCGGCTCTTGCCAAAAGCTGATTGAACAGGGCTTTCTCATCCTCGGAAAATCCATGCAGCAGCATTTGCTCCGCTTCTGCCATGTATCCGGCTGCTTCCCGGCAGCAGACTTCTCCGTCGGGCGTGATATGAACCAATTTGATTCGCTTATCGGAAGCATCTCCGAACGCCTCCACGAAACCCTTTTGCTCCAAGCGGGAGATGATCCCTGCAACCGTAGATTGCGCGACGCAGAATTTCCGTTCCAGCTCCTTCATGGAGCGCTGCTTCTGTTCGGCTTCTTGCAGTTCCATCAGAACTGCAACCTGCATCATTGTCAGGTCTTTTCCTCGCAAGGTGTTATTCGCGTGCCTTTCCAGACGGTCGTGCAGCAATTTAATAAGCTGCCCGCTGGGAATCGTATTCGGCATAAAACCGCCTCCTTCCAAATCCACAATAAAGATAGCACACTTTCGTTCTAGAGCCAATAGCAGACTATCGATTTTATGCGTGATCGTGGCTGTTCTTTAAAAGCCGGGAGCGACCTGAAAGTCGCTCCCGGTGCACAGTTTATTTATTTGTAACGAGATACAGATTCTGCATTCCGCAAACTGCTCACCGGAGATTTTGAGTGCAATATCACTGTGCCGGCAGCTCCACCGCGATGGTCGTGCCCTTGTCCGAACTTTCCTCCACCCAAACGGAGCCGCCGTGGAGATCGGCGATCTCCCACACCAGAGAAAGCC
>OIZL01000143.1_pt1 | contig 61661 bp, 61 predicted proteins | sample 1588541 | NCBI WGS metagenome assembly OIZL01 (sample SAMN03283285) | human gut metagenome | biome: human-associated habitat; material: feces | host: Homo sapiens | place: Peru | collected 2012 | reverse complement strand
TAGTTGGTTTTAATCCAACAATTTCAACTTCGTCATTAAGATTTAATACACCACGTTCAACACGTCCTGTAACAACAGTTCCACGTCCTGAAATAGTGAATACATCTTCAATACTCATTAAGAATGGTTTTGCAGTATCATGAACTGGAGCATCGATATAATTATCAACAGCATCCATTAAGTCATGAATACTCTTAACTGCATCTGGATCTCCTTCAAGAGCTTTTAATGCAGATCCTCTAATAATAGGACAATTTCTATCAAATCCATATTCATCTAATAAGTCACGAATTTCTTCTTCAACTAAATCAAGAAGTTCTGGATCATCAACTTGGTCAGTTTTGTTCATGTAAACAACAATCTTAGGAACACCAACTTGACGAGATAGTAAAATATGTTCTCTTGTTTGAGGCATAGGGCCATCAGCAGCAGATACTACTAAGATAGCTCCATCCATTTGTGCTGCACCTGTAATCATGTTCTTAACATAGTCAGCATGTCCTGGACAGTCAACGTGAGCATAGTGACGTTTAGCAGTCTCATACTCAACGTGAGCAGTATTAATTGTAATACCTCTTTCTCTTTCTTCTGGAGCTTTGTCGATATCAGCATAATCTACGAAGTCACCAAAATATTTTGTAATAGCAGCAGTTAATGTTGTTTTACCATGGTCTACGTGGCCGATAGTACCAATATTAACATGTGGCTTACTACGATCGAATTTCTCTCTTGCCATTTAAATTTCCTCCTATTCGTTAACAAGATTATTTTATCTAATTCTTGAATATAATTCAAGTATTATTCTATTAATTTACACTATTTTTCTTAATAATTTCCTCAGCAATAGACTTTGGAACTTCTTCATAGTGATCTTTTTCCATTTGGAAGTTTGCACGTCCTTGAGTGTTACTTCTTAAGTCAGTCATGTAACCAAACATTTCTGATAATGGAACTAAAGCTGTAATTCTTAGAACATTACCAATAGATTCTTGACCTAGTGGTCTACCACGACGAGAAGTTAAATCTCCCATTACATTACCCATGTATTCTTCTGGAGTATCTACTACTACTTTCATGATTGGTTCTAATAGAACTGCTTTACATTTTTCTTTTGCAGCTTTTAAAGCCATACTTGCAGCAATTTTGAAGGCCATTTCTGATGAGTCTACATCATGGTATGAACCATCAAATAAAGTTGCTTTAACATCAACCATTGGATATCCAGCTAGGATTCCACCAGCCATAGCTTCTTGTAAGCCTTTATCAGTTACTGGAATGTATTCTCTTGGAACTACACCACCAACGACAGCATCAACAAATTCGTAGCCTTTTCCTGGATTTGGTTCAAATTTAATCCAAACGTGTCCGTACTGTCCACGACCACCTGATTGTTTAATGTACTTACCTTCGCATTCTGCTGTTTGAGTGATTGTTTCACGGTATGCAACTTGTGGTCTACCTTGGTTAACTTCTACACCAAATTCTCTTCTCATTCTATCAATAATGATATCTAAGTGTAATTCACCCATTCCTGATAAAACAGTTTGTCCTGTTTCTACATCAGTTTTAACTCTTAGGGTAGGGTCTTCTTCGACTAGTTTTTGAATTGCGATAGCCATTTTGTCTTGATCGTTTTTAGATTTTGCTTCAATAGCTATATCAATAACTGGTTCAGGGAATTCCATACCTTTCATAACTGCAAATGCTTTTTCATCACAAAGTGTATCAGCAGTTGTAGTATTTTTTAAACCTACGGCAGCAGCAATTTCACCAGCGTAAACTTCAGTAATTTCTTTACGTTGATTTGCATGCATTTGTAGAATACGACCAATTCTTTCTTTTTCGCCTTTTGTTGAGTTTAATACATAAGAACCAGCTTTTAGTACTCCTGAGTAAACTCTGAAGAATGATAGACGTCCAACAAATGGGTCAGTCATAATTTTGAATGCTAATGCTGTGAATGGTTCTGAATCACTTGGATGTCTCTTAATATCATTACCATTTTTATCTGTACATTCAATTGCTTCAATGTCAGTTGGTGCTGGTAAATAATCAATAATAGCATCTAGTAATGTATGAGTACCTTTGTTTCCTAAGGCATCAGCGCATAGTACTGGGAAGAATTCTACTGCTAAAGTTGCTTTTCTAATTGCTCCTTTTAATTCAGCAACTGAAAGTTCTTCACCTTCTAAATATTTTTCCATTAGACTTTCATCTGATTCAACAACGGCTTCAATTAATATAGTTCTATATTCTTCAGCTTTTGCTTTCATATCTTCTGGAATTTCTATTTCTTTTAATTCTTGTTTTTCTGTACCATCATACTCATAGGCTTTCATTTCAACTAAATCAACATATCCAGTAAAATGGTCTTCGCTACCGATTGGTAACATGATAGCAGCAGCATTTGCTCCTAATCTTTCTTTAATAGTTTTTAAACTATAGTAGTAATCTGCTCCTAATTTTTCCATTTTGTTTGCACAAATCATTCTAGGAACTTTATATTCGTTTGCTTGTCTCCAAACAGTTTCAGTTTGAGGTTCAACACCAGCTTGAGCATCAATTAATGCTACAGCACCATCTAATACTCTTAAACTTCTTTGTACTTCAATAGTAAAGTCTACATGTCCTGGGGTATCAATTATATTTAATCTATAGCCTTTCCAGTGAGCAGTAGTGGCAGCACTTGTTATTGTGATACCTCTTTCTTGTTCTTGGGCCATCCAGTCCATTTGTGACTCACCATCATGAGTTTCACCTATACGGTGAGTTATTCCTGTTAAGAATAAAATTCTTTCAGTAGTGGTAGTTTTTCCGGCATCAATGTGAGCCATAATACCTATATTTCTTATTTTATCTATAGAAACATCTCTTGCCATTTATTTCCACCTACCATCTATAATGTGCAAATGCTTTATTTGCTTCTGCCATTTTGTGAACATCGTCACGTTTTTTAGCAGCGCCACCTACTCCATTTGCAGCGTCCATAATTTCTGCGGCTAATTTATTAGCCATACCTTTACCAGAACGTAATCTTGCATAGTTTACAAGCCAACGTAGTGCTAAAGTTTGTTTTCTTGTTTCGCTAACTTCAATTGGAACTTGAACGTTAGATCCACCAACACGACGAGATTTAACTTCTAAAGCAGGGCTAATATTTTCCATTGCTTTGTTAAAAGTTTCCATCGGATCTTTATTTGTTTGCTCTTTTATAATATCAAATGCTTTGTATAAAATCTTTGAAGCAGTACCTCTTTTACCATCATTCATAATAGCATTAATTAATTTAGTAACTACTTTAGAATTATACAAAGGATCTGGTAAAACATCACGTTTTACTGCACGTCTTTTACGCATCTTTTTCCTCCTTATTATTTATTTTTTTGTTTTTTTGAGCCGTATTTACTTCTTGATTGTTTACGGTCGTTAACACCTTGAGTATCTAGTGTTCCACGAATTACATGGTAACGAACACCGATAAGGTCTTTAACACGACCACCACGAATTAATACAACACTATGTTCTTGTAAGTTATGTCCTTCTCCTGGAATATAAGTATCCACTTCACGTCCGTTAGATAATCTAACACGAGCATATTTTCTTAAAGCTGAGTTTGGTTTCTTAGGTGTTTTTGTTCCAACACGAGTACATACTCCTCTCATTTGAGGGTGGTTAGTCTCAGTAGATTTTCTTTCCATGCTGTTAAATCCAACATTTAATACTGGACTTTTTCCTTTTCTTACTTTTGGTTTTCTTTTTGTTTTAACCAATTGATTAATTGTAGGCATATTTTTACTCCCTTCTCATGCACACACCCCGGTGTGTAGTATTTTGTTTAAAATCAAGTTCTAACGATGTTAGAACCCAAAATTAAATGCAAAAATAATATATCATTTTATTATATTATTTGTCAATACAAATATTACTAAAAACACTCAATTTTATAAAAGAAAAAGCTTATTTAAAGCCTTTTTAATCTATATTAACTCCTTTAGCAAATTCTTTTTGTGATAAGAAATATAAAACTATTAAATATACTGTGTAAATGAAAATTATGATTATAAGAAATATTTTTAAAGTAGCATAATCAATTAAATTACCTGTAAATAACATTTTAATTTTTTCATTAAATACACCATAGATATAAACTAGTAATAAAGATAAGCCTGAAAAAATAAAGTAAGTAATACCACTAATAAGTACTGATTTAATTATTTTATTATCGCTTGATCTATATCCCTTTATTATTCCGAAAATACCAACAAATAAGATAAAGGTAAATTCTATAAAAATGATAATAGCTAAGATAATTAAAATTTTAGTTACCGAACTATTTAGCGTTGTAGCAACAATTTGTAGACTAGTTTTAATTCCTTCTAAAAGTTTTTTACTGTAAAAGCCGATGAAGAATGTAACGGTTATAGTTGCAACTGAGAATAACATCGTAAGCACGCCGGCTAGCATTTTAGAACATAGTATGGTACTTTCTTTTACTGGAAGAGTATGAGTAAGATACGCTTCATCTTTATATAGATTATTTCTTACTCTTACCCATGTTCTAATAATTGCATTAAATAGAATATTAGCCATACCAGTTATTGTAAGAGTTGTTAGTACTATTTTAATAATATTGGTAATAACACTGTCATTAAGAAAGCTAGTAAGCCTTAAAAGAATTGCAAGTATAAAAGTTATAATACACCAAATATATTCTACTTTGAGTATCCATTTTAAATCGTATTTTAATAGTTTCTTTAACATTTAAACATCCTCCTAAATATTTCATCTATACTGCTATTTTCTTTACTTCTTAGTTCATCAGCACTACCTACTAATTCAATTTTTCCTTTATCTATAAATATTACTTCATCTAGGATTCTTTCAATGTCGGATATTAAATGAGTTGAGATTAGAATGCTTGCTCCTTCATTAAAGTTTGTTAAAATTGTGTCTAAAATATAGTCCCTAGTAGCTGGATCTACGCCACCAAGTGGTTCATCTAAAATATAAAGATCGACTTTTCTACTCATTACTAGGACTAACTGAACTTTCTCTTGCATGCCTTTACTCATTTTAACTAATTTTTGATTTTCGTTTAGGTCTAAAGTTTTTAACAATTTTCTAGCTTTTTTGATGTCAAAGTTTGCATAAAACTCTTTAAAAAATTCAAGTGTTTCTTTTATTGTCATAGACTTATCTAAATAGGTTCTTTCTGGTAAGTATGCTATTGCTAATTTACTTTTAGGGCCGATTTCTTTACCGTTTATCAAAATTTCGCCTTTGTCAATTGTTAATAGTCCGTTGATAAGTTTAATTAATGTAGTTTTGCCTGTACCATTTTTCCCTAATAAACCAATTATTTTGCCGTTAGGAATTTCTAAATTTATATTTTTTAATACTTCTTTATTCCCGTAGCTTTTATAAAGATTTTTAATTTCTAATAGTTTCATATTATTTTAACCTTTCTATTATTCCCTTTTTAGTAATACCTAAGGAAGTCATTTCCGAGATATATTTGTCTGTAATTTCTTTTGCAAATTTTAATTTAATTGTTTCAATTATTTTTTCGTCGGTGGTAACAAATTTCCCATTAGTTCTTTCGGTAAATAGTAAACCTTCGTTTTCAAGTTCTGATAAGGCTTTTTGCATAGTATTGGGATTAACTTGGTATTTGATGGCAAGTTCTCTTACTGATGGTATTCTAGTTCCAGCAGAGAGTTTTCCTGAAATAATTTGTTTTTTTATTTCGTTTACGATTTGCAAATAGATTGGCGTTTGATTATTAAATGTTATTTCCATTTCTTCTCCTTTGTATTACTTAACTAGTACAATGATACATTATATTTTATTATTTGTCAACAAAAAAAGTTACACATTTGTGCAACTTCTAGCATCTACTATCACAGCTCTTATGATATAGTTCGTTGATTAAGTTAAGTACGCTATCGTTTGTAATAGTTTCTTCAATAGTGATTTTTTCACCATTTTTCACAGCTAATAAAAAATCATTATTTATTTCGCTAACGTTTAAAAAGTTTGATAACTCAGCTTCATTTTTATCTAATTTGAGTAAATACACAGGGTTTAAAGTGTTTTGGGTTATAACTTCTTTAAAGGTTTCAAATTTAGTATTATCTTCTTTACTTACATAGATTAGTTTTATTTCGTCATCTGTCTTTTTAATTTCTTCTACGGTTATATTTTTAATATGATCATTAGTTGTAGGATCACCATTTTCTACATTTTTAGAGCAAGCACAGGTTAGTAGTAAACAAATAGTGATTATTATTATTTTTTTCATTAATCAGTTTTTCCTTCTTCGTAGCCGTTTGTAGTGTATTTATCGCATTTAATATAAGCTTTATAATCAAATGTTGATATTTTCTTTTTTATTAGTACGTAACCATCGCAGTCTTTATTTTCTTCAACTAGTCCCGCTTCATTTAATTTTTTGTAGCTAACAGTTGTACTACTTGATGGCATTTCGCTTATGTACTGTCCCATATAACTTTGGGCTGCAAATACTAGTTTTTTTTCATAATCTGTGTATGGTTTATATTGTTTTTTAATATTAAAGCCGATAAATGTTAAACCTCCAACTAAAAGTACTGCGACAGCAATCCAAACATATAAAATTTTTTTCATTTTTTCACCTCGACATAATTTCCTGAGGGATGATTGTTACCTATTTTGTCATAATAATTGTATATCATATAAATTGCAATTAAAAAGAAACAAAATAATATACTCATAAGAAAAAACATTGCTCTAAAACCCCAACCGCGATTATTTAATTTCATTATTATCAACCTCATATTAATTATAGTATAATTTTAAGTTTTTGCCAAGAAAAAAACCTCTATGAAAGAGGTTTTAGGCATTATACTAATTCAATAGTAGCGCCAGCTTCTTCTAATTTAGCTTTGATTTCATTAGCTTCATCACTTGAAACGTTTTCTTTGATGTTTCCACCATTGTCTGCTAGACCTTTAGCTTCAACTAAACCTAAACCAGTGATTTCACGGATAGCTTTAATTACAGCAATTTTAGTAGCACCAGCATCTTTTAAAACTACAGTTTTAGTAGATGGGCCTTCTTCAGCAGCAGCAGCTGGAGCAGCAGCAACAGCAACAGCTGATGGGTCTACACCGAATTCCTCCTTCATAGCGTCAACTAATTCTTTAACTTCAAGAATAGTCATTTCTTTTAAAGCATTAATAAAATCTTCTTTGTTTAATTTTGCCATTTAAATCATTTCCTTTCTTTCTACTTTTCTAATCCTTCAGCATATAAGTTTAATGCTATTGATAGATTTTTTACGTGTTCTATCATACCACCTGCAAGCATAGTTAGTAAGCCTTCCATAGATGGAATTGATGCGTATTCATTTATTACACTTGGTTCAACTACTTTTCCGTCAATTACACCAGATACTATTGAAATATTTTTGTGGTCTTTGCCAAAATTACTTAGCACTTTAATTGGTTCTAGTAGTTTTTCACCAAATAGAATGGCATTTGGTCCTTCTAGGTAAGCGTCTAAGTCTAAATTTAATTCGTCAGCAGCTCTTTTTACTAATGTATTTTTATATACTTTTACTTCACCATTAGCTTCTTTTAAACTTTTTCTTAATTCATAAAGATCACTAACAGTTAGTCCTTGGTATGAAAATAGTACTACTGATTCAGAATTTTTAAACTTTTCGGTTATTTCATTAACTATTTGTTTCTTTAAGTTAAGACTTTTCTCACTTGCCATATTTTCCTCCTTTATAATATTTATAAAAAAACTTTCCCATTGGGAAAGCAATCAAGATATAATATACTTTCCTCGGTAGGTTATTAAGCATTTGCCCCTACTGTCTACGGCAAAAAGTTTTTTTAACAAGATTAATTATATAATATTAATTATTATTTGTCAAAAGAATTAAGATTTAATTTAATTCCAGGACCCATTGTAGTACAAATAGAAATATTTTTTACAAATTTTCCTTTTACTGCAGTTGGTTTAGACTTAATAATAGTATTAATAAAATATGTTAGATTTTCAGTTAATGCTTTTTCATCAAAAGAAACTTTTCCAATGATTCCATGAACATTACCTAATGAATCTGCACGGTATTCAACCATACCTTTTTTGATATCGTTTACAGTTTTTGCTGGAGTTGTTGTTACTGTTCCAGTTTTAGGGTTTGGCATTAATCCTTTTGGTCCTAATACCTTACCTATTTTACCTAATGCAGGCATCATTTCTGGAGTTGCAACGATAACATCAAAATCAAACCAATTTTCATTAGCAATTTTGTCAATTAAGTCTGTATCGCCAACAAAGTCTGCACCAGCATTTTGTGCTTCAGTAGCAGCTGCTCCCTTAGCTAAAACTAATATCTTTTTTGATTTACCAGTTCCGTTTGGTAGTACAATTGAACCACGTAATTGTTGATCAGCTTTTTTTGTATCAATATTTAGGTTCATTGCTACTTCAACAGAACTATCAAATTTAGTAATACTTGTTTCTTTTACTAATTTTATTGCTTCTTCTATATCATAAGTTTTATTTTTTTCAACTTTATTAGAAGCTTCCACGTACTTTTTTCCTAATTTCTTCATTAATATTTTCCCTCCAATCGTGGTAGATTTGCGGATAAATTATTCTTCTTTATTATCTTCTTTTTCGTTAATTACTTCTACTTCGGCATTTGTATTGTTAACAGATTCTTCCATTTCAGCAAGTTCTGCTTCACGTTTTTCTGCTTCTTTTTCTTCTATTGCTGCTTCTTTAGCTTGTTCTTGTAATTCAGCATCATTAACGCCCTTTACTGCAATACCCATATTACGAGCAGTTCCTTCAATAATTTTCATTGCATCTTCAATAGTATATGCATTTAAGTCAGGCATTTTTGTTTCAGCTATTTTACGAACATCTTCTTTTGTAATAGTTGCAACAATTTCATTTGCGCCTTTTTTAGAAGCTTTTGTAATTCCAGCAGCCTTCTTTAATAAGAATGCAGCAGGTGGAGTTTTTAATACAAAATCAAATGAACGATCATCAAAGATAGAAATTTCTACTGGTAAAATATCTCCCATTTTATCTTTTGAAGCGTCATTGAATTTAGTACAGAACTCTTGTAAATTAATTCCAGCAGGTCCTAAAACTGTTCCAACAGGTGGTGCAGGTGTAGCTTTACCAGCAGGAATTTGTAGTTTAATTCTTTTTACGACTTCTTTTGCCACGAAAAACACATCCTTTCATATTTTCGCTTAGTGGTTTGGGCTAATCCGCTTTCCCCGCCACTTACACAATATATAAAAAATATATAATTGCATTTAAGATAATAACACACTTTTTTTATTAATTCAAGTTTTTTCAAGAAAAAAAGCTCTAGTTAAGAGCCGTTACTTGGAATAATTCTACTTCCACTGGAGTTTCTTGTCCGAATAAATCTATTAATACTGTTAGTCTACTATTTTCTAAATCTAAATTATCTATAACGCCTTCCATGCCTTTAAATGGTCCGTCAACAATAGATACTTTTGTTCCAACAGTAAGTTCTTTATCAACATCCATGCGGGTCATACCGATATTTGCTAGAATTTTGTCTATTTCTTGTGGTGGTAGCGGTGTTGGTTTTGCTCCTTTTCCACTTGATCCGATAAATCCTGTTACACCTGGTGTATTTCTAACAATATACCAAGCTTCGTCAGTCATAATCATTTCTACTAAAATGTAGCCAGGAAACATCTTTTTCTTCTTTTCTTTAAAGCTACCATCTTTTTGTTGTTCTTTAACTGTTTCTTCTGGAATTATAATACGAAATATATTATCTTGAAATCCCATTGATTCAGCACGCATTTCAAGTTTTTCTTTTACTTTTGATTCGTGACCACTATAAGTGTTAACTACATACCATTCTTTTTCCATATATTATAATCCTTTCACTAATGAGGTTATCCATGCAAAGAATGCATCTAGCCCATAAAAATATAATCCAAAAATCACAATAAATACAATTACTGCAATACTATATTTTAGCATTTCTTGTTTAGTAGGCCATTTTACTTTTTTTAATTCAGTTTTTACTTCCTCACTATATGATTTTTTTGGAGTTTTAACTTTTTTATCTTTCTTGGTTTCTTTAACTTTCACCTTTTTATCTTTGATGTTTGTTTCTTTTTTAGTTAATTTTTTTTCTTCATTTTTCTTTGCCATAAGCTCTCCTTTTTTTAGTTCAAAATAAAAACACCTCTGTGTCTACAAGTAATATAGCACTTTTAAGGTGTTATTTCAAGGCTTATTTAATTAAATCACGTATTTTTATTCTAATTCTTTGAATTGAATTATCTATTTGTTTTGGTTCTTTATTTAGAATTTTTGCTATTTCCTGATAATTAAAACCTCTTATGAGTAATTTATAAACATCATTTTCACCTGGTGATAAGATTGAGTTAATGTTATTTACAAGTTCTTCATATTCTTCTTTTTTTGTCATGTTTGCTAAAGGCTCACCACTATTATCGCCAATAATTTCTGATAATGGTTTTTGAAACGCATCGTATTCGTAATCCAAACTGTAAGCATTTAGATATACTTTATTTTTGATAGTTTCAGCTTTTCTTACCGCATTTTGAATTTTTCTTTCAACTACTAATGATATAAATGTTGGTAAACTAGTTTCTTTTTCTCTTGAGTATTTTATAATAGCATCAGTAAACGCTAGGTTGGCATCTTGTCTAATTTCATTAATGTCCATATTTAATGCGTAAATAGTTTTTTTATATTTATTTATGATAATTTCAATTATGTAGTTGTATTTTTTAAATAGTACGTCTTTGGCGTTTTCATCGTTTTCAGTAAATAATAAGCTTAGTTCTTGATCGTTATATTCCATTATTCACCTATTCCAAAAATAAGGATACCAGCAGATACGGAAGCATTTAGTGAGTTTACTTTTCCTTTCATAGGAATACTAATAATTACGTCACTATTTTGTCTAACAAGTTTAGATAATCCAAATCCTTCACTACCAATTATTAAACATATTTTATCGGCATAATCTACTTTACGGTAATCTTCGCCATCTGCTTCAGCAGCATAAATAAAGAACCCATCTTTTTTTAGTGTGTTTATTGCATTTACTAGGTTATTTACTAAAATGATATTAACTCGTGATATTGCACCAGTACTGGTTTTTATGACTGTTTCATTAACTGCTACACTGCGATCTTTAGGTATAATTATATTTTTTATGCCTCTTGCTTCGCATGAACGAATTATTGCACCTAGATTATGTGGGTCTTCTAGATGGTCTAGCATAACTACAAAATTATCATCTTTTATATCTTCCATTTTGCCATATTCATAATCGTGAATATCAACTATAATTCCTTGGTTATTTTTTAACATCTTGTCCATTACATTACTGTCAGTTAATATATACTTTAGATGATTTTCTTTTAGATAATTCATAATTTTATCATCGTGAAAGTTTTTGCTTAAATAAATTTTTTTGATTTGATTTTTTTCTAATTCTTTAAATACATTTTTTCCGCATACTCTCATAATATTATCTCCATTATTTCTTCTAACCTTTTAGGATTGTTTAAATATAAATAACCTATGAGACATTCAAAGCCAGTAGACAAATGATATGTTACGACATCAGTTGTTTTACTTCTTCGGCTTGCTGTATTGCGACCTTTTCTCACGATTTCTTTTTCATCTTCATTTAGAACATTATTATTAAGAAGGTTCTCTAATATTTTTCGCTGAGAAGGTGCTGTTACATATTTTAAGGACTCTGTTTGTAAATCATTTACTTTGGTTATGTTTTTGCTGATTAAAAATTTTCTAACGTATAACTCGTATACTGCGTCACCTAAATATGCTAAAGATAGATTATTCATAAACATCACGACAAAGAATATAACATATTTTATTTAAAATGTAAAATACATAAAAGATTAGTTGTGTTCTTTTATGTATTTATATGCATTAATTGCCGCTGTTGCACCTTCGCTAGCAGCTGTAATAATTTGATAAATTTCTTTTTTTGTTGAGTCTCCGCAAGCAAATATTCCTTTTTCTTTAGTTTCACTTTTTTCGTTTACAATGATGTAATCGTTTTCGTCAGTAATATTTAAATCTTTACAAAAATACGTTAATGGCCCATATTCGTTATTTATAAACAAACCGTCTATTTTTATTGTTTTATCATCAAGGGTTATGCTTTCTAGTTTTTGCTCGCCATTAATGGATTTTATTTTTGAGTTTTTTATGATTTCAATATTTTGGTTTTCAGTTATTTTATTTATTAATTCGTTTGAACCTAATAATTTGTTATTATTAATAATTAAGTAAACTTTTTCAGCCAAATTACTAAGATACAATGTTTCTTCTAGGACCTTTGGATTATTTCCATAAATAGCTACTATTTTATTTTTATATAGTGCTCCGTCACATAGCACGCAGTAACTAATTCCTGGTAAATTTTCATTGGCTATGCCTAATTTTTTTGGTCCACGACCAGTAGAGATAATTATTGCTTTAGTTTGATATTCATTTTTGTTAGTTTTGACAGTTTTGATTTTTTCATTAGAAGTAATACTTAAAACTTCTTCATTTACCATTGGAATATTTAAGCTTTTAAATTGTTTGTAAAATTCCATTGCTAGTTCTGGTCCTGTTATTTGTTTATATCCTAGGTAGTTTTCCACATTTTTTATGCTATTTAATGTTCCTCCTGGAATATTTTTTTCTATAACTAAAGTATTTAAATTACTTCTTTTAGCATAAATGGATGCATTTATACCAGCTGGTCCTAAACCAATAATTATTAAGTCATACATATTATCACCTAAAATCTTATTTCATCTATATTGTTTTTATCATTATATAAATCTTCAAATTTACTTTTTCTAACATTTATCATTAATATTACTATACCAATTACAACCATTATTATACTCATTATTTGCGCCATTTTAAATGCACCAAGCATTAGAGCGTCGGTTCTGCTCATTTCTATGAAGAAACGAATAACTCCGTAGCCGATTAAGTAAATTGCTGTAACGCTGCCTACTTTAATATATTTGCTTCTTCTGATAAATAAAATAACTAGAAATAAAATTAAACAAGCTATTGATTCATATAAAAATGTTGGCGTGTAATATATTCCGTCTATTTTCATTCCATCTATTATAAAGTTTGGAATATGCATTGATTTTAAATGCTCAATGGTAGTGGCAGCACCATGGGCCTCGCTGTTAAAAAAGTTGCCCCATCTACCTATACTTTGCGCAAGTAATACAGGTGGACAGATAAAATCCATGTATCTAATTGTTCTTAAACCATATTTTTTTGTATAGATTAATATGGTTATTAGAGCGGCAATTAAACCGCCGTGAATGGCTAAACCACCCTCCCAAATTTTTAATATTTCGCTTAAATGTTTACTATAATAGCTCCAATCAAATACTACGTAGTAAATTCTGGCACCAATAAATCCAAATATTATTGCCCAAAAAGCCATATTAAAGATAAATTCTTTACTTACGCCAAATTTGAATGCTTCTTTTTGAATTAAATATATTGCTAAAAGCGCACCTATTAATATTAGTACCGCGTACCATCTAATTTCTAGTTTGCCTAGTTCAAAAATTACTGGATTCATCATTACCTCACTATTCTTTTAGTTATTAAAGCATCTAAAACAACTGTCATAAATGAGATAAAAAGTGAGATAAAAAATGGTATAATCCATCCTTCAACAACGAAGTGACTGCCCATAACTAAGCTAGCAAGCTTAAGTATAATTACATTAATGAATGGATATAGTAAGCCAAGAGAAATCACTGTTATTGGTAAGGCTAATACTTTTAAAAATGGTTTTACTGTTACACTTAGTAGTATGATTACAATAGATGTTATAATCGCATACCAAAATGATTCAATATAAAATCCCTTAAATATTGAAGATGCTAGCATAAGAACTAATGCATCTATGGTAAGGGTTAAAGCCCATTCTATTAAATTCCATTTAAATCCTTTTTTTTCGCTATAAATTTCCATTTAAATCACCTATTATCATTATATATAATTTTTAGTTTTTTAGCAATTTTAAACGTACTCTTAACATTATTTTAACAATTTATTTTTTAAATACATTCCTGTGTATGATTTGGCATTTTTACTAACCTCTTCTGGAGTGCCAGTAGCAACAATTTCACCGCCACCATCGCCACCTTCTGGGCCTAGATCTATTATGTAGTCTGCGCATTTTATAACATCAAGATTATGTTCTATAACAATTACTGTGTCACCATTATCTACTATTCTTTGTAAAATAACTAATAGTTTTTTAATATCATCTGTATGAAGTCCAGTAGTTGGTTCATCTAAAATAAATACACTTTTACCCGTAGGTTTTTTTTGTAATTCCTTTGCTAGTTTAACTCTTCCTGCTTCACCGCCTGATAAAGTTGGAGCAGATTGTCCTAACTTAATATATGATAGTCCTACATCAATCATTATTTGTAATTTGTTTTTTATTTTAGGCACTGAATCAAAGAATTCAATAGCTTCACTAACTCTCATATTTAATACGTCTGCTATACTTTTATTTTTAAATTTTACATCTAAGGTTTCACGATTGTATCTTGTTCCGTGACAAACATCACAAGGAACATAAACATCTGGTAAAAAATGCATTTCAATTTTCTTAACACCGTCTCCCCAGCAAGCTTCACATCTACCACCTTTAACATTAAATGAGAAACGACCTTTGTCATAGCCTTTCATTTTGGCTTCTTTCATATTTGCGTATAAGTCTCTTATATCGTCAAATACACCTACGTATGTAGCTGGGTTACTTCTTGGAGTTCTACCTATTGGTTCTTGTGATATATTAACAACTTTATCAATCTCATCTAATCCTTTAATTGTTTTATGTTTGCCTGGTATTACCATTGAGCCATATACTTTGCTTCTTAAAGCATTTAGAAGAATTTGATTAACTAGCGTACTTTTTCCTGAACCTGATACTCCTGTAACAAGCGTAAATGTTCCTAATGGAAATTTAACATTAATATTTTTTAAATTGTTTTCACGTGCGCCTTTAATTTCAATAAATTTGCCATTACCTTTTCTTCTAGTTTTTGGTACTTCTATTTTAAGTTCTCCGGTTAAATATTTACCGGTTAAACTGTTTTTATTTTTCATAACTTCTTTTGGAGTTCCTTCAGCGATAATTTTACCACCTAAATCTCCAGGCCCTGGGCCAATATCCACTAGATAATCAGCTGCTAGCATTGTGTCTTCATCATGCTCAACAACGATTAAGGTATTCCCTAAATCACGCATATTTTTTAATGAGTTAATTAGTTTATCATTATCTTTTTGATGAAGGCCAATACTTGGTTCGTCTAAAACATAAAGAACCCCGGTTAATTTACTACCGATTTGAGTTGCTAGTCTAATTCTTTGACTTTCACCACCTGATAATGTACTTGCTTCTCTAGCAAGTGTTAGATAACTTAAACCGACATTATCTAAGAATGTTAATCTATTTAAAATTTCTTTAACTATTAAATCACTAATTTGTTTTTGACTTTCATTTAATTTTAAATTTTGAAAAAATGGTAGTAATTCTTTAATGCTCATTAAACAGACCTCATAAATGTCTTTACCATTAATTTTAACTGATAAAACATTATCGCTTAATCTTGCACCATGGCATGTTGGACAGTCTTGGTTAGCCATAAATGTGCCTATCCATTCTCTAATCCAGTTACTATTTGTTTCAATGTATCTTCTTTCTAGGTTGTTAACAATTCCTTCATAAGTTTCTCTTGTTTGTCTTTTATTACCATTTTTACTAATATATTCTAAGTCTAACACTTTATTTGAACCATACAAAATAATATCTAATTCTTTTTTTGTAAGATCTTTGATTTTCTTTGTAAGGTCAATATTATAATAATCACAAACGGTTTCTAGCTGAGTTAGAGCCATATTTTGGTCTACACTAAAGCCCTTTATGCCGCCTTCTAAAATGCTTTTGTTTTTATCAGGAATTAATAAATCTAAACTAATGTGTTGTTTAAATCCTAAACCTTTACAGTCTGGACAAGCGCCATAAGGTGCATTAAAAGAAAATAGTCTTGGTTCTAATTCTGGTAGGGAAAAATTACAATCAGGACATGCATAGTGCTCACTCATGAGAATTTCTTCGCCACCAATTATATTAATTAAAACTTTACCATCAGCTAATTTAGTACTAGTTTCAATTGCTTCAAAAACTCTGCCTCTTTCTTCTGGGGCAATAACAACTCGGTCTACAATAACATAAATATTATCTTTTTTATTTTTTTCTAAAATAATTTCATCAGATAAATCATAGTTTTTATCGTTTACTCTTACTCTTGCAAATCCTTTTTTTCTTAGGTCTTCTAAAAGGTCTTGATGCGTTCCTTTTTCACCATGAACAACTGGTGATAATATTTCTATTTTAGTACCTTCTCCAAGCTCCATTACTTTATTGGTCATCTCTTCAATACTTTGGCTTTTAATTGGTTTGTGATGAGTTGGACAGTAAGGTGTTCCAATCCTTGCAAATAAAAGTCTTAAATAATCATATATTTCAGTAACAGTTCCAACTGTACTTCTAGGGTTATTATTTGTTGTTTTTTGATCAATGGATATGCTTGGACTTAAGCCTTCTATGGAATCAACATCGGGTTTTTCTGAATTACCTAAAAATTGTCTTGCATAAGCATTTAATGATTCTATATATCTTCTTTCGCCTTCAGCATATATAGTATCAAATGCTAGGCTTGATTTTCCTGAACCTGATACACCAGTCATAACTATTAATTTGTTTTTTGGAAGCTCAATATTTACATTCTTAAGATTGTTTTCACGAGCCCCTTTAACTATTATTTTGTCCATATAATTCACCTTCCGCATTAGTATTTTACCACAAATTAAAAAAATTATAAAAAATAATTTAATATTATTTTAATACATTTGTTCGCACTTGTCAATAAAAAAAATAACCTTGCGGTTACTATTTGCTAAAGTCAATATATTCAGCTTCTATTGTTGGAACATTTCCGTTTATTTGAGTATATTTACCATACACTTCAACAAGGTCGTCAGTTAAAAATCCTTGTTTATAATCCTTATCATTAAATTTAATTTCAACTATTTGTTCAGCTTGATTTGCAAATAAATTTACATTTATTTTTATTGTCATACTATTTCCAGTTATTCCGTTGTCGTGGCCTTCAACTGATACAACTTTGCCAATTAATTTAACAGTTTTATACATAGTATTTTTAGGAGATCTTACTAAATCTTCATAAGAAACTAACACACATGTACTTTTATATTCTTCTGGAGTTAATTTATTTTTATTTTGATTATCCATGAAAAAATATGTAAATAATAGTAAAAGGGCAAATATTGCGATTAATATGGTAATGACAGTACTTACGGTAGAAATGTTTTGATTTTTGCGGCAATGAGGACAAACAGTCAAACCTTTATCAAAAAACTTATGACAGTATTTGCACTGATCAACGTTTAAGTTTTCCTCAATTTTGTTTGTTATGTTTTCTTCTATGTTATTTTTAACTTCATTTAATGAATTCAATGTTGCAGCTTTTTTAGTCGCAATTTCTTCTTCTAAATTATTTAAATCTTTCTTGATTTGTTTTTCTTTAGTGGCTGCAGCTTTTTTAACATTCTTAATTTCTTTATTTACTGTTTTTTTAGCGCTAGCAATTTCTTTTTTTGCTACGGTTTTTGTTTTTGCTAAATCATCTTTAACTTTTTTTGCAGTTTTTTTGCTAGCGGTTTTAGCTTTACTTACTGCTTTAGTTGCTTTTTTCACTACCTTGTCACTAGTTTTTTTAGCGCTAGCTGTTCTTTTCTTAGTTTCTTTTTCCATATTATTTTCCATAAATATACCTCTTATTCTTATTACAATTATAATATAAGTTTTTATTTATTGCAATTTAAATATTTTCAGAATTTTTTAAATCGTATAAATAATCATCTAAAACCGAAAAAATTTCTTTGCTACTTTTTGTTTGACATATTTTATTTTTAATAACTGCACTGTTTGGTAGCCCCTTAATATACCATAAAGCATGCATTCTAATTTCTAATATGGCTTGTTTTTCGTTTGTACTTTCTAGTAGCAGTTTATAGTGCCTTTTTAACATTTCTATTTTTTCTTTGGCAGTTACTTTTTCTGGTAATTTACCATTTTCAAGGTATTCTACACATTCTTTTATTAACCAAGGATTACCTAAAACACCTCTACCAATCATTACTGCATCACAGCCAGTTTCTTCTAGCATTCTTTTGGCATCATAACAAGATAATATATCTCCGTTACCAATTACGGGAATAGTTACGCATTCTTTTACTTCTTTTATAATATCCCAGTTTGCTTTACCACTATAACCTTGACTTCTAGTGCGGGCATGAATTGTTATTGCACTTGCTCCAGCTTCTTCTATATTTTTGGCAACGGTTACTGCGTTGATGTTGTTTTCATCCCATCCACTTCTAATTTTAACAGTTACGGGAACGCTGACACTTTTAACAACAGCTGCTACTATTTCTTTAATCTTTTTAGGATTTTTTAATAAAGCACTACCAGCTTGATTTTTAATAGCTACTTTAGGGACTGGGCAGCCCATGTTTATATCTATGATGTCAGGTTTCATTACTGCTTCTATTTTTTTAGCAGCTTCTACAAAACTATTTACATCGCTACCAAAAATTTGCTGAGCAATTGGTCTTTCACTTTCTTTCATTTTTAATAAATCAAATGTTTTTGAAGATCCATAACAAATTGCTTTGTCGCTAACCATTTCAGCATAGATTAGACCTGCACCCATTTCTTTAATTATTTGACGATATGCTGTATTTGAAATTCCCGCCATAGGAGCAAGAACTACTTGGTTTTTTATTTCTACATTACCTATTTTCCACATATATTTCCACTTCACTGTCTTGGTGTAAATCATATATTATTTCTTCTTCGGTGTCAATATGTAATTCGTTTACAAAGTTACCAATTTTGATATGAGCATCAAATAAATATTTATCATTTTTATAAACTTTTATTAGTTCATGATTTTGAAGATGATATTTATTTGCATCTTCTTCGCTCATGTGAATATGTCTTTCGGCAACTATAACACCATTTGTTTCTAATTCGCCATTTGGGCCAGCAATAGTAATACTTAAACTGTCTGCTAAATCTCCACTTTGGCGAACTGGTGGATTAATGCCTAGCTCGCTTGCCGTGTTTCTATCTAATTCTATTTGATTATATTTTCTTAGTGGACCTACTACTCTTACATGACTAATAATCTTACCATTTAATTTTAAGTCTACTGTACTAGTGCTTGCATATTCTCCCGGTTGTTTTAAATAATTTCTTACTTCTAAGTTAGCTTCATTAAATAACTTATGAAATGTTTCTTCTGTTAAGTGAACGTGTTTTTTACTTACGCCTACTTTAATTTTCATCTATATCACCTAGAAGCATTATATCATTTATTAATTAGGGTTATAAGAACTTTTTTAATTTTTCTATGGCATTTGCTTGAAATGTACGAAATTCTTTTGCTAGCGTTAAACTTTCTTTACTTACTGTGTCTTTAAAACTTTCTATTTTTTTACTCATTTCTAGTTCGCCCATGGTAAGCCCTTGAACAAGCATATCAGCAATGTTGGCATCACTATTATCCTTTTTAGTTTTCATCTTAATTCCCATATTAGCACTTATTTTAGCAATTAATTTTGGCTCCTTTAATTCGGTAGTTGCAATTAATTCTTTAGCTTTATTTTCAAAATCCGCATAACTTTTTAAAATGTCTTCAGTAGCTTCTATAATTTTGTTTTCTTTACCTTCTAAGCTTTTTATAAGCGTTTTTGTACTTTCCTTTCCCATTTTAGCATTTTCATAAATATAATTTAAAATTTCATCTGTTTCCATAATTTTTCTCCTTCAGTATAGTTTGGTTTTATTTTCAACTATTATGTAAGATATCTACTATTTTCTTTTTGGTTGCTATATATGTTGGGATTATAGTAGCTAATTTTGTGATTATTATGCTTATTATTAGAACAAATAATCCAGTTGATAAGGACACGCTTAATAAATTATTAAATGAGGTTTTTTTACTAAGAAAGATATTTAAGTATTTTGCAATGCTGCTTGTAAAAATAATCGTTAGAAAAGTACTTAACATTGAAATAATAACATTTTCATAAAAATATATTTTTTTAATTTGTTTATTTTTGATTCCTAAACATTTGAGAATTCCAATATCTTTAATTTTCTCTAAGATACTTATGTGTGTGATTGTAGAAATTAAAATTATGGCGACGATTAAAGACGTTATAGAGAAGATTATGAGGATCGTACTAATACTATTTATTAAGGTATTAGTAATATTTAATACTTCCTTAGCGTCATCTATCAGATTATAATCTTTTAACTCTTTTTTGATTTTTTCTTTAGCATCATAATTACGTGGAAATATTAATATTTCTGTTAGTTTTGTATTAAATGCTTTATCTAAATATAAAATTCCACTTGTTGATGAAAAGAATGAATTTTTACTTTTAACGATACCAACAAAAATGTATGATTTATTATTAATAGTAATTTTCTTATTTAGAACTTCATTATATTTTAATTCTTTTAAATTTAAATACGTTTTTAGTGACTCATTAATAGCTCCATCTTCATTTAAAAGTAAAAGTAATTCGTTTGATTCTTTCGGTAAGTCTCCTTTAACTATATTAAAAAAATTTAAATTTGGTATAGAATAAAATAAATCTTGATAGTTAGAATTGATTTTGTAATTATAACTGATGTCAGCATTTTCTAGTTTATTTATTTTTTCTACTGTCTTTTTTGATAAATCATTCTTGATAATGGTGTAATCCTTATTTACTTTTATTTCATTGTTATCATTATTTTCACTATTAAAATTTAGAATTAGTTTTTCTTTACTAAGAACTATTGGATAATTATAAAGTGTTTCTTGTTCTAGTTTGACTAATTCAGTTTTAAAACCTTTATTTAAGCACATAACTAATGATAAACTGGTTAATCCTATTGTAAAAGCTAAAATGGTAAGAGCATTACGAAGTTTATTTTCAAAAAAGTTATTTATTGCTAATTTTATAATTTGAAAAAATTTTAATTTTATTTTCTTTTTAGTAATTGGAGCATTTATATTGTCATTAAAATTTATTTGATATTTAATTTGACCATCTTCAATATTGATTATTTTATCTGCATATTTCTTTGCTAGATCTACATTATGAGTTATCATAATTACTAGTTTAGTCTTTGATATTTCTTTTAATATTCTCATGATATTTTCTGATTGTTTCGTATCTAATGCTCCAGTTGGTTCATCAGTTAGGAGTACTTGATTGTCTTGTAAAAGAGCTCTTGCGATAGCTACTCTTTGCTTTTCGCCGCCACTTAAGAATTTAACTTTTTTATTCTTAAGTTTTTCAATGTTTAAGTCTTTTAATATATTCTCTAGTTTATTATTAATAAGTTTTAAGTTTTCACTCACTGTAATATTTTCAATTAAATTATACGATTGAAACACAAAACTTACATAGCTAGATAAATATTTTTCTTTTTTTATTTTAGATATATCTTCTTTGTTAAAATAGATGTTACCTTCTGTAGGATGGTCTATCCCTCCCATTAGATTTAATAGTGTGGTTTTTCCAGAACCGGATTTTCCTAGAACGCAGAATAATCCTTTGCTAGGAAACTTTAAGTTTATTTTTTTTAACACTTCTTCATTTTTATACGATTTTGATACATTACATAATTCTAACACGTTATCACCTTCTATTAATTATTGTTGTAAGTTAAAGCTTTATTTCCTTTTTTGTAACAAAAAAAATTCACTTAATGTGAATTTTATTTAAATACTAGTTTACCAATATAATAATTTACAACTGTGGTTGAAGCGCATGAAATAGTTTTTGCTAATAAGTTTGGCACTGTAATAATGTTTACTAATAGATATAATATGGAACTATCTATAAATATACCACCTATTCTTGTTACTAAAAATATATTAAACTGATTTATGATCATTTTCTTGGTTCTAAAAATTGTTTTAAAAACATACTTGCTATTTACATAATAAGAATATATTACTGCTACTAAAAATGCCATTACATTAGATACTATTAAAGGAAACTTTATAAAATTATAAAGAAAATAAAAAAGGAATATTTCTAAAAAACCACCGATTGTTCCAAAAAAGCAATAAACTAAAAATTGATTTTTAATTTTCTTTTTCATCTAAATAAGATTACTTTTAGCAGTACGGCAATTATTATTATTATGCCTAATATAGCTAAAATTGTTTTTCCCTTATCATCTAATTTTTTTATTTTCATACGGTAAATAAATGATAGACCGGTTAGTGTAAAAAATATAGTTGAAATTATATCAAAATATTTAAATTTTAGAAAAAAGCATATTAAATATACAACTGGATAAATTATAGATATTGTTGTTATTGGAGCACCTATAAAGTAGCCTTTTTCACTTTTTTTGCATATATCTAGAGTATTAAAATACGCTAATCGGATCATACCACATAATGAGTAGAAAATAATGGCAAGCCAAGCATAATAACAATTTTTAGGTAAAACGCTTACTGTTAAAACTAATGGAAATACACCAAAAGAAATTAGATCGGAAAGTGAATCCAACTGTACTCCATAGACACTTTGCTCTTGTGTAGATTTTTTTCTTCTTGCAAGTTTGCCATCAAAACCATCGCAGATTCCAGATATTATTAATAAAAATATTGGTAAAAGTCTATTTCCATTAATTGCAAAAACGCATCCTAATAATGCCATGCATGTGCCAGTCATTGTTAATAAATCACAATCTCGGTAAAACCCTATAAATTTTTTCCTCATTTTACTTCTCCTTTTTAAATACAATAAGCTTACTTAAAACATAGTTTGCTATAACAATTACTATTTGTACTAATATTTTAGTAACTAAATCATCTATTTTTAAATAATCTACACCTACAATCATTAATCCACTATCTAATAATAATGTTAAAAGTCTAGAACTAATGAAGGCCATAAATTCTTTAAATTTTTTCTTTTCTTTACTATGAAAAACAAACCAACGATTTGTAAAATAAGCAAAGATGACAGATACAATCCAGGATAAAACGTTAGATATTAAATAATTGATTTTTAGTAATTTAGAAAATATTGAGTAAGAACCAATAGAAACTACCGTGGTTAAAGCACCTATTATAAGATAGTTCCACAATTCTTCATTTTTATGGTATATTCCCCATCCCCAATTCCAAAATCTTTTAATTAAATTTGGTTTATAAGTCTTGTAGTCATAAACCTTATTTTTTTTAACAAAATAACTCTTTTTAGCTAAATCAAGTAGTGGTTTATCATGCAAGCTATCACTATACATTTCTAATATTTCGGCTTTGGGGTATTTTTTATAAAATTCTTTAACCTTTTTTTCGCCTCTATTATTTGGCTTTTTAAATTTTCCAGTAGTTTTATCAACATCAGATGCGATTAAATCTTTAACTTTTAATTTTTGACATATAGGTTTTAACAAAAATTCGGGAGATGCTGATATTATTATATCTTGATTATGTTTTTTTTCTAAGTAAAAATTTTTAATTTTAGATTCATGAGTTTCCCAAAATTCTTTTACAACTATATCAATATTTTTAAAATTCTCTAAAAAAGAAAAAATATATTCTTTTAATTCTGTATCTGTTATATTTTTTGATTTATATGCTAGAAACTTTATTGCTAGTTTTGGCAATATTTTGTAATTTTTTTTATCTTTTTTTAAACAAAATTTGAAAAAATCTACTGATGAGTCACCATCATAAATTGTTCCATCAAAATCGTATAAATAATATTTCATTTTACATCACACGTATATTGTATCAAAAAAATGTGCTTTAATAAACACATTTTTATAGTACGTCTATTATTTCACAAAGACGGTTATTAAATTTTGTATTATTTGATTTAAATGTTACATTTTTTATGTTTTTTACTTGATTGATTAGCTTTTCTAAATCATTAATTTCTCCAGTTATTATCAATCCTTTTTTTTCTAACTCATTAATTATTTGCTCTTGGTGATTATTTTTTGCTTCACCATATTCTGCTTTTCTAGGAAATGCTATAACTTTTTTTCCTTTTTTGGCACATTCTATGATAGTGCCAACACCACCATGAGTGATTATAATGTCCGCATCATCGATATATTTATTATATTCTTTTTTTTCTAAGGTTTTAACTAATTTAAAGTTTTTAGATTTATATGCTTCACTATTACATTGAACTTTTATATTCTTAATTTTATTTTTTTCTACTAATTCATCAAGTTTTTTTAGAAGTCTAGTAAAAGGATAGTCACTTGTACCTAATGTCACAAATACCATCAATAAACACCTCCTATGTACGTTGCCTTTGGATAAAGTTTACGCATACTTTTCCATTGTACGATAAACACATCAGCAATTGGGTAAATAAGTTTGCCGGTTAAAGTTTTACTTTCTAAATTAGCAAATGTTTCAATATAAATGATTTTCTTTCTAAATAGTTTTGCGATATAACACATTGCTACTGCAGTATGTGCTCCGGTAGTTATCACAACGTCTGGTTTGATTTTAAAATAATAATATAGTGAGTATAAAATGTTTATAGGAGCTAAAATTAAATAACTTATTTTTTTAGGTTTCGTGTTTAATAAAAAGTTTATTCTTGTACCATATTTTAGTTTACTTTCTTTACTTAAAAAGTTCTTTTCAGTTATGATAAATGAATTGTATTTTTCTATTGCTCCATTTAATTCTAAAAGTTCACTAAAATGACCACCCTCGCTTGATATAAACATTACTCTTTTAGCGGTTTGTTTAAGTTTGGCTTTTTCTATGAATTCAAACCAATTATTTTTTACGGTTTCAGTATAATAGTTTTTAGCATGATTTCTTATTTCATCATAATTAAATGTTAAGGAACCGTTAGTGTAATCTACGATAGCTTTACTCATTTTATTTAAATCTCTATTATCTATAATTTTACCAAAGTTTTCACCGATAATTTCTTTGGCACCTAACGCACTAGAAAATGCTAGGGATGGTATGCCATAACTTGCTGCTTCTAAAAGAACTAAGCCAAAAGATTCTTCGTATGAAGTGTTAATTAATAATGATGCCTTTTCATAATACTTTTTTATCTCTTCTTGTGAAATAAATCCAGTTATCTTAATATTTTTATCTAATTTTAATTCTTTTATTTTATTTTCTATGATTGCTCTTTGGCTACCATCACCGATTATAGTTAATTTTAGATTTTTATTTTTTTTGACTGCTTTTGCTATAACATCTATTAAATCAGTAAAGCACTTTTCTTTTTCTAACCTACCAACAGCAATTAAATTGTTCGTTTCCATCTTGCTTCTATTCTTAGGAAAATAGTTAATAGTTAGGGGAAGATAGTTTATTACCGTATTCGTTTTAAGCATTTGTTTGTAGTCCATAGTCAGATAATTACTTGCTGGCAATAAATAGTCAATATGTTTTAATGACTTATCAAGTTTATGAATATAACGTTTGTTATTGTGATGATACACATGCTCTTCTGCTATGGTTATTGCTTCTGGATTTTTATATTCATTTAATAATTTCGTAAAGAATAGCCTCGTTGAAATAATTATTTTTGAATCAGAATTATAAATATAATCGGCTGTAAGTTTTCTTTTCAGATATAGAATTTTTATAGCTTTTAGACCTTCTTTTAAAGTCATCAAAATATTTTTGTCTTTTAAGTATTTTTTAAAGTCGTCTTTGTTTGGCTTTAAATTAGTTAGATATTTTATTTTTACATTTTTATTTAAATTATAAGGAATACTTGAATTGTAGTTATATAACGTAATTATTTCAACTTTGTATTTTTCGCTTAACATATTGGCTTGGTCACAGATTGTTTTTTCTATACCACCTACATTTAAATGAAGTGAAAGAATACTTATTTTATCTTTTAATTTACGTCTTCCAGTTAAAGCTAATTCTAAGGTAATTAGTAATAGATATAATACTAAATATATTGACACTGCTGGTGCAAATAACACGTGTCCGCTGAGAGTTGAAATACCTGCTATAAGAAGCAAAATTGTTATTAAATAGGCACAGTTTAATGTGATTTTTTTCCAGTTCTTTATTATTTTATAGCATAAAAAGATGAATGGATAAAGTGATACAACTAGACCTAGCAATCCGAAATGAAAATAAAGATCACATATATCTATTTCAATTAATCTACCAATATTAGTATTATCTACTTTTGGAGTGTTTGAAAAACCAATTCCAAACCAAATATTAGAATCATCATTAATATCATTATATACACTTAGAGTGTTTGCTAAAAGCATGTCTCTACCACTAATAAGTGGTCTAATAATTTTGCTTAATTGATTTTTATTATAAAAGTCGGTAATTTGCTTTGATATTTCTTCTACTTCTTTTTTGTTATTTTCATCAATTATTATTTCTTTTGTTTCATCTTTATAATAGTAATTTTTCATATAATTATAGTTATATACTGCATACGAGTTAATAGAAATAAATACAGTAAATGCTAGAATAAGAAAAGTTTTAATTACTGAACTTTTAATTTTAAATTTTTGCTTAACTAAACAAAATATGAATGTTATTAAAGTAATTATCAAACAGCCAAATGTCGCTACTTTTGTTCCTATCAATGTAATAGTTAAAACAATTGGAAACAAAATTAAGAAACTGTATTTATTTTTTTCTAAATATAAATATGCAAAAGGTAATAATAAAATCATGATGTTGGCAATCTCATTGCCGGCATAAAATAGTCCTATATATCCTTTTAATTTAGTTGGATAAGTAGTATATGCTATATTAAATATTAATGGAATTATAAGTAGCAAAACGTAAATAATTAAAGTATATTTTAATATTTTATTAATCTTACTCTTATCATAATTATTGTCATCAAAAATACAAAGCAATCCCATGAAAGAAATTGGAAAATATATTAATTTGAAGATGAATGTTAATTCGGTGATAATAAAGTTCCAATTTAAAATGCCAGGTTTTACAGCAAAATAGCCAATTATATAAATTAAAGATAAGAGTAATAAGTAAAGTGATACTTTTTGGTATTTTGATTTAGTTCTAAAAATGTATATAACCATGACAAGAAGAAATATGCTTTTAATAATAATTCCTGGCGTTATACTTAAATTAGTGTTTCGTGTTAATAGTGCTGTTATTAAATCTATAAAAGGTAATAAGATAAAATAAACTTCTAATTTTTTTGAATGTTTCATGTAATCATACTCCTTAAGTTTATTATACAAAAAAAAAGGAATAAAATCTATTATTCCATATAAGTAAAACTATTTTGCATACTTGTGTGAAAAAATGTCGCAGTATAGTAATAACAGTACTTTATTTGTTTTTATGATTCTTGATATTTTATTAAGCTTAAACACATAATCACATTTTTTCCAATCTTTATCTAACTCATTTAACATTTTATAAGATTTATTAATAAATTCTTTTCTTTTCTTACGATCTTTAATGTAACGTTGCTGTGCGCAATAATCTAAAAGTATCATAGCAATGAGACTAGTTAATTGCTTTTTATATGTTTTATCATTTAATTCATTAATAATGATTTTACAAATTTCTAAAATATCAAATATTCGGTTATCACGTGTTGTTGTTTCGCTATTTTCATGAATTACGTAGTATGTTAAATAATCATTTATTTTTCCAATTTTTTTTGCTGTTTTGATAGTTTTTACAACAAATGGAGCATCTTCATATTTCAAATTTTCTTCAAAATATATATTATTTTTTTTTAACATATCTAAGAAATATAACTTATTGCAAGGCCCTAAATTAATGTTATTAAGTAAATCAGGATTTTCTTTTAATGAGGTATCTTCAAAATCTTTAAATTTAATTCCATAAAGATTTCCTCTATCTTCAAAAAAGTTACATATTACTAATTCACAGTTATCATTATGTGCTTTTTTATACATGTATTCACAGAAATGTTCATTTAGATAGTCATCAGAGTCTACAAAAGCAATAAATTCCCCTGTTGCTTCTTTAATTCCTCGGTTCCTGGTTTTACCAATACCCTCATTTTTCTTTGAGATGTATTTTATTCTTTTGTCGTTATAACTTTTAATAATTTTTTCAGACTTATCAGTGGATCCATCATTTATTAAAATTATTTCAATATCTTTCAAAGTTTGATTTAATAATGAGTCAATGCATTTATTTAGATACTCACTTGAATTATAAATTGGAACGATTAAACTTACTTTAGCCATTTTTTACCTCATTAAATAATTATAGAATATATATGAATTTGTTTTTATAATAAATTTTTTAATTTTTGATTTTAAATTTTTTTCAATTGGATGGTCAAAACACTTTTTCTTTTTTAGTATTTTATTATATTTTTTATAATCCCTATATTTTAAAGTTGTGGAATAATATATTAATGAATTATCTAAAAATCTTAATGCCGATTCAATATTTTCGATTTTTGCCATTTGTTCTTTTTCATAATCTGATTGTTTTAGCATGTCTTCCATTTTTTTTATTTTTTTTGAATAATCTTTATTACTCATTAAACTATTTGTTCTTTGAACATAATTATAACCAATATAAGAAATAGATTTTACGCTTTGAGCTTTAACGATAATTAAAGGAGTTAAACCGTAATCTTCTGCTATACAATTTTCCATATATTTAAAATTATTTTTTTGCCAAAATGTTCTTTTATAAACATACGCCCAAGCATTTTCAACATAGTGATATCTTACAATTTTATCAAAAGCCAACGTTCCTTTTTGAACATCAAAGCCTTTTTCTTTATGATCCACTTTTTCTTTATCCATTATATCTCTAATCTGAAATCTTAATACATCTGGTTTTTCATTTAAAGAGTTACTAATAGTTTCTAAAAAGTCTTTTTCCAAATAATCATCACCGTCTAAGAAAACTAAGTAATCTCCTTTTGCTTTTTTGATGCCAAGATTTCTAGCTTTAGAAAGTCCTGTGTGTTCTTCATAAATTTTAATCCAATTATATTTATTTATATAATCATCGGCAATTTTTTCACTGCCATCATCGCATTTATCTATAACAGTAATTACTTCAAAGTTTTTGTAGGTTTGATTGACTACTGATTCTAGACAATTTTTTAAATATTTTTTAATATTAAATATTGGAATTATTATACTAAATTTCATTACATTTTATTTTCCTTTTTTATCTTGTGATTCATTTATACAACTATCACAATATGCTTTCATTTTTTGTTCGCTGTGCGCAATTTTTTCATCAATTCGGAACATTAGTCTACTATAAAATGGTGATATTATTTTTTTTATTATATGCTTTAATACACGTTTTATATTTATATTATTATAAGCAAATTCCTCTTGTAATATTTTTTCTAAAACTTTTTTATCATAATAATTTGTTATGTTATTTGCATTAATAATTTTTTTCAAGACTTCTTTTCGCAAGCAAATGATTTCTTTTTGATTGGCAGAGTTTGTAATAATATCTTTTCTTAACTGGATAGTTTCAATTTCATTATTTGTTAAATCTAAATTTAAGTATTTTTTTAATTGGTTTTTCATTATCGCCTTATGCGAATCGTGAATTTTTATCTCATTTTGGCCAGCTGTCGAGTTCGTGTCAGAACATCTATAATCAAGTAAACTACAATCAATATTTGAAATTTTAAAACAATTTACAGCTCTACTCCAAAGTTCGTAATCCTCAGTAAAATAATTTTTATCATAGTATAGATTGTAATGTTTAATCATATCTTTTCGCATCATTACTGTTGGATGAATAAATGGTGTTTTAAATAGGGTAGTTACTTTTAACGTTTCAGGGTCTGTTTTAACTGGGATATTTCCTTGATATTTTCCAAAGAAATCTCCGCTTGTTCCGCAAATACCTACGTCTTTGTGATTTTCTAAAAATTCTACTTGTCTTTCAAATCTAGTAGGATGAGATATATCATCGTCGTCCATTCTAGCTATGTATTTACCCTTGGCAGCTTTAATACCAATGTTGAGAGATTCAGCAAATCCTACTCTTTCTGTATTTTTTATGATTTTGATTCGTGAATCATTAAGCTTTTTCAGCATTTTTTCTATAATTGTCTGATTTTTGCAATATTCAAGAACGACTATTAATTCAAGATTTCGATATGTTTGATTTAAAATACTGTCAACTGACTCTTGTAAATAATCATATCTTTCATAGGTTGACATAACACATGATACTAGTGGTTTAGATTCTTCGTTATTAGAAACTGATATGCTTTGCCATTCTAATTCGTTTGCTTGCCAACTTGGAAACATATTTCTTAATTTTGAATTATTCCAAAATTTTTCATCTCCATAGGCATGAACGATACTTGCTTGTTTTAATTTGTCAAGTTGTGAGGGATGACAACAATATTTATCAATGTCGATTAGATCTACATTAATATTAAACTCTTGTATAAGTAAATTTATTATACCTTGATCTGGCCAATTTAATATTTCTAAATATTCATTAGTTTTCTGAATACACCAATTAAACATTTTTTTATAATCTTTTAAATTATCTTTTAACACTAATATTCCAGAATTATATAATTTGTCAAACATATTATATTTTAAAATTAATTTTTTGAAATTTGCTTCTATATTGAAGTTTCCCATTGTTCTTGTTGCAGCAAAACCGCTTTCGTTGCCGTAATTTTGTAGTCCTGATATATCACCTTTAATTAGTATATCTACATCATTCCATATTACTGTTTCGTAGTCATCTAGTAATTTAAAACATTCATACCTATAAAATGCAGCTACCGAATATTTTTGGATGGCTTTAGTGTTTAAATTATTATAACTATCAGAATTAATTTTTACAAATTTCACCTTTAATATTTTATTTATGGAATCTTTTTGTTGCTCGCTTATTTGATCTATATAAACTATTATATCATCCCAAAAAACAGAATTATTCTTTTTTAATCCAATTAATGTATTTGCTAATGCAAACATGTAATTATTAGTTATTCCAAACACTAACGCACATCTTTTTTTTGACATATATTCTCCTTACTTTTTTATATTATTCTTTATATCATTAATATTATTCGTATTATCTTGCATAGCATTAACTACTGCTTCTTCTACTACTTTTGACAATCTTATCATAGATTTTCTATAAAGTGGTCTACATAATTTAACTATTGCCCTTTTAAATAATGATCTTTTTTGAACTGGTTCTGGTGTTTCTGCTGGTATATCAATATGTTGTGGTTTAATTTTATAATATTGTCCTATAAATTGTGTCCATATATCATATAAATTCACTATTCTTTTTGCAATGTTTATATCATCTTCAAAATAGATTGATCTAAATACTTTAGCATCCTCATCATATGGAAAGTAATAAAATTTTTCTAAAATTAAATTTAATTCGTATGGTTTATAGTCTAATTCACATAAATTTGATTTATATTCTTGCATGTATGTTCTAATCATTTCTATTGAACTTTCTTGAGCACATTTGATTGTCCATTCTTCTGGATAATAAGCAGTAAGCTTTCCTTTTTGAATTTCTTCTTTTTCAAAATCGATATGAACGCAGCTACCATCACATTTTGAAAATAGTTGTTCTCTGATGGAACCTGAAATCTTAGGCATAGTAGGTAATATAGTATCAATATTAAAACCTATTTTTTCGCTTCTATTATAAGGGATGCGGTCTTTTGAATGGATATAAATTGAATTTATTTTCTTCTCTAGCAAAATTGATAATATAGTTTCACCACGACCACTATATCCTACATCAATAAGACAGCTATTCTCACCAAAAAACTTTTTAAAGTAATTTTTGGCTGCTTTTCTATTTTCTAAGTGCTTAATTTCATTGTAAAAATGCTTTAAATAATAATCTAAGAATTCTTTAGTTTCTCTTTCATTATTAAAATTATTTACGTATGAATAACCACTTTTTAAAATTTTTCTTTTATATTCTGATTCAGATATTTCTATATGGTCTTTAAAATATTTATAAAATTTTTCTGGTGAAAGTGGTATATTTTGACGAGAATATATTAATGAATAGTAATCTAATTTATCTTTTATTGAAAGAGGTAAAAATACCTTCCTTGAACAATATAAATAATCTGTCCTAGCGGTATCTTTTTTAAATATTTCATTATAAGCTCTCATAAGCATATAACCATCTCTAGATACAAATAATAAATTATCATAATTATTTTGATTTTTTAGTTTATTTATTCGTAAAGATATTCCGAATAACGATAAGAACATTGGAATTTGTCCAATTATTCTTGGACTAGAATAATATTCATTATTTTCTGTTGCTAAAAATGGATAATCATAAATTTCATTTGAGATTAAGGCTAATAGTGATTTATTCCCCATAAAGTTTAAGGAATCATCAACTAAAAACATTGATGCTTTTTTTGTATTAATATAATTACTATACCAATTACTCTCATATAACATGGATGAAATCTTTTTTAATTCAAAACTCTTAATTTCGTATCTACTAGGTGATATGACATCTGAGTTGTAATTATCTCCAATATGCATGATTTTATCGGCTGTTATTGATAAATTATTTAAAACGAGTTCGAATGCCTTACCGCTACCTTTTAATTTTTTAGTTTCACTAGATAAAAATATTTTATAAATATTATTATATCCATTTTTTTCTAGAATACTTTTAATTGTAGTAATATCTAAGTACATGTCAGAAATAATAATTATTTTTTTACCGATGTAATTTGCTAAATCATACAATTCTTTTGCTGAATTTCTACAAATACAATATTTTATTTCAAGTTCTTTTTCATACTCTTTTAATTCATCAACAAGACTTGCATCTATTTCCTTATAATTGTCTTTAATAAAATCATAAATTTCATCAATTGTAATTTCTTCAATGCCTTTTCTATTTATTAAATTTTTTCGACATTGGTTTTCAGCTTCAATTCTTATAGAAGAAAAATAGATGTATTGGTTCTTTTTGTAATGTGAGTTAAATTTTTTATCGAGATTATAAAATAAATCTATTGGTTCTAGACACTTACGTTTAATTAGCGTATCAAAAATGTCAAAACTAACATATTCTATCTTTTCATCTATTATTGTTTCTTTAATCATTTGATAAATATCATAATGGTAAGACAATGAGCCTTTTATAGAATAATAATAGTTTAAATCGTCAAAATTAAAGTTTTCAATTTTAGATTTTAAATTGTTTTTTGTAAAAAATGTTGCTGGTAAATTATAATTTTTCATTATCCAAGCTGTTAATGAGTCTAACACATTCATTCTAATCTTTTCTTCACTAATTTTTTGTTGGTAAATGTTCACTATATTACTTAAATACTCCTCAATTTTTAAGTTTCTTGAGTATTCAGCATCTTTTTCATAATAGTATGAATTTTTAAAATATAATAAGTGTTGATCTATTTTTATCTTATGAGAATTTTGCCATATTTTGTATGTAAAAGCGAATGAACTATTTTCTTCACTTGCTGATAATATGGCTTGTCTACTGATTAATTTGTTAAAAAATGTTTGGATATTATTATAATAAATATAGTTGTTTAAGAAAAAGTATTCTTTGTCATTATCTTCACTAAAACATGTAAAATTTATTATAGGGCTTAAAGAATAGTATTTTTTTTGGTTGTTTTCGATGTAATAACAGTCAGTTAATGTTAAGTCACAATTGTAAGACTCAAGTATTCTAAAATGATCACATCCAAATACACAATCAAATGACGTAAAAAAATAATAATTGAATTCATAACCCTTTACGTATTTATTAATGTCAGAAATAATATTATTATTGTTACATTTTCTTTCAATTGAAATTTTTTCTAAAAATTGGTCCTCGTAGTCATTAAAATCAAAATAATTAGAGCAATAATCAATAATGTAGATATTATCTATTTTTCTAGATTGATTTTCAATGGACTTTAAAGAATTTCTTATTTCTTGCCCTGAATAAACTTTATTTGCAATATATACTACATTTATACTTTTATTTGTTTTTAGCATTTTCACCACATACTTTCAATATTTCTTTTTCTATTCCCAAACACATTTGTTCTTCACTAGGAAAAATATCACAATATTTTATAGCGTTTTTTACTTTTGTCTCTCTTAACTCTTTGTTTATTAGTAAGCTTATTATTTTCTTGGCAATTTCTTCCGCAAAAGGTTCAGCTAGTGTTATATTATTATAATCGTTACCATAGTTAATTATATTGTCATTATAATCAAGGTCTACTACGGCGACTCCACAACAACTCATTTCGTATGGTACAAGAGATGGGTTGGTAGTTGAAAAAGCTAAGCCTATTTCCATTTTTCTATACAAATCTCCTAAAAGTCTAATATTTGGTACTAGTCCATGATCAACAAAGTCAAATGGCACGTTTTTATATGAAACTGAATTTTCGCCATAAAAGTGAATAGTAACATCAGGTAACTCTTCTTTTACAATTTTAAGAGCATCAACGCCAAGTCTATAACATCTTCTTGGCATTCCTGGTTTAGCAAAGAAAACAATACTCATGTCATCTTTTTTCTGACCGTTATAATTATATATTGAACGATCAAGTGGAAAATAAAATGAATATCCTTCTTTAACACCAAAATCTTTTTTTAAAAAATTTAATGGCCATGGTCCAGAAGTTATCGGATATAAGCCTAATTTATATGATTGGTGTGCTCTAATAAAATCATCCCCCATTGGAGTAAAATATGATTCATAGTCTTGAATAAAATAAAATAATTTTTTAGCTTTTTTTTCATTAGCTTTTACAATATATGCACTTTCAAAGTGAGTAGCCACTAAGGCATCACATTTTTCAATGTTTTCAGTACCATATATGATGTTTGCTTGTAAATCAAAATAATTATTTTTTATAAATTCCTGAGCTTCTACTCCACTGTATACAGGATCTGGACTTGTTGATCTCTTGTTATCTATATACACAGTAACGTCGTAGCCCTTTTTACCTAAGTAACCTATAATTCTAAAAAAATTTCTATGACCACCACTTCCCTTTTGTGGTAGAGGTATTATCCAACTTATTTTAAAGTTATTAGTTATTTTCTTTTTTACATAATAATCATTTTTTATAATTTGACCAGTAGAATTTGAGGAAATGTAATTTACTTTATTTGTATTTTCTTTACTTGGTTTTCTAAAAATTCTTTTAATTAATCTATAAATATTTCTAAATATTTTATAAATTACTAATAAAATACTATAAATTAGTTTGATTATAATTTTAATAAATTTTGGTAGATTATTATATATATAATATAATTTTTCAGCTATTTCATAAAATTTTTCCATGATTGTACTCCTTATTTTTTACCACTCAAGATTAATATTAAAGCTAGTAAAATATTCTTTGATCTTTAATATCTTTTTTTTTATGAATGGGATTTTAATTATTGCTTTTTCAGCAAGTTTTCTAACACTTTCTATTATAACACATCCGATAAATATTCCAATTGTATATAAAAGTAGATTTGCAATTGTAGAGTATCCTGTTATCGTTCCGACCCCTTTGTCAATTTTTAATAGTTTATATAAGAATTCTCGAACATATATATTGTCATGAATAAGATAAACTCCAAAAGTAGTGGAAGATAAGTAATTTATAAATTTATTATTTGGAATTTTCATGTTATTAAATAATTCAAAATATGCTATTGTTTGAATTATTACAAATGGAGAAGCGTAAGATACATGATTACTTGCTAATCTTTCGCTTATTTCCTTTAGTACGGAACCGTCACTTGGTAAGGTTGAAGATAGATTATATAACATAAAATTAATCACTGCACAGAAAATGAATGTCAAAATCATTATGAGATTATACGAATTATTACTGATTTTATTTAATAGTTCAGATTTTTTTAGTGGGTAAAGCCTTAAAAAAGCTCCAATGAAATATAAAAATATAAAATTATAAAAATTAAATCCAGTATTATATAAAAATTTTTGACCTGAAAAGTATGGTAAAATTGAAAAAATCACAAATAAAACTATTAATAGATATTTAAACTCTTTATAATCTAATTTATTAATAAATTTATTTAAATAGTCGCTTAATATATATACGATTATGTAAAAATTTATAAACCAATAATTACTTATAGTGGAAGGTAAAAAATTGTTTATATGCATTGCTACTGTTACGTTAGTCGCTGTACCTATTTTGCTTGCTACTATGAGAAGCACTTCTGAGTAAAAAATAACTTGGATAAACAAACTTAAAAGTTTATGAAGTTTAAAATGATTTTTTGATTGAAAATATCCGGAAAGTAACACAAATGAGTTCACATGAACTAGTGTAAAAAAATCAACGATGGTATAAAATGTTTTTAAAGATTCTTGTGAACAATTGTTAATATAATTGCCGTGAACTAAAATATGGTACATAACAATGAGCAACATTGAAATAACACGCATTAGTTCAAAGTTAGATTCGCGGTTTTTCATGGTATCCCCCCTCCATCTTAATAATAATTTTTTTGCAAAAAAATAGAAACTACTATTATTATATAATAATAGGCCGAAAATAAAAAGGTTTTTCTTATATTTACAAGAAATATTTAACCAATTTTATATTTTTGAAGAAGAAATTAATTATTTCTAATGAAGCAAAAAATTAAAACGAGATACATATTATCCCGTTTGTGTAAATATATTAAAATAAATTTAATGCTTATCGTTAATGTTATCACCGGTTATAACATTTTTTGTTAAATAATTATAGAAAATTTTCATCATCATATGGTCAAATGTCATGTGTAAATCTTCATCAATTTGCATGTCTAATTCATCAACATGCATTTTATAATCTGCTAATTCTTTTAATTTACCACCAGTATAACCAGTAATTCCTACTACTTTAGCTCCACATTCTTTTGCATATTCTGCTGCGTTAACAACATTTTTTGAGTTTCCTGAACCACTAATTCCAATGAATAAATCGTTCGGAGTAATTTTATTTCTTAGTTGAAATCTAAATACTTCTTCATATCCGATGTCGTTGGCAATAGCCATTATTGTAGCAACGTTGTCATTTAAACAGTAGAATTTGAACTTTTTATCAACGTATTCGCTTATTCCTTTATTGAAATCATTTTGGAAATGACTTGCTGTACTAGCTGAGCCTCCGTTACCACAGATATAGATTGTTCCTTCTCTATTGTATGCGTCTAAAATTGCATTCATAGATTCATTTATTTCATCTAAATTGAATCTTTTTATTACTGCGATTTCCCTTTCATAATATTCTTGAATTGCTTTTTTAAAATCCATTTTAATCCTTCTTTCTATTAAAGCTTCTTTGAAGCTTTTTTACTAAATAATTTATTTACTGCGTCATTTAAATCATTTGCCACCATAGTTGGAGAGACGTCATATTTTCCATCCTCACCTTTTTGTCCAGTTTTTACAAGCACACTTTGAATTCCAGCATTTTCAGCCATTTTAATATCTAGTGTAGAATCACCAATCATTATGGAACTTGATAAATCAATGTTGTGCTCTCTTGCTGCTTTTTCTAACATTCCCGTTTTAGGCTTTCTACAATCACATTCTATTTTTAATTCTGGAATTTCTCCTTCAAATCCTTTATCTGGGTGATGTGGACAATAGTAAATGTCATCTATATATGCTCCATCTAAGCCTAGAAGTGTTTCCATCTTCTTGTGGATTTCCTTTAACTCATCTTCAGTAACCTCTCCTCTTGCTATAACTGGTTGATTTGTTACGACAATTGCAAGATAACCACTATTATTTATTTTTTTGATAGCTTCTGATGCCCCAGGAATTAATTTAAAGTCCTTTTCTTCTCTTAGGAATCCAACATACTCATTTATTGTTCCATCTCGATCTAAAAAGACTGCTTTTTGTTTATTAGCTAAATTTTTTGCATCACAGATTCCGCTTGAATAATCCTCTTGAACTCTTCTATATCTTTCTGGAGTTCCCATGTCTTTTGCGTATTCACTCGATTTATAAGATACAACTTTTCCCTCTTTTATCAAAGGTACAATTATATCTTTTTCATAATTATATTTCTTTTGGTCAGGTAAATAGTCAAAAACTCTAGGTGAGAATATCATAATTCCAGCATTTACTAAATTGCTATAATTGTATTTTGTTCTGTCATTTGTCTTATAATCAAATGATTTTACAACTCCGTTTTCTTCTACAACTAAATCACTATCAAATGGATGCCCATTTGGGTGGGTTAATAAAGTTATATCAGCCTTGCTTGCTACGTGATACTGTTCCATTTTTTCAAAATCGATGTCTATGAAAACATCTGCAAGTAAAAACACAAAGTTTTCTTTAATTTTGTCTTTAAGAAAATATAGTGAGCCTGCTGTTCCTAATGGCTTTTGTGGGTCTTCTTCAATGTAGGAAATATGCAAACCTAAATCTTTTCCATCTTTAAAGTAGTCTTTAATAACATTTCCTAGATGGCCAATAATAATTGTAATATCTGTTATACCGTTTTTCTTTAAATTCATCATTTGGTGTAGTAAAATGGGATATCCTGAAATTTCTAACATTGGTTTCGGTATAACATCTCCTGTTAATTCGGAAACACGTGTTCCTTTTCCTCCCGCCTGAATGACTGCTTTCATATTAATAATGTTCCTTTATGTATTTTGCAGTTTCTCTTACTGATTCATCAGATGTATGATTTGCATGCCATCCAGCATTATGAATCTTTGTTAAATCGTATTGGAATTTTGGAACATCGCCTTTCCAACCTACGTTTCCACCAGTATACTTATATTCAACATTTTCATATCCTAGTTCTTCACATACTATGTCTGCTATTGTTGTTACACTTGTTGCACTTTCTACACCAGCATTATAAATTTCTACACCTTTTTTCATTTCAATGTCTAAAGTGAACTTAATAATTGCATCAACTAAATCTAATACATATAAATATGGTTTTGTTTGTGTTCCATCACCTAATATTTCTAATTCATTAGGATTTTTTTGTAATTTTTTTACAAAGTCATAGATAACTCCATGGGTTAAATTTGGTCCAATAACATTTGGAAATCTAAATACTACTGTATTAAAGTCGTTCATAAAACTGTATGAAGAAATAAATCCTTCTGATGCGTATTTTGCTCCTCCATAATATGAAATTGGATGTAAATCTCCAGCAATTTCCGTTAATAATTCTTTTTTATCTCCATAAATTGCAGATGTAGATGAGAAGAATAATTTTTTGATGTTTTGTCTTCTCATATATTCTAATACAGTGTATGTTGTCATAAAGGTATCATTAAAGTCAACGCTTGGATTTTTGCCACCTTTTTGAATATCTGAGTTTGCTGCTAAGTGATATACGATATCAATATGTTCATCTTTAAGTTGTTCACAAAAATTTTCGGTTTCTTCAATATTAATATTATAGAATTTGTAAGCTTCATTATCTTTAAAACAATCAACGTTTTCTTGTTTTCCTAATGTAAAGTTGTCAACAACAACTACTTCTAGTCCTCTTTCTAATAGTTTTCTGACTAAATGCGTACCAATAAATCCGGCTCCGCCTGTAACTAATGCTCTCATATTTCTCCTCCTAATTTACAAATATAACGGTTGTACCCATGTGGTCAAATTTGAATTCCATTTCAGGTAAATCGCTCATTTCTTTTCTAAAGTTTTCTTGTTTTTCTTCTGGTACATAGAATAGGAAGAATCCACTGCCACCAGCTCCTAATAGTTTTCCACCAGTTGCACCTGCTTTTATTCCTCTTTCATACCATTCATCAAATTGAGGATTACTAATTCCTGATGCTAAAGTTCTTTTAATTTTCCAGTTTTCGTCTAATATTTTTCCAACTGCATCAATATTGTTGTGCTCTAGTTCGTATTTTAAATCGTAAGTCATTTCCATTATTCTTTTTTGACCTTCTTCTTTATCTTTAGCACTTACAATATTTTTTGATTGTTCCTCTAAAATTGCTGAAGCTTTGTGCTCACCACCAACGTATAGCATAATTAGATTTTTTTCTAACTGTTTAAAAGCTTCATGATCTAATAATACGGGCTCTACATCCACTGAACCATCTTTATTAAATTTATAAAAATTTAGTCCGCCAAACGCTGCAGCATATTGATCTTGTTTTCCATTTGTTGTGTGTACTATATTATTTTCCATGTTACATGCTGATGCAGCAACATCAGGTTTAGATATATATTCTCTTTTGTAACACTTTAAGTTTTTAATAAGTCCTACTGTAAATGAACTAGAAGAACCTAATCCAGTTCCTGATGGAACATCGGCTATCGATGTTATTTCTAACCCTTCTAAGCCTTCCTGCTTTAAACATTCTCTAAAAATATTGTGTTCTATGTCATCAATATTTTGTACTGTTTCAGTTTTAGAATATTTTAACACAGTGGTTTTTTTATCAAAGGATGGATGACTTGTGATATACATATACTTATTAATTGTAGTACTTAGTACACATCCTCCATGTTTTTCATAAAACGACTTAATGTCACTACCGCCACCACATAAACTTACTCTAAATGGCGTTCTTGTTATAATCATTGTTACACCTTCCTTTAATTTATATTTAATATTATAACCTATTTCATTAATTTTCTATAATATTCATTGCAAACCTGTTTGGCATTGCCCATTTTAACAATTTTGCCGTGGTCAAGCCAAATAACTTTGCTACATATTTCTTTAATACTCTCTATTGAATGAGATACATACAATACGGTTGTACCACCTTCAATCATAGACATCATTTTATTTTTACTTTTTTCTTGAAACTTGATATCACCAACAGATAATATTTCATCTACTATAAGGACTTCAGGATCAACTATTGTTGATATTGAAAAAGCAAGTTTTGCAACCATACCTGATGAAAAGTTTTTAACTGGAACATCAAGAAAATCTTTAAGTTCTGAGAACTCCACAATTTCATCAAAGCGTTCTTCTAAAAATTCTTTAGAATATCCTAGAATTGCACCGTTTAGATAAATATTTTCTCTTGCAGTTAATTCTCCATCAAAGCCAGCACCTAGCTCAATCATTGGTGAAATTTTTCCATTTACGGTTACTGATCCAGTAGTTGGTTTATAAACGCCACTAACTACTTTTAGAAGTGTGCTTTTACCAGCGCCGTTAGCACCGATTATACCAACAACATCACCTTTTTTTATTTTAAAATCTATATTTTTTAGTGCCCAAAAATATTCATTCTTCTTTTTCTTTTTTGGAGAAAAAAAATTAATAAAAATCATTTTTAGAGAATTGTCTTTTTCAACTCCAAGGTTAAATTTCATCGAAACATTTTTTAGTATTATCATAAATATAACCTCCTACATGTAATAGACAAATTTGTCTTGTTTTTTTCTAAATATAATCATACCTATAACCATTGTGATAAAGCCACTTAAGAATAAGGTAATTACGTTTGTTAAAGATGGTCCATTTCCAAATAAAACTATCTCTCTAATAGTATTAATATACTGATAAAGTGGATTAAACTTAAATATATTTTGTAGGAAAGGTGGAAGTATTGTTATTGAGTAAAATATTGGTGTAAAATAATTTAAGATTGTTAATAAAATTCCCCAAATATAAATTACATCTCTTAAGAATACGGTTACAGTGGATAAAATATAGCCGATACCAATTGTAAACATAAGTACACATAAAAAGACATAAGGTAAATACAAGTACCAAATATTTAGTGAACATTTAGTCTCTTCAACAGGATCACCGGATAGAAATATGATTAAAAAGAAAGGAATTAAAGTAAACAAGAAATTTATTCCTGCAAATAGGCATTTTGCTAATGGAAAAATATATTTTGGCATGTAAACTTTATTAATTAAGGAAAAGTTTCCAACAATAGATGTTAAACAACTATTTGTAGCTTCACTAAAGTAGTTAAAAATTAATAAACCACTCATTAAATACACAAGATAGTTAACACCTTCCATGTTAAATTTAAACATATTGGAAAATATTAAAGCCATTACGCTCATCATTAATAATGGGTATAAAATACTCCATAATACGCCTAAGACACTTCTTTTGTATTTTACTTTAAAGTCTCTTATTATTAATTGATTTAATAAAAATTTATATTTTTTTAAACTATTTATTATTTTCTTTATCAAAATTGGTCACCGCTTTCATTATATCAATATTTTTTTAATATTACTAGTTTTGTGTTAATTTTCCTGTAAAATTGTGTAGCTAAAAAAAGCTGCTTTTTGCAACTACTTTTTATTCAGCACTAATTCCGATAGTTCCCTTAAATGTTCCGCTTTTATTAGTGTCTTTTAGATAATAAATATTAAGTGTATATGTGTGTACTGCGTTTGTTCCTTTATTAAATGTTCCTGGACCAAAAGTGATATTATTTTTGCCATTTAACTCTTTTGCTGGTTTAATAGTTTCTATTACAGTGCCATTGTTGCTGTAATTATTACTTACAATATTATATTTTAGTGCACCATCTTCAAAAGTATTTTCATTAATTACTAATGTTACATAGTATGGATTTGGCATATCATTGTTGTTAGTGCCTGTTAAAGTAAAAGTCTTACTGACAATTGGATTGTTTTGGGCTTTTGGATTTTTAATTTCTATGATGTTACTGCCACTAAAAGCAATATCTATTTTGCCATTTTTTAAATCTATTGTTGATATTTTACTGTTATTAGTATCTGTAACATTTAAGTAAGAATAACTTCTACCAATGGCAATAACTACTAATATTGCAACTAACAAGACATTTATAATAAGTTTTTTATTTTTTTCCATATTTTATCACCTAATATTATTATAAAGTAAATATTTTTATTTTGCTAGAGGTTTTGGCTTTCTTTACTAACTTTTATATATTTTATTGATGTTTTTTTATGATTGTGTTATGTTTTTGTCTGAAAGTGAGGATTATATGACGTTAGTAATATTAGCTGCAGGAATGGGCAGTAGATTTGGTGGACTAAAGCAAATGGAACCAATGGGGCCAAATGGCGAATTTATAATAGATTATTCAATTTATGATGCAATAAGAGTTGGTTTTGAAAAAGTAGTTTTTGTTATAAAAGAAGAAATACTTAAAGATTTTGAAGATACTATTCTTAGTAGAATTAAAGATAGGATTAGTGTAGAAATCGTATTTCAAAAGCAAGAGGATATGCCTTTAGAAACAAAAGTAGAAAGAGTTAAGCCTTGGGGAACAGGACAAGCTTTATATGCTTGTAAAAATGCTGTAAAAGAAAATTTTATGGTACTTAATGCAGATGATTTTTATGGAAGAGATGCTTTTGTTAAGGCCAGTAAATTTTTAAAAGAAGAAATAACTGATACAGATTTTGGTAATGTTTGCTTTAAAGTAGCAAATACTTTAACGGATAATGGCAAAGTTAAAAGAGGTGTATGTACTACTCAAGATGAACTTTTAAAAGCTTTAAAAGAGTGCAGAGTACAAAAACTAGAAGAAAAAATAATTTGTACTCCATTAGATGGAAGTGAAAGTTTTGAGGTAAATGATAATGTTTTTGTTAATATGAATATGCTTTTATTTACGCCGAAGATTTTTGATTATTTAGAAAGTGATTTAAATGTATTTGTGCAAAATATAAAAGATCCACAAAAAGAAGAGTTTTTACTAACTGATGTCATAGATAGACATATTAAAAATGGTGATATAAAAATGCATGTTATAGAAACTAATGGCAAATGGTTTGGTGTCACTTATAAAGAAGATAAAGATTATGTAAAGAAATCAATAAACGAGCTTATTAATGATGGTGTTTACCCTAGAGATTTGTAATTTTGCTTTACAATCTTTTTTTTATTAAATATAATTTAATTAGTTATACATTAGTAGGAGGAACATAAAGTATAATGAGCGCCAGACCGATAAGGTGACGAGGACAGTGGTTTATCGAAAGTTCGGCGGATGCCACTGCGTATGGAAAACGTAAGATTAACTACAAAAAGCAAAATCAAAATTGTAACAAAAAGTTAATCTCTTCAATTTTTCTTATATATGAGAGGAGAGATTTTTTATGTGCGGAATTGTAGGATATGTAGGAAAGAAAAAAGCTATAGAGGTTGTAATTAACGGTTTAGAGACTTTAGAGTATCGTGGTTATGATTCAGCTGGTATAGCGTATAAAAATAATAATGGTGAATTAAAGGTTTTTAAGGAGCCAGGCAAAATTGTAAATTTAAAAAAAGAACTTAATATGAAGGAAAGTGCTGATTTGGCAGTTGGTCATACAAGATGGGCTACTCATGGTGAGCCATCAAAGATTAATAGTCATCCACATGCGGCTGGTAAGATTACATTAGTTCATAATGGAATAATAGAAAATTACGAAGCTTTAAAAAAAGAGGATATTTTAAAGAATCACGAGTTTATTTCTGATACTGATACTGAGGTAGCAGCAGCTCTAATTAATGCTTTATATGAAGAAACCAAGGATGTTTATAAGGCATTAGAAGCTGCTAGTAAGAAACTTATAGGTAGTTATGCTTTCGGAGTGATTGCTCACGATGATAATAAGCTTTATGCTATGAGAAAAAATGCACCTTTAATAATTGGAATTGGTGCTGGTGAGAATTTTATTGCTAGTGATGTTCCGGCAATTTTAAAATATACAAAAAACTATTATACTTTGGATGATGGAGATATTGCTGTCTTAACACCTAATGATGTAAAAGTTTATCGTGATGGCAAATTAGTTAATAAAGAAATGTTAACTTTTGAGTATGATATTGAAACAGGTATGAAAAATGGTTATGATCATTTTATGCTTAAAGAGATTTATGAACAACCGGAAGTTTTGGAAAGAACAGTTAACGAATATTTAAAAAATGGCGAGCTTGTTAATTTGCCTGATTTATCAAAATATAAAAGACTTGATATTGTCGCTTGTGGTAGTGCTTACCATGTAGGATGCGTTGCTAAACATATTTTTGAAGAATATGCAGATACAGAGGTTAATACTTATATTGCCAGTGAGTATAGATATAAGAAATGTTTTTTAGATAAGGATGGGTTATTAATTGTTATAAGTCAGTCGGGTGAGACTGCTGATACTTTGGCTTCATTAAGATTAGTTAAGGAAAAAGGAATTGATACACTTGCTATTGTAAATGTTGTAGGATCTTCTATCGCTAGAGAGGCCAAGAATGTTTTGTATATTAAGGCTGGTCCGGAGATTGCCGTTGCGACTACGAAAGCTTACACTGCACAAGTTATTTTACTTTCACTTTTAGCTTTTAAACTTTGTTTAGATAAAAATAAATTAGATGATAATAAAAAACTTGAAATAATTAGTGCTTTTGAAAATGTTAAAAATTATGTTTCAGATGAACTTCAAAATATTAAAGTTTGTGAAGAATTAGCAAATAAGATTTATAAGAATCATGATATTTTCTTTTTAGGAAGAAAAGTAGATTTTGCGATTGCTTTAGAGGGCTGCTTAAAACTAAAGGAAATTTCTTATTTACATAGTGAGGCTTATCAATCTGGTGAGTTAAAACATGGTTCTATTGCTTTAATAAGTGAAAATACGCCAGTTATTAGTATTATTACTGATGAAGATATTGCTTTAAAAACTATTAGTAATATTAAAGAGACTAAAGCTAGAGGAGCTTATTCAATAGTTTTATCTAGTTGTGATTTAAGTCATAATCAAGATGCTTATGATGAGTTAATTCAAATTAGTAAAGTAAATGATTTTGTAATGCCTATTTTGCCGATAATTTATTTACAGTTAATTGCTTACTATGTTGCTAAAAATAATGGTTGTGATATTGATAAACCAAGAAATTTAGCAAAGTCTGTTACAGTAGAATAAAAAAAGAACTAGTTAATGATTTTTACTTTTTGGTAAATTTCGTTTTACTAGTTTTTTTATTTGGTTCCTTTTTAATATGCTGGAATAAGATGTCGGTTTTCATAATTAAGGTTACTAATACGATTAAAAGTATAATATAAAGGATAATTGCTAAGTGGTTGTCTCCTAGGGTGTAGAAAATTGAAATAGCAGCGCATAGAGCATCAATTCCATACATTATTAGAACTGTCTTTCTTGTTGATTTATTTAATTTAAGAAGCTGATGGTGAAGATGTTCTTTATCAGGAGCACCAATGTTTTCGCCTTTTAATAGTCTTCTAAATATTGCTAATATAGTATCAATTATAGGTAAGAATAAGATTAAAATTGGTACGATTAGAGAGGTTACGGTTGCGGCTTTAAATCCTAGTAGAGCAATAACGGCAATCATAAATCCTAAGAAGGTGCTGCCAGTATCACCTAAATATATTTTTGCTGGATAGAAATTATATATCAAGAACCCAAGAGTTGCACCTAACATTATAAGGCAAAGAGTTACATCTAGGCCGTTAAGTCTGTTTAAAAAGAAAGCGATAACGGCTATTGTTAAAAAGTAGATTGAGCAAGTTCCTGAGGATAAACCGTCTAGGCCATCAATTAAGTTTATCGCGTTCATGATGGCAACTATAAAGAATACTGCTAGTGGGTAGCCAAAAATACCAAATTCTAAATTTAAGCCAAATGCGCTAACTGATGGAAGATAAATATTTCCATAGAAAACTACTACGGATGCCGCTAATATTTGAACAATAAATTTATATCCTGCAGAAATTGATTTAATATCATCAAAGATTCCTAAAAGAATTATAATGAAGCCACCAATTAATATGGAGTTCATTTGAATTGTAGGCTCGCCAAAGAACATATATCCTATTAGAAACGATAAAAATACTGCTAAACCACCAAGCCTAGGCATTGGTTTATGGTGAACTTTCCTTTCATTTGGATAGTCTATTGCGCCAATATGCACAGCTACTTTTTTTATTAATGGCATCAAAATAGCGCTTGATAAAAAAGTCACTAATAATATAAGAAAAATACTATGGCCATTTACTTGATATTTCATGAACTCACCTACTTGTTTTTATTATACACTATTAATTAAAAAATAAAAAGAATTATACTAATATTTGATATCCACTAGATAAAGTCCACATGCTGGTACAGTAACGTAATGAGTTGAGTTAGTTTCTTTATTAAGCATGTTAGTAATATCCTGCGCTTCTGTTTTTTCTTCACCAACTTGAATTAATGCTCCAACTAAGTTTCTGACCATGTATCGATAAAAGCTTTTACCAATGAAAGTTATGACTAAAATATCTTTCTTTTTTTTGAATTTTATATCATATATAACACTGTTATAACTATCACGGTAGCCTGCTGTAAATGCTTTATAGGAATGAAAACCTAGAAAATTTTTGGCGGCTTTTTTCATTTTTTTAATATTTAAATTATGGTTATAGTTATAAATAAAGTCTTCATCAATTGGGTCATATTCGCCTAAATTTATAACATACTGATATACTTTGTATTTAGTGTCAAAGCGTGCATGAAAGTCATCGCTTACTTCTTCGCAGTAGTTAACTTTGATATATTTGTTAACTAGAGAATTAATTGCTTTGGTTAAATGGTCACAATCTATATTAATATTTAAGTCAAAGTGGATCATTTGATTATAAGCGTGGACCCCACGGTCAGTACGCCCTGCTCCTTTTACTTCAACTACACTTTTATTTATTTTGGTAAGGACTCTTTCAAGTTCTTCTTGAACTGAAGGATGATTTTTTAATCTTTGAAACCCATAGAATTTACTTCCGTTATAACTAATACTTGCTTTATATCTCATTAAAATACACTCCTATAAATTGCTTTTAGTAGTTCTTTTGTTTCTAAATAATAATCTAATTTAGCTTTTTTCTTTTGATTTGCGATATCAATGAAGTCAATAATTTCACATTTTTTGATTTGATTGCTTTTAATACCATCTATAATTTGACCTTGATATTTTATAATGCCGTTTTTCATGACTAAGCAATCTTTACTAATTTGGTTTAAGAATACAGTGTTACTACTAATAATAATGAATTTTATTCGCTTGCTCGCATTTATAAGTCTTATAAAATTAAGTAGCTTGCTTTTGTATTTTTCACATATTTTGCAGTCTACATTATCTAGAATTATGATGCTTGGTTTTTTATTAATAATAGTAAGCAGTTTAAAACACATTAATTCATAAGAACTCAAGTCAGCTATTTTTTCATTAAGTAATTCATTGTCTAGTTTTAAATCATTAAAGTATTCAGTAGTTTTTAAATAATGTTTTACTTTTTTTGTTTCTTTATAGCTTGATAAGTTAAGATTTGACAGTAATGTTTCTAAGTCTTTAACCTCACCAATAAAAGATAAAAACTGTCTATCATTTAATAAATTGTTTGTTTCGTTTGTAAACATTATTTCCATATTTCACCTACTAGTTTGTCTATATTGTAAAAGTTGTTTTTTAATAAGTCATAGTAATTAAGGCCATTACTTAAATCTACCAAGAATGGAACTTTCATGCCATTGTTATTTAAAAGTTTTTCTTCTTTGATCATCTCTAGAGTGCTATCCATTTTTAGTTTTTGATGATTGTCAATTATTAAGATTTCACTTCCAAGCATAAGTTCTTCTTTGTTGGTAGTAACGTTTAAAATAGTAATGTTGTTGTCTCTAGCAAATTTAATTATTTTTAATTTTTCATTAACATCTAATAAAGTCATTATGTTGTCTATTCCAAGAATTTGTGGGGTTAATATAAGAAATGATAGGATTTTGATATAAGCTTTTTCTGATGTATTTAATAGTTTAATTGGAGAAATTAGTAACTCTTCAATACCGAAGTATTTAGAAAATCTTTTTAGTTCGTTGTAGGCAGTTACTTTGTCAATTTTTAAATATTCAAAATAATATAATAATTCTTCTTCAACGTATTTGGTATTAAAATGATCACCATCTAGAATAACCATAATGTTTTCTCTTAAGTATTTTGTATCGTAGTTTTTGATACATTTGCCGTCTATGAAAATGTCATTATTTGGCACTTTATTTATTAATTTTTTTAATAGGTAAGTTTTTCCAGAAGCAGGAAGGCCAATAATATTAATGACACCATCTAATTCTATTTCTAAATCATAACTTTTTATTTCTACTTTCTTCATTAGATAATCCCCCATCCATTATAAACATTATAGCATAGCAGTTTTTATAGTTAAAGATAATCGCTTAAAAAAATAGATTTTCTTAGTTAGCTACTAGAAAATCTATTGCACTTTGTAGTTGTTTATCATTTTCTTCCGAGTTATCTTCTTCAAAATTTTCAGGAAGTTCTTGTTCAATGTCCGGCGTAAGTCCGATACCATCTATACATTCATTTGCTGGGGTTAACCATCTTGCAGTAGTGTATTTAATCATAGAACCATCATTTAGATTTGATGTTTGCTGTACTTTACCTTTTCCATAAGATTTAACGCCAACTAGCGTTGCTCCATAACTATATTTAAGGGCTCCAGCTAATACTTCTGATGCTGAGGCAGAACCGTTATTAATGATGACTGCCACTTTATAATCTCTTTTTTCTGTGGTAGTGTCTTTAGTTACTTCAGTATTAGTTTTATTTTCTAAAGAATAAATAACTTTTCCTTTTTCTAAAAATAATTCTGCTATTTTAGTAGCACCATTTAAATAACCACCAGTATTATTTCTAACATCTATAACTAAAGAATTTATATTATCGTTTTCAAGTTTGGTTAGTTCTTTAGAAAATTGTTCATAAATTGTATCAGAGAATTTGTCTATATATATATATCCAATTTTTTTATCTTCTCTAGTGTAAATTTTACTTAGTACTGCTGGAACATATAAGTTTTCTCTAGTAAGCTCAAAGGTTTTACTGACGTTTTCTCTTAAAACAGTTATTTCAACTTTTGCATCTTTACTTTCTTTAATAAGAGAAACTATTTCATTTGATGTTTTTTCTGTTACATCAGTGTCGTTAACATTTACGATAATGTCTCCAGGCTCTAAACCTGCTGTTTTGGCTGGGGTATCATCAAATACTTTTGTAATATATACTCTGTTTTCTTCATCAGAGGTTACTTGAACGCCTATTCCTTCATAGGTGCCAGTTAAAGATGATGTTAATGCTGATTTACTACTTTCATTTAGATATGTTGTGTATGGATCTTGTAAGTAATTAAGCATACCTTTAATAGCAGCATCAACAAGTTCTTCTTCGTTAACATTATCATAATAATTATTTAAAATAGAATTATAAGATTTTACAAATTCTTGTAAGTTTTTATTATTTGTGACATTTGCTAAACTATTATTTCTAAAAGCAATATATCCAGTTCCTAAGCTCATTATGATGGATGATACAATGGCGATAACTATTACTTCCCATAGTTCAAATGTTGGTTTTTTATCTTTACTTTTTTTCATATTACTCTCCATTATAATGATAACATAGATTTTGTTTTTTGAGTATTATTTTTTCGTTTTTATATTTCTTTTGCTTGTAAATTTTTTATAATATCAGTAAAGAATTCTTTATTCCATATTTCTAAACTTTTAACGTCATTAATAAAAGGCATAATATCCTCTTTTGAGTCTTTAAAATCTATTTCATCAAATTTCTTTGTTAGTAATTGTTTTAAGGTATCTATGTTAAATTTTTCATTTTTATCTATGTAATTTGATTCTAATAATTTATTTTTTAATAAAGTCATGTTTATTTTAGTATTTCTAGATATAAAAAATACTAAGTCATAAAGGTCTCTTCCTTTTACTCTGTTTTTCCAGCCTCTACATAATACTGCATGAATTTTACCAGCAAACAATGACTCTATGTCATATAATTTTACTTGATGAGGAGCTGGTAATAGTTTATATTTTTCTTCATAGGTTGCTCCGCTTGGTGGGTTTATATCAACTTCAAATTTTATTTTTATATCTTTTAATATTTGATTATATTTATGCTCACTTTCATTTGGAAAAAACTTTAAAATATGCTCTACAGTATTTCCTTTTACGATTGCGGATTTTATATTAGTTTCTACACTTTTTTGCTTTGAATTAATTTTAAGATTTAGACCAAAAGCTTTTAGTTCCTTATCAATAAAGTTAAAATATTTAGATAATTCAAAATCATTGTTTGGTGATAAAAGTGCAAAATCTAAATCTTCTGAGAATCTATCTAAATTATAAAATATTCTTAAAGCAGTTCCACCATAAAAGGCTGCTTCATTGAAAAATCCCCCTCGTGATAATCCTGATAAAATAATTTCTTGTATTATTTCTTTTAAAGCATTTATTTCATCGTTAGTATTCTTTATTTCATAGTTTGTAAGCATTTGTTCTATTACATTATTCATATTTATTCCTCCTTAGATATTTAGCTAATAGTTTTACATTTTCACAATGATATAAGTCACTTAATTTTGTAATGATAATTTCGTCTAGTTTAATAAATTCGTCATAATCAATTCTTAAATCTTTAAATAATATATTTTCTAATTCTTGATAATTATGTATTGGCTTTAGCGTATATAATTTATCGCATATAGCTTTTTCGGGTGAGGCAATTTGATATGCGTAGTTATTTTCTTCTTTTAATAATACGGCTTCAGGAAATACTAGAGCTGGCACGTCCCTATATGTAAATGTTCCAAATGGTGTATAGTATTTTTTTTGTTTCTTCTTAAGTAACGTGGCACTGGTTATAGTAGTAACTCGCTCCGGTATTAAGCCATAATAGGAAAGTGCATATTCAAACGAAATATAAGATGGGCCATAAATACTACCTGCAAGTAAGTATCCTGGAGTGTTTGGATCTGTTTCATATAAACCATTTACAATTTTAATTATATTTCCTTTTTTAGCTTCTCTTGCTAGTTTACTATTCTTATTGGCGTATTTATGTAAAGTTTGCTTTATCATATTGCTAGTATTTACCATATTTTCACCTCTTTTTATCATTATATGATAATTTCTGGTGAAAATCAAGCATATTTAGCCATAAAAAAACAGACTGTAGTCTATTTTAATATATCAGAATACTTTTCAGTATATGCTTTACTTACTTTACCATTTTTAATTAGGTATAGAACGCTGCCATTTACTTTTACTTCACTTGAGTTTGCTGGCTTAGTTGCTGTTTTGTCTGAGATAGCATCTTTGTTAAATGCATCTTTTAAGTCAATATAATATAATTTTTTAGCTTTTTTATCTCTATAAGATGTTATTAAAGCTGTATAAGATGCAGCACTTTCATCTTCGCTACTATAAACAAATACATAATATTCATCGTAAGGTCTTGTAAACATATTACCGATAGTACATACATTATAATCAAATTCTATTTCAGTGCTTTTATCAGTATTGTCTTTTTTATTTAATACTTTCTCCGTGAAGAAGTAAAGTCCTGCGGCAATAGCTGCTATTATAACTGTAATAATAATTAAATTTCTAACCTCTTTTTGTTCGTCGCTTACATAATTATTTTTTAACTTTTTTTGTTTCATTTAAACCACCTATTTGTTATTTTAGCACAGTTTATGCAAAAAAAGAAGACTATTAGATTAAGTCTTCTCAAATATTACTTCATAATATCGTTAATTCATTTTAAATTAGATTGATATTATAATATTAATTATGCACTAAGTAATATTCGTGTGCACATTAATATTATATTTAATTTACTGTTTATTAATCGTGCCAGTTTTTTCCAATTCTGATTCATCAAATTTTGCTGTTAAACTTAGTCCTATTACTAAAATATAACTTAGGAAGTATACCCATAACATTAGGACTGCTATATTTGATAAGCCAGCATAGAAAATATCGTATCTAGCAAAGTGAGATATATAATAACTATATATATCGGTTGTAAGAACCCACCCTACAGTTGTAAAGATTGCACCTAGATTAATTCTTGAAGCAGGAATATTTTTATTTGGCGCTATAGTAAAGATTATTTTTATAAAACAGAAAATAATTATCCAAGAAATTGGTCCTTGCAATATTTCTAAGATACTAGATATTATAGATTTCATGTTAAAGTAATCAATTGCATCAATAATCTTACTACCAAAAGCAGGAACTAGCAAGATAAATAGGTATAATACTACAATGATTAATGTTAAAAAAATTGCTTTGATTCTTCTTTTAATCCATGATGATTGCTTTGCACCGTATATTTCGTTAGCACTAAATATAATAGAATCAGCAGCATTTGAGGAAATGTAGAACATTGTAATGATAACTACTACTAATTTAAAATCTAATGCTTTACCATCAATAATTGGGACAATCATTTTTACAATACTATCGCTAAAATTGCTTTTTACGAGTTCAATTATTGTGTCCATTGATATATTAAAAAATGATGCAGCATAGCCAATTAATGTTACTATAGGAACTAATGATAAAATTAGAAAAAACGCTATTTGTCCAGGAAGTTCCATCATATATGGCTTATTTAAAATTACCCATACATCCTTTAAAAATGTTTTTACTTTATTTAATTTAGAATGAAGAGAGGCCTTAACTTTCTTTTTCACTTTCGGCCTCTATTTGTTCTTTATTTTCTCTCATTTGAATACTTGCTTCATTGATAGCATCGTCAATTAGTTTTAGATCATCAACGATCATACTAAAGCCAATGGCCGCTCCATATTCATAAGGTAAATTTTTAAATTCTTTTAATAATTTTTTAATATAATTAATTACTTGTTTTTCATTATAACCCACTAGATATACCATAAATTCGTTACCATCGGTACGCATAATTTCTGTATTATCTAATTGAGTTTTAATTAAAATTCCAGCTGAAGATTTGATTTGTCTATCTCCCTCTTCATGACCAAATGTATCATTGATGTATTTAAGATTGTTTAAGTCTATAACGATAATTGCCTGTGGATAAATAGTGTTTTGGTTCCAAGAATCTATTTTTTCATTTAAGTAATTACGATTTTTTAAACTAGTAAGCATATCTACAAATTTTAACTTTTCATCTTTTCTAATTTTAGTATTTAATTTTATGTGTTTTTTAGAATAAATTGTAATACCAATAACTACAACTGCTATGGATAAACCTGTTAAGAAGTATTTTGCAAATGTTCCTAAAATACTATCTTTAGCAGCCGCGCTGTTATAATCTAATATTCCTTCATCAATCATTTTATTATCATCTAAAAAGCTTAAGTAGTTTGTAAATAATTTACTAAAAGCATCATCATTGCTTTGATACTTAAATTCATAATTTGATGAGTTATAGCCAGTAAAACTAATTCGACTTTCTTTAATTCTACTACTATAATAATAGTCATAAGCATTGGCATCAATTGCTATTAAGTTACCTTTTTTATAGGCTTTGATAAGAGCTTTTTCGTTTTTTACAGTTTCAACTTGAACTTTATCTTCTAGATAATTTGCTAATTTAGTATTTTTTATTACATAAACTTTATCATTAATATAAGTTAAGTTATTAACTACTAAATTATCTTCTAGATGACTAACAATGTAATATTTTGATGGTAAGTTAAATCTTATAGAGTATTCTTCGGAAATATCACTACTATCAGTAATTATTAAATCTAAATCTTTTTTATTATATGATTTTATTAAAGATGTACTATCCTTATATGTTGTATAAGTAAATTCAGTATTAACAAGCTTATTAAAATCTTCTAGGTATCTGAATATAATACCGCCATATTTTTTGCCACTTACACCGGTGTATGGAGTTTGTTCTACAAAACCTAAAGAATAAGTTTTGCTTGTCAATTTGTCAGTATCAACTCCACTAAGATTTAATTTATCTGTAAAAATATTATATAGATTAGTATAATATGAACTTTCAAATTTATTTTTATACCAGTCATTATAGTATTTAGTAATAATACTATTTAAAGTTTCATCTGAACCAAAGTGTAAATAATAATAGATTGTCATATCACTTAAATGATAGTTAATTACATAACCATCTTCTAAAATCTTATCAATATTTTCATTTAATGGAACTAAAATATAATCTACAGTGTCCTCTTTTAAAGCATTAAATAGTTCATTTTTACTTTCGTAAGATGTAAATGTACTAGCTACTTTATATCCTTTTGAGAAATATGAAAGACCTTCAGAAAAGCAGCCAATTTTTTTATTCGTTAGATCATCTACGGTATTAATTAATTCTTTAGTTTTAGATACGATAACATAGTGATCTTGAAAAAATGGTAGTCCTTCACTAGGTTTACTTTCTGAAACAGTTAATCCTAGGCCACTGTTGGTTTTATAATCAACTGTATTTTTATTAATTTTAATATTATAGTTTTTGGCTAAATCATCAAAGAATTCATTAGTTACACCTTCACCATTTGATTCAAAAACATTAAGGTTATTAGCAACATTAACATTTATAATGTTTGTTTTGTTGTTATCTAGCCATTCTTTTTCTTTAATATTTAACTGATTATTGTCTTTAAATCCTATAATATATATTGAGATTGGAACTACGATGATTAACAGAACAGCAATTATAGTAAAAATTATTGTTTTTTTATTTTTTTTCATGGTTTCACCTTATTTTCTTTCGCTTTGTTTAATCCAAGAAATTAATGTTGCATCACTTTTTTTATAACCCATTATAGGAAATAATTTAGCTTCATCGGTGTCAGCAGAATTTGTTATAGTAAAATTAATATCGTAAAATTCTTTTTCATCTTGAGATAATTCTTCTAGAAATTTAATTGCTAGGCTTTGAGCATCTTCAGTTGTACCTGAATTTAATTCAATGGTGAAATAAATAATTTTACCTCTTAAATCAAATGTAGCATTTTCTACTTTTTCATTTTCTTTAATTTTGTTTACAATTTCATTTTGTTTATCTTTTGTTATTTCTACGCTTTCAATTCCATATAATCTTTTGCCGTATTCACTGTTCTTAGTTTGATCAATAAAATATACTAAGAAAGCTACACCAATTAAAATTATACAGAATATACTAACTAGCATTAAAATACAATAGATACGATTATTTTGATAGAACCCCTTTAATTTTTTCATAATAATTCACCTCTTAAGTACTTTTATTATACTATATTAATATTTACTTTTCAATTTACTTTAATAAAAAGAAAAAGCTCTTATGCTTCTTCTATCATCTTTTGAAATTTTTCTTCGTCCCAGATTGGCACGTTTAATTCTTTGGCTTTATCGTACTTACTTCCTGGATTTTCACCTACTACTACGGCAAAAGTATTTTTGGTAACTAATGAACTCCATAGGCCACCATTTTCTTCAATTAGGCTCTGAATTTCATCTCTTGTATAATTTTTTAAGGTACCAGTAACAACTATTCTTTTACCTGCAAAATTAGGATTTTCAGTTGACTGTTTTCCTAGATAAGTTGTGTTTACACCAATTTCTTCTAGTTCTTTAATTGTATTTAAGTTTTGTTCATCATGAAAGAAATCTACAATGTTTTTAGCAAGTACTGGGCCAATATCAGGAATGCTGTTTAAAGTGTCGTAAGAAATTTCACTAAGATTTTTTAAAGTTACAAATTTTTTAGCAAGCAGTTTAGCATTTTTTTCACCAATTCCTTTAATACCAATAGCAAATAAAAACTTTTCTAGTGAGTTTTTCTTAGAGTTTTCCACAGATTCTAGCAAGTTATCCACACTTTTTGGACCAAATCCTTCTAGTTCTATTAGTTCTTCACGTTTATTTTTTAAATTATAAATATCAATTATCTGAGTAATAATACCCATATTGTAAAAGTCTTCAATTATTCTTTCGCCTAGGCCATCAATATTCATTGCTTTACGGTCAGTATAGTGAATTAGGGCTTCTATGTTTCTAGCTGGACATTTGTCGTTTGGACATTTTAAATCTATTTTTGATGCTGTTGGCACTAGAAGGTGCCCACATATAGGACAATTTGTTGGCATAATAAATTCTTTTTCTTTTCCAGTACGATCATTTATAACAGGGCCAACAACTTCTGGGATTACATCGCCAGCTTTTCTTACTAGAATATTATCGCCAATTAATAGATTCTTTTCTTTAATATATTCCCCATTATGCAAGGTTGCTCTACGGACAGTAGATCCCATTATTTTAACTGGTTCAAATACCGCGTTTGGAGTAATAAGACCTGTTCTACCAACAGTGCACACAATATCAGTTAATTTAGATTTAACTTCTTCTGCTGGAAATTTATATGCTATTACCCACTTAGGGTATTTTGCCGTATTTCCAAGTTCTTTTTGCATGTGAATATCATTTACTTTAATAACTATTCCATCTATTTCATAAGGTAGTGTGTCTCTTTTTTCAGTCCACTCGTTAATATAGTCTAATATTTCTTCTACATTTTTAACTAGTCTAATATTAGGATTTACTACAAAGCCTAGGTCTTTTAAATCTTGAAGTGCTTCATAATGAGTTTGTCTTGTAGTTTCGGGAACATGATATAAAAAGGCATCTAGATTTCTACTTTTAGCAATAGAGCTGTTTAACTGTCTAATACTTCCAGCTGCAGCATTTCTCGGATTTTGAAATAGTGGCTCGCCGTTTTCTTTTCTTTCAGCATTTAACTTTTCAAAACTTTTTTTGGGCATATATATTTCGCCACGAAGCTCAATATCTACTGGTTTATTTAATCTTAAAGGGATGCTTTTAATTGTTTTTACATTGTGGGTTATATCCTCACCAACGATTCCATTACCTCTAGTGGCCGCGCTTTTAAAGATTCCTTTTTCATAAGTTAACGATACGGCTAAGCCATCAATTTTAAGTTCACAGACGTAAGATGGATTTGGAAACTCTTTTCTGATTCGTTCATCAAAAGCAACAATCTCTGATTCATTAAAAACATCAGCTATACTAAACATTTGATGTTTATGAGTTACCTTTTTAAACTCATCTATTATTTCACCACCAACTTTTTCAGTAGGAGAATCTTTTCTTTTTAATTCAGGGTGCTTGTTTTCTATGTCTATTAGTTCACTCATCCAGTTATCATATTCTCTATCAGTAACGCTGGGATTATCTAAAGTATAGTATTCTTTGTTAGCTTTTTCTATTAATGCAATTAATTCATCATATCTTTCTTTCATAAATTGTTTCCTTTCAGATTTTTATTAAACACTATATTTTATTATAGACTAATTAATAATAATTATAAAGATGATTAAGTTCTTTTTGATATATTTTTTGGAAATTATCGTCTAAGTTATAGAGATAATCAAGTATATCATCAAATTTAGTTTCGGCCTGATTTTTATAGTTACTAGCAAACATTAATTTAAGATATTCATTAGTTTCAAAGGGATTTTTAAAAAGTATAATTTCATTTTCTTTGAAAAGATTTTTACCAGCAACATTTACAAAGAAAATAAACTTTACAGATTTCTTTTGAGATATATCTAAAAATTTTGTAATGTATTTATCATCATCAAGCTGACTAGCATTTAAATTTAAATTAAAGTCTATAAATATAATTTCACTTGAATTTTCAAAAAATAGATAACTTCTTACTTTATCCTCATTACTAAAAAAATCTAATAATCTATAATTTTCTTTTTTATTAAGTAACTTATTTAGTAAATTAATTATAAAATAACGAGTATTTGGATTATTCATAAGATATTTAATAGTAATAGGATTTAATAGTGATATGTATTTCATTTACACCTCCTATATTATTTGTTGTAAAAAGATTATCTATTTCCTTTTTTTAATTAATTTTTTTAATGCTTTTGTGATTTTTCATTAATTTCTTAACGCCCGATTTAAAAGCTACGCTGATTAATGAGCCATCACATTTAACTACTACTCCAGTGCCATATTGTTCGTGACTAATGATAGTTCCTTCGGTGATGTCATTGTTATCACTTGTGTACATTTTTTCTTTGTTGATAAATTTTTGTTCTTGTTCTTTTTCGTTCTTTTCAAGTAGGTCAGGATTGATTTCATTTATAAATCTAGATGGTAAATTCATGCTATCTTTTCCATATAACATTCTTCTTTTAGCATTAGTTAAATATAGTCTTTCTTTGGCTCTAGTGATACCAACATAGCAAAGTCTTCTTTCCTCTTCTAAGTTATTTTCCATAATTGACATATTGTGAGGGAAAATTCCTTCTTCCATACCTACTAGGAATACAACTGGAAACTCTAGTCCTTTAGCACTATGAAGAGTCATAAGGGTTACGACATCTCCATCTTCAGTATGATTAGATATATCTGCAATTAAGGATACCTCTTCTAGGAAATCGCCTAAATTAACACTACCTGTTCTTTCTTCAAATGAAGCTGTAATACTTTTAAATTCCATTAAGTTATCTAATCTAATTTCATCTTCTAAGGCTTTGCTTGATTCAAGTTCTTCTTTAAGTCCACTTTTAATTAATACTTCATCAATAAGTTCCGTAAGAGATAGATGCTCACTTGCTTTAATTAGATTTTCTATAATACCTTTAAATTCTAGTTCTTTTCTAGTTGCTAAGCTATCAAACATTGTTAAGTTATTTTCTTTAGCTCTTGTTTCTATATCTCTAATTGCCGAGTCACCAATACCTCTTTTTGGAGTGTTAATGACTCTTCTTAAGCTTATTTCATCATGAGGATTATAAATTAATCTTAAATAACTAAGTAAGTCCTTAATTTCTTTACGGCTATAAAAATAATAACTACCAAAAACTTTATAAGGAATTCCTTTAGATAGAAAGACATCTTCTATTGCTCTTGATTGGGCATTAGTACGGTATAAAATAGCAATATCGCTATTATGGTATCCTTCATTTAATAAAGACTTAATTTCATCTATAACTAATGATATTTCATGCTTTTCATCATAGCTACGCATATATTTTATTTTGACGCCATCACCTTTATCAGAATAAAGCTTTAAATCTTTTCTTTCTTTATTATTACTAATTACCTCATTAGCAGCTTTTAAGATGTTATTTGTACTACGATAATTATGTTCTAATTTAATTACTTTACAATCTTTAAAATCATTTTCAAAATTAATGATGTTACGATAGTCTGCTTGTCTAAAGGCATAAATACTTTGATTCATATCACCTACTACAAAAATGTTCTTATGCTTTGCTGATAACATAACCGATAGTTTATACTGCACTGGGTTTGTATCTTGATACTCATCAATTAAAATATATTTAAATCTATCTTGATAATGCTCTAGTACATCAGGATGATTTTTAAATAACTCAACCGGCAATAGTAGTAAATCATCAAAATCAACTGAATCACTGCTTCTTAATTTTTGATTATAAGCATGATAAATTTGCACTATCACTTTATCCATTGGAGTATTAAATAGCCGCTCTAATTCAGTATCACTAAGCATTTGATTTTTAATAAAACTAATACGATTTCTAACGTACGATGGTGCATACTGTTTAGGATCTAAATTCATATTTTTTAAAATACGTTTAATTATGGTACTAGTATCATCACTATCAATAATAGTAAAATTACTTGGTAAATTTAAATAATCGTGGTACTCACGAATGACACGCACACCAAGAGAATGGAATGTCCCAATAAATGATTTTACATCACCAATAATATTAGAAACTCTATCACGCATTTCAGCGGCAGCCTTATTGGTAAAAGTAATAGCTAAAATATTATAATCAGGTACGCCACTTTCTATAAGGTACGCGATACGCGTTGTTAGCACCTTAGTTTTTCCGGAACCAGCACCTGCCATAACAAGCACTGGTCCATTAATCGTTTTAACAGCAATTTCTTGCTCTTTATTTAAGTTTTTTAATAATTCCATATTGTCCTCACATCTTCCTTAGATAATTATATCAAAGTTGAGGGTTAATTTAAAGAAAAATGTAACGAACAATTGTATTTTTATAGTAAAAAACTGATATATTTTTTTGATATCAGTTTTAGTTATATTTAGTATCATTCCATGATTACTTTGTATGAGTAAAGATTAAAGCAATTATTAACTAGGAAGCGCAATAGTGTATGGATCTTCTATCTCTCCTGTTCCTCCTGTTATTATGACATTTTGCTTAAGAGAGATGGCTGGCCGGGCCCCGTGAGCGTTTATCACGGTGCTGGTGCCCAAACTCCCAAGGTACACGGTATGGACGCTAGAATAGTTGAAGTAGAGGCTAAAAGGGGACAGCAACCTGTACTGATCACCATTATTTAAGTAATTAGTATCTGAACCACCAAAGGCAAGTTTTGCTTCTTTACTTGTTAATAATCCTACTGGATAATCTAACGCATTATTTCCATATCCTAATGTTCCTCCAAATTCTACTTTTAATGTAAATTGATCTGCTTTATCTTGACATGTTAATCTTGAATTATTTGTATTATAATCGTTAAATTGCAAATCTGTTGTTAAACTTCCTCCACTTGGATTCCATCCTCCTAAATTTGATATATTTCTATTATTACAATATATTGCATTTTCTA
>OIZL01000139.1_pt1 | contig 62757 bp, 54 predicted proteins | sample 1588541 | NCBI WGS metagenome assembly OIZL01 (sample SAMN03283285) | human gut metagenome | biome: human-associated habitat; material: feces | host: Homo sapiens | place: Peru | collected 2012 | reverse complement strand
CTCCGCATGGTCTAAGCCATACGGAGGATTAACTGTTTTACGGACACCCGTCTATGCCGGGGGTTAGTTTTTCGACAGACTTATGCTTAGCTTTGCCAGGCTTTTTCTACAGTTTCAAGGCCGCCCGACGGGCGGCCTGTTTCTCCTATATCTGCATCATTTTTGCATCCAGCTTGCCCTGCATGGCTGTCAGTATGGCGAAGGTGCGGGGCGCGCCGCCCCGTGGACAGGATGGGCTGCCGGGGTTGATTATGTACAGCTTACCGTCATAGTCCAGCTTCGGGATATGTGTGTGGCCGTACAGCGCAACGTTGCAGCCAAGCTCCTCCGCACGGTAAGCGAGCCGGTCGGTACCTGCAGTAACACCGTAATAGTGGCCATGAGCGGCGAATATCTCCGCGCCGTCAAGGCTTATGCGAAGCTCTTTTTCACCGCCGAAATCGCAGTTGCCCGCCACGGAATAGACAGGCGTTCCGTCCTTTCCGAAAGCCTCCGCGTCGCGGGTATTGTCGCCCAGGTGTATCCATGCGTCCACCCTGCCCGCCTGCTCTATGACACGTCTTATGGCGTATGAATCGCCATGGGTATCGCTTACTATGCCTATGCGCATCACTTTTCCGCTCTCAGCTTGTCGCATAGGGATTCGAGCGCGCGCCTTCTGTGGCTGACGGAGTTTTTCTCCTCAGGCGTTAGCTGTGCGAAGGATTTCTTCAGCGGCTCATAATAGAACAGAGGGTCGTAGCCGAAGCCGTTTTCGCCTTGTGGGGAGTGGAGTATGACCCCCTCCACGCTGCCATCGGCGGTGACGGCAGGCATTCCCCTGCGTATCAGCGCCACCGAGGTGCGGAACCTCGCTGTGCGTTTTTCGCCGGGTACGTCCTTGAGTGCGTCGAGGAGCTTCGCATTGTTGGCGGCGTCATCGTGGCCCTCGCCTGCGTAGCGCGCGCTGTAAACGCCGGGAGCGCCGCCCAGGGCGTCAACCATCAGGCCGCTGTCGTCCGACAGTACCGCATCCGCATCGGCAACGGCAAACACCTCTCTGGCCTTCTTGAGAGCATTGCCCTCGAAGGTGTTCGCGTCCTCAACCACGTCCATATCTATGCCCGCTTCCCTGAGGGAGAGTATCTCGTCATAAAAGCAACCTAAAATGGCCTTTATTTCGGATACCTTATGGGCGTTGTTGGAGGCGATTATAAGCTTCATATATATTTCTCCTTTGTACGGCAAAATTCAATACGGCTATTTTACCACAGCGCCCGCGGCATTTCCATATTTATCGCCACTCGTTCACGTATACGGGTACAGACACGGCGGAGGTATGCATACTGTACTCCTTTCCTTCCACAGTTATGTCAACGCCATATACCTGATCGAACTGATTGGCACAGAGATACAGGCAGTCCCTTGCCGCATCCAGCATACCCTCGGTATCAGCGACTTTCTCAAAATCCTTCGTCAGGTCAACGCAGGCTATTCCGTCCTTTATGTATGCGCTTATGAGCTCTGTTCCCGCCGGGAAGCAGTTTATAAGCCCCTCATCCTTAGGCCCGGCTATCTCCTCCTGCACAGCCCCGGAAAATGAAGGCGCAGTGTCCGTATACCGTGTCACAGGGATATTCAAGCTGGCAGCCGAATTAGGGAAGTACAGCGTAAAGGCGTGGGCTTCGCCTGAAACCGGCACCTCCCCGTCCTCAATATTCAACGCAAAGCTCTCCATGGGTTTGGATATGTCAGTGCCATTGGAGAGGGTCTTTTTCTCCTTGCCGTCGATGGTTATGCTGACGTTGTTTATGGATGGGAACTCCGTCAGCGTGTTCACTATCGCAACCACCATGGCCTGCTCCTGCTCCTTTGTCTGCCGGCCGATGTCAGCCAGGTCTACCCGGGCGCTGCCTCCCTCGCCTATGCGCAGAGTACATTCCGTTCCCTCGGGTATTACCGTCTTCAAGCCCATCATGGCGGCGCTTTTATCGTTGTCGATGCCAGATACGAGGTAGCTCAGCGCCGCCTTGCCTATTCCCTCCTCCCAGGGTATGCTCTTCATAACAGGCACTATGAATCCGTCCTCCGTGGCGTAGTACAGGGTGGTTCGCCGGTAGCCGCTGTCCGTATCGGCCTCGGGTTCGGCGATTTCCTCCGCCTTTTTGCAGGACGCCATCATAAGCGCCGTAAGCAGCGCCAGAATCAATATAAATAATCGCTTCATTCTCATGCCCTCCGGCTTATTAGTCATATATAAGCTATTCGCCTTCGGCGCATAAAATAACGAAAAAAGCGGCCCGTCTGCCGCTTTTTGCCGTTACTGCTTCTGTATTATAGCTTTGACCTCAATTGGGTCCGGGGTCACATAGGCCGTTTTGTTTGTGGTGTATATCACCATACCGGGCTTTGCGCCGGAGGGTTTCCTTACGAACCGCCGCTCGGTATAGTCTACAGGCACGTTTTCGCTGCCCCTGCCCCTGCTGTAGTAGGCCGCCAGCAGGGCTCCCTGATACAGCGTGGTCTTTGGCGGGTTCTCTGCCCGTATTATCACATGTGAGCCGGGTATATCCTTTGTATGCAGCCATGTGTCCTTTGGCCCTGCAAACTTAAGTGTAAGTGCGTCGTTCTGCCTGTTGTTCTTGCCAACGTATATCTCTATGCCGTCCGACGATACAAAGCACATTGGCTTTGAAGGCGGCAGCTTCTGGCCCTTCCTGCCGTCCTTGGGTCTCTTTATATACCCCTCGTTCATCAGCTCGTCGGAAAGCTCCCTGAGCTCGCTGTCGCCGGTGCACTTGTCCAGATTGTAAAGCTGTCCCTCCAGATAGTTCAGCTCCTCCAGCGCCCTTTCCCGCTGCTGTACCGCCATATCCCGGGCTGCCTTGGCCTTCTGGTATTTTTTATAATACTTTTGCGCGTTGTCGTTTATGGAATACCTTGCGTCCAGAGGTATTCTTACGCTTTCCGGCGGGTCTGTGTAGTAGTTCTGCACTACGGCCTCCGAGGAGCCTGAGATTATCCTGTATGCGTTCGCTATGAGCAGCTCGCCGAACAATTTAAGCTTTTCAATATCGCCCTCGGAAGCTATGGCGTCGTCATACAAAGCGATCTTCTTGTTGCAGCGCTCTATATTGTTTTGCAGTATCTTCCTTATGCCGGCGCCGTGGCGGTGCATGCGCTGGAGGTTATCGGTTTCAGCGTAAAAGCGGTCCAGCGCCCCGCTCATAGTCGGCGCCGGTCTGTATTCTCCCTCCTTTGGTACAAACGGCAGCACTCCCTCAGGTTCGCCAACGTCATTAAGCGTAACGCAGGGCATGACATCGCCTTGCGAAAGGCGGCGGTAAAAGCTGTGCAGGTATTCCGCAAGCTCCCTGCGCTCCCCCGGGCTCAGCTCGCCGCAGCCGCGCTTATCCGTGGCATTCTCGCAAAGCTTTGCCGCCATTTTGGGCGAAAGGCCGAAAAACGCGTTTGAAAGCGCTTTGTCTATCCTGATACCCTCTGCCCCTGCTATGACTGTCTCAAAGTCTTCGGCAGAGGCCTTTGTTGGGTCGGCCTTATCCTGTGCCGGCGGCATTTCGTACTTCTGCCCCGGCAGAACTGTACGCACATTTGACATTCCTATGCCGATACGCTTTATTGCATCAACGACTATGCCCTGCTCGTTTATGAGAATTATATTGGAGTATTTGCCCATTATCTCGACACAGAGCACGAAGGTAACGGTATCTCCCAAGTCGTTCTGTGCCTCGATGCCTATGTTCACTATCCTGTCAAGGTTTGGCTGCTCTACATACACTATGCGCCCACCTGCGAGGCGCTTCCTCAGCAGCATACAAAAGGCCGGCGCGTCTATGGGGTTTTCCTTTTTGACATTCGTGAGCTGCATTCTGCAATGCTCCGGCGATGCGCTGATGAGTAGCCTGAGGTTTTCGCCGCCGCAGCGCAGGCTGACTGCAAGCTCGTCCTTTTCGGGCTGCTGTATCTTGTCTATCCTGCCGCCAACTATGCGCCTGCACTCTGCCACGGATGCGGCGAGATTAAGTCCGTCCATTGCCATAGTAAAATAAGTTATCTCCTGTAAATTTTAAACGGCTTAAAGCAGTTCAATGGATGAGCAGGATACCTCATGGGCCGTCCTGTCCTGTACTGTGCCGTCACTGAGCTGCTTCTGGTACCGCCTGCTCTGTATCCTGCCCTGAATGTACAGCCTGCTGCCCACCGGCAGCTCGCTCACGGTGCGGGCGTTCCTGCCCCATGCTATGCAGGGCAGATAGTCCGATTTATTGAAGGAGCGGTTGCAGGCTATGAGCATGTCGCCTATCTCCCGCAGGAAGGGCGTAGTCCTGAACACCGCAGGCTTGCAAAGATATCCTGAAAGCGACACCTCGTTTTGAGGCATCTCCTCCTCGCCCAGAGGTTCTATACCCTTGGCGAACACCGTAACGCAAAGATGGGTACCCTGCTCCGTATGCCTGTTATATGTCCTCAGCTGTCCCCATACAGAAAGCCTGTCGCCCTCGTCCGGCATGAAGGCAATATTGCGCCCCGGTATCGTAAGCGGGACGTGATCCATGGTGCCGCTGAGCCGCGGCACAAGCAGCTCCGCGCTGTAGAAATCCTCCCCGTAAAGGCTGTGGCTGAGCTCCGGCGCGCCGCCAAGCGTACCGCTTACAAATACCGCGTTTTCATCATTGGATACTCTCATACTTACTCCTGACACTTATTTGATGTGTGTTCGTATATAAGTATTCGGTATCCACCGGGTTTTATGATTTAATTTTCCTTGCGCCAATAACTATATCGTCCAGCAGCGCCATGACCGTAAGCATTCCCTTGCCTGTACGCGGCTCGATGAATACCGTCTCGGTGTTCACTACCGTCTCCTCGCCGTGGAACTGGCGTATGACTATATCATAGGGCTCCTTTACGTAAAGCGCCGCAGCGATGGCAGTGCCGTTTGAGCCGTTCTTCTTGAAGTCGAAGGTCTTCAGGCCCTTGCCGTTCCTGCCCTGTATCTCGTAATCGAAGACCAGGCTGCGCTTTGCGTAGCCCCTGTCGGATATGGTAAGTATCTCGCCCTCGTCAGCTATCTGCGCGGCGAATATGACCCTGTCCCCCTCGTCCAGCTTCATGCACTTCACTCCGCCCGCGCCCCTGCCCATTACGGGAACGGTATCTGTCGCGAAGCGTATGCTCATTCCGCCCTTGCTTACCATGATAACGGTGCCTGCGGTCTCGTCCTGTTTTTCTACGGCTATAACCCTGTCGTCGTCCTTAAGGGCTATGGCGGCCGTCTTCTTTGTGCGGAGATCAAATTCCTTTCCCTCTGTACGCTTTGCGCTGCCGAGGGCTGTAAAAAACACAAGCGTGTCATCCTTTACCTCATCGAAGCATGCTACTATCTCCTCGTCCTTTTCGAGCTGTACCAGCGAATTGAGGTTTGTAGCCTTGGCGGTAAGCCTTGCTTCCGGCAGTTCGTCCACTCCGATTATCAGGCAGTTGCCGTGGCTGGTAAAGAACCTCAGCCGCCTGTCCGTCTGGGTCTCCATTATAAATACCGGCTTTTCGGAGGCGATGGACTCGGCTGTAAAATTGCGCTTGGGCAGGCGGCGTATCTTGCCGCCCTCAAGCAGCGCCACTATGGCGTCATCCACCACTATCATGTCCTCACGGGACACGACTATCTCCTCCTCGCCCTGTATCAGCCTTGTACGGCGTGGTACGGCGTATTTTTCTTTTATGGCCAGCATCTCGCGGCGTATGACCGCCCTGAGCTTTTCCTCGGATGAAAGTATGCCCTTGTATTCCTTTATTAGCCTGCCTACCTCTTTGTATTCCTTTTCTATTGCCAGCCTTTCCAGGTTGGTCAGCCTTTGGAGCCTCAGATCAAGTATGGCCTGAGCCTGTATATCGGTAAGCTCAAAGCGCTTCATAAGGCCTTCCTTGGCCTCCTTTGGCGACTTTGCGGCCCTTATGAGAGCTATCACCTCGTCTATATTGGCAATGGCCACCATAAGGCCTTCCAGTATGTGCTCCCGGCGCTCAGCTGCGTCAAGGTCAAATTTCGTGCGGCGGGTGACTACATTTTCCTGATGTATTATGTAATGCCGCAGTATTTCCCTAAGTCCCAGCGTCTGGGGCTTGCCGTCGGCTATGGCCACCATGTTAACGCCGAAGGTTACCTGAAGGTCGGAGTATTTATAAAGGTATTGCAGTATCTTTTCCGCGTCCGCATCCTTCTTTACCTCTATCACCGCCCGCATGCCCATGCGGTCGGACTCGTCCCGTATCTCGCCTATGCCGGCAAACAGTGCCTTTTTTTCCTCGCTTATGTGCAGTATATCCTCAAGCGCCTTTGCCTTGTTCACCTGATATGGCATCTCTGTGACGACAATGAGCTTCTTGCCGTTCTTCTGCTCCTCTATTTCGGCCTTGGCACGAACGGTTATCTTTCCCCTGCCCGTTTCGTAAGCATTCCGTATTTCGTCGGATTCCAGTATATAACCCCCTGTCGGAAAATCCGGACAGGGCATTACCTTCATCAGCTCGTCCAGGGATACCTCCGGATCATCCATATACATTATGGCTGCGTCTATGGCTTCGCCCATGTTGTGGGGCGGTATGTTGGTCGCCAGACCTACGGCTATGCCTGAGGAGCCGTTTACCAGCAGATTCGGAAAGCGGCCGGGCAGCAAGTCGGGTTCTTTTAATGTATCATCAAAGTTCAGGCTGAACTTTACCGTATCTTTCTCCAGATCCCGCAGCATCTCCATGGCTACAGGGGTCATTCTGGCCTCGGTATATCGCATTGCCGCCGCAGAGTCGCCGTCTATGCTGCCGAAATTGCCGTGGCCGTCCACCATGGGCATCTGCATATTGAATTCCTGAGCCATACGCACCATGGCATCGTATACCGATGTATCGCCATGGGGGTGATATTTACCGAGGCAGTCGCCCACGATACGTGCGCTCTTGCGATGCGGCTTGTCAGGAGTCAGACCCAGCTCCAGCATGGTATAAAGTATGCGGCGCTGGACGGGCTTCAGGCCGTCCTCTATCCGCGGCAGCGCCCGCTCCATTATTACATATTCCGCATAGGGAATCATGGAGTCGTGCATAACCGCCTCCATGCCCTTCGTGATTATGGTCTGCCCCTCGAAGGATATCTGGTTATCATCTCTTTTTGCCATACGCTGTTACCTTTCGACGGCAGGATGTGCCGTCATCTTTTCCTCAAAGGTATCCGTCTTGTTGAAGTTGGCGAACTCGCTGATGTACTCGCGTCTGGGGCCGACTTTATCCCCCATGAGCAGCGTCACTATATGGTCCACGTCCGCCGCGTCCTCAAGCTCTACCCGGACCAGCGAACGGTGCTCCGGATTCATGGTCGTCTCCCACAGCTGCTCCGGGTTCATCTCTCCAAGCCCCTTGTAGCGCTGGAGGGTGTAGCCCTTGCCTATGGCTCTCGTCATCTTTGCAAGCTCCCCATCGGAATATGCGTACCTGATCTCCTTGCCCTTCTGTATTTTATAGAGAGGAGGAAGGCCTATATACACGTGACCGTCGGTTATAAGCTCCTTCATATAGCGGAAAAAGAATGTCAGCAGTATTGCCCTTATGTGCGCACCGTCCTGGTCTGCATCGGAGAGTATTATTATCTTGTCGTACTTGAGGCCGCTTATATCGAAATCCTCGCCTATGCCCGTGCCGAGGGCGGTTATTATGGAGCGGAACTCCTCGTTTGCTATTACCTGATCCAGCCGCTTTTTCTCCACATTCAGCGGCTTGCCCCGAAGCGGCAGTATGCCCTGAAACCGCCTGTCCCGGCCCTGCTTGGCGCTGCCGCCTGCGGAGTCTCCCTCCACGATAAACAGCTCGTTTAGCTTTGCGTTGCGGCCCGTACAGCTCGACAGCTTGCCCACCAGAGGCGCGTTTTCCAGCTTGCTTTTTTCCCGGGCCATAGTCTTGGCCTTGCGGGTAGCTTCACGAACCTTTGCGGCTTTTGCCGCCTTTTCGGCTATCTTATTAGCCGTATCGGCATTCTTAAGGTCATCGAGGTAAGGCGCAAGGTGCTCTGTCAGCACGTATTCTACGGCCGTCCTAGCTTCCGTATTTCCCAGCTTTGTCTTTGTCTGCCCCTCGAACTGCACGCTGTGCATCTTGAGGGATAACACCGCCGTCAGGCCCTCGCGGAAGTCCTCTCCGGAAAGCGACGGGTCCTTATCCTTGAGTATGCCGGCCTTACGGCAGTAGTCGTTCATGACCTTGGTTAAGGCCGCCTTGAAGCCCGTCTCATGTGTTCCGCCCTCGGTGGTTGGTATGTTGTTCACATATGAAAACATGCTTTCGGTATAGCCGTCGTTATGCTGTATGGCTATCTCTACTGCTATGTCATCCCTCTTGCCGGCAATATATATAGGCTCATCGTAAAGGGGAGTCTTGTCCGCATTCATGTAACGCACGAAATCTATAATGCCGCCTTCATAGTGATATTCGGCCTCTTTTTTGTTGCCCCGTTCCCGCTCGTCTATAAGTATGAAGGTAACGCCCTTGTTAAGATACGCAAGCTCACGTAAACGCTTTGATATTATGCCGAAGTTCATCTCCAGCGTTTCGAATACACGCTTATCCGGCAGGAAGGTTATTTTAGTGCCCTGACGGCGCACGCGGCCCACCTCTTCCAGGGGAGCCATTGGCTTTCCGGATACCATCTTGCCGTCCGGGCCCTCATAGCTCCTGAAGGTCTGGCGGTACATCTTGCCGCCAGTACATACCTCTACTTCTACGTATTCGCTCAGCGCATTCACAACGGAGGCGCCCACTCCATGAAGGCCCCCTGAAAAGCCGTAAGACTCGTTATCGAACTTACCGCCCGCGTGCAGCTGGGTAAACACCACCTCAACGCCGGACACACCCAGCTTTTCGTGAATGCCTACAGGAATACCTCTGCCGTTGTCCTCAACAGTAACGGAGTCGTCCTTATGCAGGGTCACGCGTACCGTGTCCGCATATCCGTTTGCCGCCTCGTCCACAGCGTTGTCCACTATCTCCCAAAGCATATGATGAAGGCCGCGTGAACCGGTGCTTCCTATGTACATTCCGGGGCGCATACGCACCGCCTCAAGACCCTCCATAACTTTTATATCGCTTACGTCGTACTGCTTGTTCATTTTTCCTCCGCTACAATATACGGTATATCCAAATATTACTAACCACATTATATTATAATACACTATTTTACTCTTGTACACTGTGGAATGACCGGCATATAAAAGGAGAGGCCCTTCGACCTCTCCCAGTTGTTCCTTACTCCTTTAGTCCATCTATCCTGGATATAAAGCACGCCGCAGCGCAGCCCGCCGTAGCCGCTACGATGCTCCAGATGAGTTCTGACGTACTCCTGAACGACACAGGTATTATGGGTACCGTAGAGGCGATAACAAAGCCTATTATGCAGTGATACGCAATGCCGTAGTATCTGTTGAATAAAGCGTTCACTGCCCTGGCAAGCGCAATGACGGTTATTGCTATGCCCAGCAAAAACGGTATAATTACCCCCATGTCCAGCGCAGCTATGCCTTCAGACATAGGATAATACAGCCCAAGCAGCATCAGCACCGACGACGATGTCATTCCCGGCGCCACCATGCTTATGCCCCACAGAGCGCCGCAGAAGAAGAACCAGCCGGCGTTAGGAGTTATGTGCAGCTCCGTGCCGTACTTGAGCAGCATAAAGAAGCCCAGTAACAATGACGTGCTTGCGGCAAGGGCTATATAGCATGACTTATCCCTGCCCCGCTTTGCCCCGTCGCGGAAAAGCTGCGGTAATGTTCCGACGATAAGGCCTACAAAAAGGCTTGTGACTATTGCGGGCTCAGATGAGGCGAGCTTTGCTATCGCCCCGGCCAGCAGCACAAACCCACCGAGAAAACCCAGCACTACCGGCAGCACCATATGTCCGTACTTCTTTATCCCTTTCTTAGGGTGGGCCAGGGTTTCCATCATTGGCTGGTATATTCCGAATATGACGCACAGCACTCCGCCGCTTATGCCGGGCAGCACGGCGCCTATGCCCATTATCACTCCCTGGAACAGCAGCAATAAAAACCTTCCGCAGCTTATCTTTGTCCGTTCGCCGTCTTCCATACGTTTCCCCCGTAAAAAGCTTTTTGTAAATCAAAGCCCCCAAACCGTCCGGTTTGAGGGCTTTCCTTGGCTGCGGAACTAGGATTCGAACCTAGACAATACGAGTCAGAGTCGTAGGTGCTACCATTACACAATTCCGCATCATCTTTTGTAATATATCCCATGATGCCGTTCGCCCCGTTATAACGCCCGCCTCTCGGCAGGTGGGTATGCTGTGGCAGGCTTCTGCTTACCGGGATAAAATCGAGGCGACATATGCTTGCTCAACGGGCATTCCCGATGTTAAACTGTGGGTTTATATCCGGAACGTGACGCACAACGCAGGATATTGGTGGGATTAGTTGGGATCGAACCAACGACCTCTACGATGTCAACGTAGCGCTCTGACCAGCTGAGCTATAACCCCGTGAGCAAGTATTATTATACATATTTTTTTGAACTTTGCAAGCATAATTTTTGAATCCGATTTTTATATGTTTGCATCAGACGGAGTTAATGGTATAATAAACGCAGATATTCTGGACTTTATGCCGTTTATGTTTTTTTAAATTTTGCCTTAAGGCCTCGGATAAAGGAGATGTTTGAATGCCGGGCTCCGGATATTTCTACGACGAAACGAACCGCAACAAGCTGATAGTGCTTTATTTTATAAAGAGCCTCAATATCGAATTGACCCGCTCCCAGATAGCGGATTTCAGCGTCGCCCACGACCTTATCCCATACTTTGACCTTCAGACCACCGTTGGCGAGCTGGAGGAAAGCGGCCTCCTCGCCTGCGTTCCGAAGGCATTCGGGCAGGCCTTCATGCTTACCCCGCAGGGCCGCGATATAATCGAGATGTTCCAGGAGCGCATACCCCAGTCCCAGCGGGATACGCTGGACAGGTACGCAGACGAATGCCGCGAGCAGCTCCGCCTTGATACCCAGTACTCCGCAACCGGACGGGAGCTTTACAAGGGCGGCTACGGCGTCACCCTCAAGGCCATGGACAGCAGCAGGACGCTTTTAGGCATCGAGATTATGCTGCCGGACAGCAAAAGCGCCAACAAGGCTATTGCCCGCTGGCGGGCAAGCTCCGCAGATATTTACCGTTATCTCGTCAAGGTGCTCGTAGAGGACGCCCCTGACGTAAAAAAGGAGAATAAAGGGGAAACCGAAGCTACGCACGAAGAAAAGTAAACTTCAAATAAAAAAGCGGCGAATTATCGCCGCTTTAAGTTTGTTAAAGCCACCGCTATCTGCCTATGTCGTGCAGCCTTTTTACCATTTCCTTCGGGTCCGGCGCGCCGAACACGCTGCTTCCGGCTACCAGCACGCTTGCGCCCGCCTCCGCGCAGAGCCTGCCGGTATCTGGATTTATCCCGCCGTCTATCTCTATATCGGGACTTGCGCCCATATCCTTTGCTATGGCTCTGAGCTGCCTTATCTTCTGCACGGTTTCCGGTATGAATTTCTGCCCGCCTGCGCCTGGATTGACGCTCATAAGCAGCACCATATCGCAGCTGTTTATGACGTAGCGCACGGCCTCGGGCGACGTGGACGGATTGAGCACGATGCCCGCCTTCATGCCGGCATTGTGTATGGCCTGAAGCGTCCTGTGGGCATGCCTGTCCGCTTCTATATGGAAGGTGATTATATCCGCGCCGGCGTCCCTGAAAAGCGGAATATACGTTTCCGGGTGCTCTACCATGAGGTGTACGTCTATGGGCAGCTTCGTATGCCTGCGCACGGCCTTGCACATCTGAGGTCCAAAGGTTATGGTAGGCACAAATGTGCCGTCCATAACGTCAAAATGTATATAATCGGCGCCCCAGCTCTCGCAGTTTTCCGCTGCTCTGCCCATTTCGGCAAAATCGGCTGAAAGTATTGACGGTGCAACCTTAATCATATCTGTGCTTCCTCTTTTCCTTTAATTCTTCCGCGAATTTGCAGTATCTTTCGTATCTCTCAGGGCTTATGCCGTTTCCAACGAAGGGCTTTACGCCGCAGTCCGGCTCGGTCATATGAAGGCATTCTGAAAACCTGCAATTTCCCAGATGCTGCCGCATCTCAGGATAAAGCAGGCAGAGCTTTGCCGGATCTATCTCCGCCATATCCAGCAGACTGAACCCTGGCGTATCCAGCATACATCCCCCGCACACCTGCCATAGCTGGGCATGACGGGTGGTATGCCTGCCGCGGTCTATCTTGTCGGACAGTTGGCCTACCGGCAGCTCCAGCCCCGGCGCGAGAGCGTTCATAAGCGAAGACTTTCCAACAGCCGACTGGCCGGCAAAGCAGCATGTACTGCCCGCTATCTCGGCTTTGAGCCGGTCTATCCCCGTGCCGTCGCGGGCCGATACGGGTATTATATCATAGCCCGTATCCTTATACTGGGCAAGGGCGGCCTCGTAGGTCTCCCTGTCCATCTCGTCGCACTTATTGAGCAATATGACAGGGGTTATGTCGGAAAGCTCGCATTGCATTATCAGCTTATCGGCAAGACAGTAATCGGGCCTGGGCAATGAGGACGACAGCACTATCATGAGCTTGTCTATGTTTGCCGCAGCCGGGCGGATAAGCAGATTTTTGCGCGTCAGTATCTCGGTAATGCAGCCTTTGCCGTCGTCGCCCGTCTCAAAGCGGCAGTAGTCCCCTGGCACCGGCGTTATGCCCTCCTTGCGGAATCTCCCTCGTGCCTTGCAGACGAATTCACCGTTATCGGTGAGCAGGGTATAAAAGCTGCCCACTCCTTTGATTATTCTTCCGGTATATTCCATATGCGGCTTATCTCAGCGTAAATTTGGCTTCTATGCGTTTGACCTCCACGCCATCCACGTATGCCACGCACTCATACTCGCCTCCGTACCTCATGGACGCTGTAAAGGCAACAGCTTGCTGCGTGCCCTCTTTTACCCTGCCCTCGTACAGCACTATCTCTACTCCGTTGCCCATGACGGCGGTCACAGCGACGGACCGTTCCTTATCCGGTATATCCAGATTCACCGCGATATCGGAACAGTAATTGCCGGGATTACTGCGGTTAATCCAAAGCTCGACGAGGGTATTTTTGCCGGCGCTCATATTCGCCGCCGGAGATTGCTGCTGTACCGTCTCTTCAGCCTCTCCTTCCTTTGGCTGCACCAGTCTTATCCACACCTTCTCGAAGCCGCTGCTGTTCAGCATCTTTATTACGGTATCGGTGCTTTTGCCTACTAATGAAGGCATCTCGATCTGCTGGGTCTCATTGCCGCTTATCCATATATCTACCGCTTCAAACTCGGACAAACGGGTATCCACGGCGGGTTCCTGGCGAATTATCTGTCCCTCCGGCTGGTCAGATGTAGGATCGTAGCCCACATTGCCGACGCTGAGATTTTCCTCGGAGAGCATCAACGACGCCTCCTGTATGGTTCTGCCTGTAAGATCCGGCACTATAGCATAGCCGCTGCCGCTGCTCACCTCGACCTTTATGACGTCGCCCTCCTGCCCCTTCGCCCCGTTTGCCGGGTTCTGCCTCGTGACCCTGCCGGCGGGGTACTCGCTGCTTATGACGTAATCTCCCACCTCCAGCTTAAAGCCCCGCAGTTCTGACAGGCTTCTCGCCTCCTCAAGCGACTTGCCCACAAGAGACGGAACAAGAAAGCCGCCGTCATCGCTCTTGGTAAACAGGCCTGTAAGCATGGAGACAATCGCAAATACGGCCGACACTCCGAATATAGCTACGGATATCATCATTATGCTGCGGCTGCTCCGCTTTTTGCCTTTCTCTTGGTTTGGGCTGTTGAGCCTTGCAAATCTGCCATGAGGCTCACGCAGCGCACGCTCAAGGTCCTTCTTCATGGCGGCAGCCGAGGGGTATCGCTTCTGCGGGTCCTTCGCGGCGCCCTTGACCACCACATCCGACAGGGCGGGGGGTATCTTTGGGTTGACCTCTATGGGAGGTATCATTTCCTCCTGTATATGCTTGAGTGCTATGGCAACGGTGTTTTCGCCCGCAAAGGGTACCGTTCCCGTCAGCATCTCGTATATCATTATGGCACAGGAGTATATGTCGCTTTCTGCCGTCACCTCTTCACCCTTCGCCTGCTCCGGGGAGATATAATGAGCTGATCCTATGACGTTTGTACCAGCAAAGGTGCGTGTAGTGGACGTAGCGTCCCTGGCTATGCCAAAGTCCGTGAGCTTGACCAGCCCATTGTCTGATATTATGACGTTCTGGGGCTTTACGTCACGGTGGATTATGCCCATTTCGTGAGCATGGCCCAGTGCATCCAGCACCTTTGCGGCAATGTCTACCGCTTCCTTTGGGCTGAGATACGTCTTGGACTTTATATATTCCTTCAGGGTCTGCCCGTGTACGTACTCGAGAACTATAAAGCTTACACCCTTTTCGTCCACGCCCACATCGTAAGACTGTACGATATTTGGATGGGACAGCGTTATGACTGCCTTTGCCTCCCGCTCGAAACGGCGCAGGAATTCTGTATCCTCCCTGTGCTCCGCCTTGAGCATCTTTATGGCTACAGTGCGGCCCTCCTGTTCGTCGTAGGCCTTATATACGTTTGCCATGCCGCCGGAGCCTATCAGGCTTTCTATCCGGTACTTTCCGGCGATTACCGCTCCTACCATCATTCCTCCTCGTTGAGAATCAGCACTACGCTGATATTGTCGGTGGAGCCGCCGTAGGCGGCCTCCCTTACCAGCCTTTCGCAGGCCGCGTCAAGCTCGGTTTCTTCTTTAAGTATCCTGCACATATCCTCGTCGCTCAGCGTGCCTGAAAGGCCGTCGGTGCAGAGCATGAGTATATCCCCCGCCTTCCAGCTCTCGCTGAAGATATCCGCCCTTTCTCTGGGCGATGTGCCTATAGCGCGTGTTATGACGTTTCGTCTGGGGTGTACGGCGGCCTGCTCCCTGGTGATGTACCCGGCCTCTACAAGCTCAGCGACATACGAATGATCGCGGCTTATCTGCCGCAAAACGCCCTCTGAATAGTGATACAGCCTGCTGTCCCCCACGTTTGCTGCCACATAATATGTCTTGAAGGGCATGGCAAGTACAAGCGTGGTTCCCATACCCCGGCAGTCATCGCTGCTCTTTGAAAGGTCGAACACGGCGGCGTTGGCAGCGTCTATAGCGCGGCCGATAAGCTTCTCCGGGCTTCTTTCGCCCCCGCGACATATATCCTTTACCATAACGTCAAGGGCAAGCGAACTGGCAGTGCTGCCAGCCTTATGGCCTCCCATGCCGTCAGCTACGGCGGCAAGGGCCACCTCGCTGTGTTTGGGTATAAAGAAGCTATCCTCGTTATGCTCCCGCTTTCCCTTCTCAGATAAGGCACAGTATTTCATGCTTTATCTCTCCTTTGCCGCTTTCCTTTCTCGTTGCAGTGTCTTGCGCCTAAGCTGTCCGCAGGCGCCGTCTATATCGCTGCCCATCTCCCGGCGCACCGTGGCGGAAGTGCCGTAGCCCTGAAGCCAGCTGGCAAACTGCTCCGCGTCCCTGCGGGTCACACCCGTGAGATGGCGTTCTTCAACATGGTTCAAAGGTATAAGGTTCACATGGCAGTTTATCCCCTTGAGGCGTGAGGCAAGCTCTTTTGCGTCCCTCTCTGAGGAATTCACGTCTTTTATCAGCGCATATTCGAATATGACCCTCCGGCCCGTCTCCTCGGCATAGTACTTGGCTGCGTTTAGAAGCTCAGCCGTCCTGTACTTGCGGTTTATGGGCATTATCTTATCCCGCGTCTCGTCGTTTGGCGCATGAAGGGATACCGACAGGGTAACGTGGGGCGCTTCCTTCGTGAAGCGCATAAGCTGCGGCACCAGACCGCAGGTGGATATAGAGATATTTCTCGGGCTTATGTTCATTCCCTCCGGCGCGGACACGAGGCGCAGAAATTTCACTACCTCATCGTAGTTGTCCAGCGGCTCTCCGCTGCCCATGAGCACTATATTTGTGACGGTGCGCTTTTTGTCGTCCCCATGGGGTACGTCCTTTTCGGCGCAGGCGATAAAGCTGAGCATCTCCCCCGCCTCAAGATTGCGTATACACCCTTCAAGCGTGGAAGCACAGAATGCGCAGCCCATGCGGCAGCCCACCTGAGTAGATATGCACATGGTGTTGCCGTAGTGATAGCTCATAAGCACGCCCTCGACTATATTGCCGTCCTCAAGCTGAAACAGGTACTTTATAGTACCGTCCTTAGCCGACACCCTTTTATCATATATGCTTGCGCCGCCGTAATGGAGCGTGTCCAGCTTATCCCTGAGCTCCTTTGGCAGATTGGTCATTTCCTGAGGCCTTTTGCCCCTGGATATCCATTCAAATACCTGCCTTGCACGAAATTTAGGCTGCCCAAGCTCTTCCATTAGCCCGGCAAGCTCGGGTATTGACATCGATGTAAGTCCGCACATGCTATCTCCTTATCATCTTCGCTAAAAAGAATCCCTCTGTTCCGTCGGTATGAGGGAACAATTGCAGCATAAAGCCTTCGTAAAGCCTCTTCCACATGTCCTTTGGCAGGCAATCGGAAAGCTCCCCTTTTTCAAAGCAGCCGTTTCGCTCCATAAATGCCTTTGCCTGCTCCTCGTTTTCCCGCTTGGAAATCGTGCATGTTGCATATATCAGCACACCGCCGGGCTTTACATAATCCGCACAGGCATCCAGAAGCTTTTTCTGTATACCTGCTATCTCGTCTATTATTGCATCTGTCTTCGCATAACGTGCGTCAGGCTTGCCCGGGACGCCCAGACCGGAGCAGGGCGCGTCTATCAATACCGCGTCGTATTTGCCGCAAAGCTCCGGCTTTCGTACCGTGCCGTCCTCGACACTTACATTTGCCTTTACGCCGAGCCGCTCAAAGGTTTTTTTCATCAGCTCCGCCCGGTGCGGGTGCAGCTCCCATGAATCTATAACGGCGCCGCCTTTGGTAAGGCTGGCTATATACGCCGATTTGCCGCCCGGCGCCGCGCACACGTCAAGTATGTGCATTCCCTCTTTAGGCTCCAGCGCTCTGCATACCAGCATCGCGCTTTCGCTCTGTACGGTTATCCTGCCCTCCGTAAACATGGGCTCTTTTGTAACGTCAAAGCCCTTTTCCAGCCTGAAAGCATCCTCGACTATCCTCCCTCGGGAAAACCCTATTTTCCGCTCCTCCAGTGCTTTTTCAAGCTGCTCTGAGGTGTATGGGTACTGCGCCCTGACAGTCATGCAGCCGGGATCGCTCATTGCGGAAAGCATGGCTTCGGTAAAGCCCGCGCCGTACTGGCCCATATACTCCTTTACCAGGTATTCCGGATAGCTGTACTGTATTGACAGCCGCTTTACCGGCTCCCCGGGCAGAGGCGGCGGATTATCCTTATTGCGGCAGATATTGCGCATCACTCCGTTTACAAAGCCGGACAATGGGCCCTTGCCTATCTCCTTCGCCAGCTTCACGCTCTCGTTGCACGCGGCGCTGTCCGGCACCCCCATATACAGAACCTGACATACTCCGAGGCGCAGTATGCCGCGTATCTGAGGCTTTATGCTGCCCTTTGTATAGGCGGCTATCACGTGGTCGATGTATAGCAGGTGACCAAGCGTGGTGTACACAGCCGCGCTCACCCATTTTGCGTCCCGCTCCTCCAGTCCGCGCAGCGCTTCCTTCAATGTAAGGTTTGCGTATGCCCCCTTGTCGGTTATCTCTGTAAGCGTCTCAAGGGCGGTGCGTCTTATACTCATTATTCAAACACCTTGCCAAGCAGTTGATGGCCCAACAGCGCGGCCTTTGCCTCCATGCGCTTGGCACCGGGAAACTGTATCTCTTTTATCTCTATAAGCTTATCGGCCGTGCGCACAAAAAGGCCCTTCTTTGGATCGGCTATCACACATTCGCCCGTCTTTCCGCCTCCCTGCTGCTCAGTCATGCGGGTGGCCCATATTTTGACGGGCTGACCATCCAGCATTGCAAAGGCAACAGGCCATGGATTCATTCCCCTGACCTGATCGTGTATCCTCTGGGCCGGCCTGTTGAAGTCGATCCTGCCGTCCTCTTTTTTTATCATGCCGCATTTGGTGGCGGCTGCTTCGTCCTGCTTTATGGGCTTTAGCTCGCCCTTTTCAAGGCATTCGATAGTCTCTTTGAGAAGCTCCGCGCCTATTGCCGCAAGCCTGTCGAAGAGCTCGCCTGCGGTCTCGTTTTCGCCTATCTCAACTTCGCGCCTGAGCAGCATATCGCCGGTATCCAGACCCACATCCGTAAGCATTGTGGTAACTCCGGTTATCTTTTCGCCCTCAATTATGCTCCACTGTATGGGTGCTGCGCCCCTGTACTTAGGCAGCAGGCTCCCGTGCACGTTTATGCAGCCATACTTGGGTATACTAAGGTTCTCGGCCGAAAGTATCTGGCCGAAGGCGGCCGTCACCATAAGATCAGGCGCAAATGCCCTGAGCGCTTCAACTCCCTCGGGGCGGCGTATCTTTTCAAACTGGTATACGGGTATGCCGTGCTTCTCGGCAAGCACCTTTGTAGGGGGCGGAGTAAGCTCCCCCTTCCTGCCCTTGGGCTTGTCCGGATTTGTAAAGAGTGCAAGCTCATGCCCTTCGTCTATGAGCATCTGAAGGGACGGTACCGCAAAATCCGGCGTCCCGCAAAAGGCTATGCGCATCTATTTTTCTTCCTCCGTATCGTCCTCTGGCTCTGTATACTCAAGCTCCTCTTCCTTGTAGCCCTCCGGCGGATCGGTAACGAGACGGGTATATATAAGCCCGTCAAGGTGGTCATTTTCATGGAGTATGGCGCGGGCAAAAAGCTCCTCGCCCTCATACTCATACAGATCGCCGTTGCGGTCGTATGCCTGCACCCTTACGTGGTTGGGACGCACGACGTAGCCCTGCTTGCCGGGGAATGACAGGCAGCCCTCCATGCCCCCCTGTTCACCGGAGGTTTCGATTATTTCGGGATTTACCATCTCCACGAGGCCGTCGCCGCAGTCTATGACGAATACCCTGCGCAGTATACCTACCTGAGGGGCGGCAAGGCCAACTCCGTCCGCCTCGTACATGGTATCCGCCATATCGTCTATAAGATCGGAAAGCTTCTTGTCGAACCTTTCCACCGGCCTGCATTTCTTGTAAAGGCACTCCGCGTCGTTCTTGAAAATCTGTCTTATTGCCATAGCGTCCTCCGGTTTATCCAAAGCTGATGTATATACCTGCAAAATTATATCAGTTTATTATATCCCCCGTGGGGCTCATCGCGCAAGAGCAGGAGCATTTTGTATGTCAGTCTTTCGTCCAATTTTTTAAAACATATCTCCCGGGTTGAGCTCCAGCGAACAAAAATACTCGCTGCGGTGAGCGTTTGAATAGCTGTAAATAGCGTCCATCGCTTTAGGAGTGTGCTTTGTGCGGGCAAGCTTCAGCACTATCTGCCGCCGGTACTTTCCGTCTATGCGCTTTATGGGCGCTTCTCCCCATACCATAAACAGAAGCTCCCTTTCGTCCGCCCCCTGAGCCTTCAGTGCCTTGAGTATAGCGTCCTTCAGTCCCTGAGCAAACCTCTCTTCCGCCTCGCACAACGGCGCCTGATCCTCATGTATGAACAGCACCCTGACAAACAGCGCATACGGCGGAAACAGCGCAGCACGCCGCTGGGCTATCTCGTATTCATAAAAGCCCTTGTAGTCGTGGCGCGAGGCCAGCACCACCGCCGGGTGGTCAGGAGTGTAGGTCTGTATCACTACTCTGCCGTTGCCGTTTGCCCTGCCCGCCCGTCCGGCCACCTGAGTAAAAAGCTGAAACGCCCGCTCGCAGCTTCGATAATCCGGTATATGCAGCGAAGCGTCGGCCGCAACTATACCCACAAGGGATACATTTGGCATGTCCAGCCCTTTGGCCACCATCTGCGTCCCTATGAGGACCTGGGCGTCTCCCCTGGAAAAACGTGAAAGTATATCATAGTGGGCGTTCCTGGTCTGGGTAGTATCCATGTCCATGCGCAGCGACTTTACGCCGGGGAAGCTATCGCGAAGCTGCTCCTCCACCTGCTGTGTGCCTACGCCAAAAAACTTTATGTGAGGTTTGCCGCATTCCGGGCATACCTTTGGTATATTCTTTGTGCGTCCGCAGTAATGGCACTTCATAAGCTTATCTATTTTATGATAGGTCATGGATACGTCGCAGTTGTCGCACTTGAATACATAACCGCAGCTCCTGCAGGATACGAAGGTGGAATACCCACGGCGGTTTATGAAGAGTATCGCCTGCTCATTTCTGTCGAGGCAGGCTTTCAGCTCATGGTACAGCCGTCCGCTGAATATGCCGGTATTTCCCGCAGCGAATTCCTGCCGCATATCCACTATGTCCACCTTGGGCAGCGGCAGGTCGTTTATGCGCTCCGGCAATTCAAGAAGAGCGTACCTGCCCCGTTTTGCCCGAAAATAGCTTGTTACAGACGGTGTGGCACTGCCCAATAGAAGTACTCCGCCGTTTAATTTACACCGCTTCTGGGCCACCTCTATGGCGCTGTAGCGGGGCGTCATCTCGGAGGAGTAGGATTGCTCGTGCTCCTCGTCCACCACTATCAGCCGTATATTCTCAAGGGGAGCAAACACCGCGCTCCTTGCTCCGAGCACTACCCTTGCCTTGCCCAGGCGTATGCGCCGCCATTCATCATATCGCTCGCCCGGCGACAGCCTGCTGTGCAGCACCGCCACCTGTTCGCCGAATCTTCCGCGGAATCTGTCCATTGCCTGTGGGGTCAGGGATATTTCCGGCACCAGCACTATGGCGGAGCCGCCCTCGTCCAACGCCTTGGCGATGGCCTGCATGTATACCTCAGTCTTTCCGCTGCCTGTAACGCCGTGAAGGAGCATGGTCCCCTCCCGCCTGTCCATAGCTGCGCTTATCTTTTCCAATACGTCAGCCTGCGCCGCTGAAAGGGTCAGCGGCATCGTCCTGGGCGGTATCCGTCCGGCATACGGGTCCCGATATGTCTCCCGGCCTGCCTCTGTTATATAGCCCTTATCTATCAGCGCCTTTATGGCGGAGGACGCACCGGGAATAAAGGCACATATATCTGCCGTGCTCATCTCCGCATTTGACTCTGACAAAAGGTCGAAAACCTCTTTTTGCTTAGGTGATTTGGGGCTGCCGTCCTTTTTCAGCATGCCCGCCCGTATGAGCTGGGGATCGACGCCATCGGCAAGCTTCACCGTGCGCACCCGCTTTTCCTTTACCCTTCCTCCCCGGAGCTGCGCTGGTATCATAAGGCGCAGCGCGTCCACCAGCAGGCAATTGTAGCTTTGCTTTATCCAATAAGCCAGCCGTATCTGCTCATGGGTCAGCACGCTGTACGGTTCCAGCGGGCGTATTATGCTCTTCAGCGCGATATTGCCCTCATAGCTCTCGCTTATTCCCAGCACATAGCCCTCTATGGGTTTGTTTCCGCTGCCAAAGGGTACGAGCACCCGTTGGCCGAGGATAATGTTATCCTCCGCCCGGTAGGTAAAGAGCCTGTCTACGCCGCTGTTGGCTATGTCCACTATCACCTGTGCGAACAAATCCTGCCGTCCTTTCAAAACTCAAATTTATTTATTAAAAATTATACCACAAAGGCTCTTATACCGACATACGCAAAAAGGAGGGCATGCCCTCCTCATTATATCGTCAGTTTATTTTACCAGCCTGTCCAGAAGCCAATCAGCAGCCTCGCGCTTTGTGACCATGCCGCTGTGTTCTCTGGAGCCGTCCGCGCCGTACAGCGTGATTATGTTTGTGTCAGTGCCGAAGCCGGCGCCTTCAGCCGTAACGTCGTTTGCGGCGATGAAGTCCAGCTTTTTACGCTTGAGCTTTTCTATGGCGTTGTTTTCTACGTTATGGGTTTCCGCCGCAAAGCCCATGACCTTCTGATTTGACTTCAGCGGGGCAATGGTCTTTAATATGTCCCTCGTGGCCCTGAGGTTAAGCGCAAGGTTGTCTCCGCCCTTTTTGATCTTCTCGCTTGAAAACTCGACAGGAGTAAAGTCGGCCGGGGCCGCCGCCATAACGAGTATATCGCAGCCCGGAAAGCGCTCAATCACACTGTCGCAGAGTTCGTCCGAGGAGACTATATCCACGCGCTTTACTCCACCGGGAGTCCTCAGGCTCACCGGGCCGCTTATGAGGGTCACATCAGCGCCCCTCTCGGCCGCAGCTTCAGCTATGGCGTAGCCCATCTTGCCCGATGAGCGGTTGGTAATATAGCGCACAGGGTCTATGGCCTCCCGTGTGGGGCCCGCAGTTACCAGCACGCGTTTGCCCTCAAGATCCCGCTTTACGTTGAGCTTATCCAGAACTGCGCGGACTATATCTTCCACTGCTGCAAGCTTGCCTATGCCCTCGTCCCCGCAGGCCAGATGGCCCGTGGCGGGAGCTATGAACTCACAGCCGCGCCGCTTCAAAGTCTCGATGTTGGCCTGCGTGGCAGCGTCAAGGTACATATTGGTATTCATGGCGGGGGCTATCATCACGGGAGCGGTGGTAGCCATCACCGTAGTAGTCAGCATGTCGTCCGCTATGCCGGACGCCATCTTGCCAATGAAATTCGCGGTAGCCGGGGCCACGAGAAACAGATCCGCAAGCTTGGCAAGCGATATATGCTCGACCTCAAAATGCCTGTCGCTGTCGAACATATCCTTTACTACCCGATTGCCGCTTATGGTCTCGAGTGTCAGCGGAGTAATTATCTCCGCCCCTGCATGGGTAAGTATCACGTGGACGTCCACGCCGCTTTTGCGCAAGGCGCTTATTATATCACATGCCTTATAGGCGGCTATGGAGCCGGTGACGCCCATTACCACATGCTTCATTATTTGCTGTACTCCTCAGGGGTGATTATCTCGAGCTTATCGTTGTAGAGCTCGTCTACCGCCACCGATACCGGCTTGCGGTCGTCCAGCTTTTCCGGATCGTCCTGAAGCTGGCGTGCGCGCTTGGCAACTGTGGTAACAAGCAGATAGCGGCAGCCCGCCTTTGCCTGAAGATCGTTGAGGGGAGGATAGTTCATCATAGCGGTTTATTCTCCTTTAAGAATGTTGATCAGCTTGGGATTGTTTGATACGTGCAGCCTTTCGGATACAAGTATGCTCTCCGTATCCTTCACAGCCTTATCCAGGCTGTCGTTAACTACTATATAGTCGTACTCGCCCGCTGCGGCCAGCTCCTTCACGGCCTCGGCAAAGCGGCGCTCTACCGCCTCTTCCGTTTCCGTTCCGCGGCCTACGAGACGCTTTTTCAGCGTCTCCATGCTGGGGGGCGCTATGAATATCATGACTGCGTCAGGGCAGCGCTTTTTGACGTTCAGCGCGCCATTGACGTCTATCTCCAATATTACGTCGTTGCCCTGGGCCCTTTGCTCTGCAACGTAAGCTTTGGGTGTGCCGTAGTGGTTCTTGCCGAACACGCACATGTACTCCAGAAACTCGTCACGCGCTATCATATCCTGAAACTGTTCTTCTGAGCGGAAAAAGTAGTTCACGCCTTCTATCTCGCCGGGACGCGGCGCACGGGTGGTCACCGATACGGAAAGCTTAAGCTCCTTCCGCCTCTCCAGCAGCTTTTTGCAGATAGTGCCCTTTCCTACGCCGGAAGGGCCGGAAATCACAAACAAAAGTCCTTTTTTATCGTTATCCATCGCTTTTCTCCCTGAATACTTACTCTTCGCTTTCAGCGTTTATTCTGCCGGCTACAGTTTCAGGCTGGAGGGCGGAGAGTACGACATGCATGCTGTCCATAACTATTACCGCCCTGGTGCGCCTGCCGTGGGAAGCGTCCACCAGACGGCTCTTTTCACGGGCCTCCTGTATTATGCGTTTTGCCGGCGCGCTGTCAGGCGAGGTTATGGATATTATCCTTCCTGCGGATATTATATTGCCGAAGCCTATGTTTACGAGTTTTACAGACATATTACCTCTATTCTATATTCTGTACCTGTTCGCGTATCTTCTCTACCTCGCCCTTGCCTGCGATAACGAGATTGACTATGTCGCCATCGTTGGCCTTGGAGCCGATCGTGTTGAACTCACGGTTCATTTCCTGCACTATGAAGTCCAGCTTTCTGCCTGACGGCTCAGCGCTGTCCAGCATAGCTCTGAACTGCGTCACGTGGCTGGTCAGGCGGACTATCTCCTCATCTATGCCGGCTTTATCCGCAAACAGCGCAACCTCGGTAGCAAGCCTTGCCCGGTCAACCTCCACGCTGCCCAGCATCTTCTCTATGCGTTCCGTAAGCTTTACCCTGTACTCCTCCACTACCTCAGGAGCACGCCGGGCTATTCTGTCCTTTATATCCTCTACAGTGCGGGATTTTCCGTACAGATCGTCATACAGCTTTGCGCCTTCCCTTGCGCGCATGGCCTTGAGCTCGGCACATGCCAGACGGCAGGCCTCCGCTGTTATGGCGCATACTGTGTCACGATCCTCGTCCGCCTCTACTATCTCGGTAACGTCAGGCAGTCTAAGCGCGGCCGAAAGGCCCACGTCGTCGCGAAGAGAGAATTCCTCCGCAGCGGCCCTTGCGGCCTTGAGATACTCGCCGAGGAGGTGTGTATCAACGTTTACCCGTCTCGCGTCATCGCGATTGTTTTTATAGAATACGAACACATCCACGTGTCCGCGGCTTAACTCGCCGCCCAGTACCCCGCGTATAGTGTCCTCAACAAAGCCTATAGCTCTGGGCATTCTGAACCCAAGATCCAGATACCTGTGGTTTACGCTCTTGAGCTCCACCGTTATCTCACGGCCGTCCTTCTCTACGCATGCACGGCCGAAGCCCGTCATACTGTTTACCAATGTATACCTCCTGCGGCGAAAAGCCTACAAAGAATATGGCATGATGCAACTTTTTAATTATAGCACCTTTTTGCCTGCAAACAAATAATTTTCTGAAAAGCCTTATATAATCTTATATAATTCGTCCGCCTCAGGGGCCGGTATCTCAGTTCCGTCAGCGGTGCTCACGCCAGACTCTACCGCCTTGCCTATAACCGCGGCAGGTATGCCTATGGCGGCAAGGCCCTTTACCATGCCTTCGCCGTCGTCGCAGGCAATAAGCATGCTGCCGCTGGATATCAGCCTGTAAGGGTCGATGCCGAACTTCTGGCATATTTTTTTGGTTATTGGATGCATAAGCACCTTTTCGGGATACAGCACCATGCCGCAGCCGGAAGCCTCGGCCATCTCCCACGCGGCGCCGAACACGCCGCCTTCTGTTATGTCGTGCATGGCGGTGGCGCCGTGCTCTGCAGCGTAAAGTCCCTCTTTGACTACGCTTACCATGGACATAAAGCCCCGTGCTTCCTCCAGTTCGGCATCTGTCAGCCCGGTACGCCCGGCAGCGTCTGAGGCTATAACTGCCGTCCCCTCTATGCCCGCCATCTTGGTCATGATTATATCCTGCCCTGCCTTCATGCCGGCGGGAGTGATAATGCCGTTTTTGCCCGCCCGGGCTATTACTGCAGCACAGGTGACATAGCGGGTCACCGAAGCGGTTACCTCGGTATGGCCGCCGATTATTTCTATATTCGCAAGCCTTGCAGCCTCGGCAAGCTCCGAGGCTATATGGTCTATCTCCTCCTCCGTGCCATGTGGTGGTATAAGGAGCGTCACCAGCAGACCTATGGGCTCGGCGCCGGCCGCCGCCGCGTCGTTGCAGCTCACATGTACCGTAAGGCTGCCTATATTTTTATCGGCGGCCGTTATTGGGTCGGTGGACAGCACAGCTATCCTGCCCCCAAGGTCTACCGCCGCGCAGTCCACTCCCACATGGGGGGAACAGACTACTTCTTTCCTCATATGTCCGAATTTGCTGAGTATCAGACTATCCAGTTTATCGTTGCTCAGCTTTCCAATCTTCATCTTTTTGTTTCTCCGATCAGTTCAAAAAATTCCTGTTCGTTCAGCACCCTTACCCCCAGCTCTCGCGCCTTTGTAAGTTTGCTGCCTGCGCTCTCGCCTGCGAGGACATAATCCGTCTTTTTGCTGACGCTGCCCGCAGCCTTGCCGCCAAGGGATTCAATAAGCGCCTCCGACTGCCTCCTGTCCAGTTTTTCCAGCGTGCCGGTCACTACTATGGTCTTGCCGCTTATAGGGCTATCCTGCTGTACTTCCTCCGGCCGGGGCTTTACGCCATGGGCAAGCAGCCTGTCCACCTGGGTGGCTATGGACGGATCCGCAAAGAACTCAACAATGCTCCGCGCCACTATTTCACCTACATCAGGCACTTCTGTAAGCTGTTCCACAGTGGCGCTTCTCAGCGCCTCTATTGTGCCGAAGCGACGCGCCAGATCCTTTGCCGTCTTCGCGCCGACGTTGGGTATGCCTATGGCAAATATGAAAGCGCCCAGAGTGCAGTCCTTGCTGCGCTCAATAGCGGCCATAAGGTTGTTTATTCTGCGCTCGCCGAAGCCCTGCAGGCCCATGTAGTCCTGCGGGCCAAGGTCGTACAGATCCGGTATGCTCTTGAGCTTCAGCTCCTCTACAAAGAGCGCCGCCGTCTTTTCCGAGAAGGTGTCGATATCCATGGCGTCCCTGGAGGCGTAATGGGCGAGCCTTCCCGCTATCTGCGGCGCGCAGGAGAGGGAGTTGGTGCAATAGAGGTGCACGCCCCTGTGCTCCACATGCGCCCCGCATGCCGGGCATACGGTTGGCTTTTCCACCTGCCGCTCCGGCACGTCGCCCTCCACCGCCGAAAGTATCTCCGGGATAACGTCATTGCTTCGGCGTATGAACACCCTTGAGCCTATGCCGACCCTTTTGCGCTGTATATCGTCGAAGTTATTGAGCGTTGCGTGGCGTATTGTTGCGCCGGCAAGCTCAACCGGATCAAAGCTTGCTCTGGGCGTAAGCTTTCCCGTGCGGCCCACCTCCCACGTTATATCCCTTACGGTGGTGGTAGTCTCCTCCGCGGCAAACTTGAACGCCATCGCCCAGCGGGGAAACTTCTCCGTGGCGCCCAGTGCCTCCCGGGTAGCAAAGTCCCTGACCTTGACCACCATTCCGTCTATCAGGAAGTCCAAATGGGGGCGCGACTCCTCCGCTTTATCTATCTCGTCGCAGACGGTCTCAATGTCGTCGCAGAACACCAGATAGTCGCTTACGGTGAAGCCGTTTTCCCTGAGGAACCCCAGCATCTCGTCCTGGGTTTCCAGTTTCTTGCCTTCGATATAGCCTACGTTGTAGCAGTAGCAGTCAAGCCTGCGCTTGGCGGTAATTCGCGGATCCAGATTGCGCAGCGCTCCCGCCGCAGCGTTCCTTGCGTTTTTCAGCTTTTCATCGGTGGTCTTGTTTATCTCGTCCAGCACCGACAGCTTCATATAGCATTCGCCCTGCACCTCCATCTTGCCCTTGAAGGGTATGGTGAGCGGCACCGTGCGTATGGTCTTTATCTGTGGGGTTATGTCCTCGCCTACTATTCCGTTGCCCCGTGTAGCGCCGGTCATCAGCCTGCCGCCCTCATATGTGAGGTTTATGGTCAGGCCGTCGAACTTATATTCAAGAGCGTATTTGACCCTTGGAAGCTGCTGCGACTCCGCAATCCGCTCCACCCTTCTGCCCCAGTCTATAAGATCCTCCCGGGTGCGCACCTTGTCAAGGCTCCATAGCCTGTGTATGTGAGTATGGGGCTCAAAGCAGGGCAGCGGATCGCCGCCTACGCGCTGGGTGGGAGAGTCCGGCAATATGATGCCCGACTGCTCCTCAAGGCGCAGCAGCTCGTCATACAGCTCGTCGTACTCCTTGTCGCTTATCTTTGGCGCATCCAGTACATAGTACGCCTTGGAATATTCGTTGAGCTTATCCACAAGCTCCCTTATGCGCTGCTCCATTCCCGCATTTTCCCTTCAGATGAGATTATTTTCTGTTATTATTCTACCGGCTTTATGGGCGCGTATGCTGCCGCAAAGCGCTTTACTCCCGCCGCTCCGAAGTCTATTGACACCAGCATGGAGCTGCCGGAGCCCGATATCTCCATTACCGTGCCTACGCCGAATTTGTCGTGCTGTACCTTTTGATACTTTTCAAAGGTCTTGGATACAGGCGTCGCGGCAGGCCTTACGTCCCTCGTTCCATCGCCAAGGGCGTGGGTATCCATAGCATAGCGGTGGAAGTTCTTGCGCTGACCCCTTGTGTGCTCGGCCTGCTCTCTGGCGTCGGGCTGTTTGACCGGATTATCTGATACGATCAACTCGGCCGGTATTTCCTCGATAAAGCGGGACTTCCGGTTATAGGACTCGTTGCCGAATATATTGCGCTGGCGGGCGTTGATAAGATACAGCTTCTGCTTGGCGCGGGTCATACCAACGTAGCAGAGCCTCCGCTCCTCCTCCATCGCGTGGTTGGACATATCGTTTCTGGCCCTTGAAGTGGGGAATATGTTCTCCTCCATGCCTATCATGAATACTACCGGAAATTCCAGTCCCTTGGCGCTGTGCAGCGTCATAAGGGCCACCGCGCCGTTTCCGTCGTTCATGGAGTCTATGTCGGATACCAGGGAGACGTTTTCCAAAAATGCTCTCAGCGCATCCTCACCCTCAGGCAAATCCTTCTCAATTTCTTTGATATTGCCTATCAATTCCCGGAGGTTATCCATGCGGGACTCCACTTCGCCTCTCTTATCCTCGGCCTTGAGGTAAGTCTCGTATTCCAGCGCGCTTATCATGCCCCATGTAAACTCGGAAAGTGGCATGGTGCGGCTGAGCGCTATAAATTCGCCCATGGTGTCCGCAAAGGGTTTTATCTTCTTCATGGCCCGAGGGTCTATGTTCTCGCTTGTTAGGGCTGCCACCAGCATGGACTTGCCCTCCTGCTCTGCCACGCGGGCAAGCTCGGCTATGGACGCGTCGCCTATGCTGCGCTTTGGCACGTTGATTATGCGTTTCAGGGCTATATCGTCAAAGGGATTGTATATAAGGCGCAGATACGCCATTATGTCCTTTATTTCCTTGCGCTCATAGAAGCGCTGGCCGCCGTAGACCTTGTTGGGTATGCCGTAATTCACCATGGTAGTCTCAGGTATACGGCTCTGGGCATTCATGCGGTACAGCACTGCGAAATCGCCGTAGTTCATTCCGTTGCGCACGCCCTCCATTATCTTGCGGCATACGAAATGGGCCTCGTCCCGCTCGCTGTCAGCGGTGAAGGTCTCTATCCTGTCTCCCCTGCCGTTATCCGTCCAGAGCTTCTTGCTCTTGCGGCCCTGATTATTCTCTATTACGGCGTTTGCGGCGTCCAGTATATTTGATGTTGAGCGGTAATTCTGTTCAAGGCGTATTACCTTTGCGCCGGGGAAATCCTTTTCGAAATCCAGTATATTGCGTATGTCCGCTCCGCGCCAGCCGTATATGCTCTGGTCGTCATCGCCCACTACGCAGATATTGCCGTGCTCGCGGGCCAGCAGCTCGACAATATGATACTGCATTACGTTGGTATCCTGATACTCGTCCACAAGGATATATCTGAACTTACTGCGGTACTTTTGCAATACCTCAGGGCAGCTCTGAAACAGCTCAAGCGTCTTTCCCAGAAGATCGTCAAAATCCAGCGCGTTGTATTCCTTCAGGCTACGCTGGTATTCTCTGAACACCTTAAGCACCGATTCGTCCAGATAAGGGTTATCCATCAGGAACTTCTCCGGCTCGGTGGACTTGTTCTTCGCCTCGCTTATGTGCTCCTTTATCTGCCGCTTGGTTATATCCTTGTCGTTTACGCCGAGGCGCTTCATTATAGCGGCTATGAGCGAGGTCTGATCGTCATCGTCGTATATCACGAAGTTGCGGTCCCTGCCCAGCTTATCTATATCGCTCCTGAGTATCCTTGTGCAGCAGGAATGGAAGGTGGCTACCCACATGTCCTTTACGCTGCCGCCTAACAGAGCTTCGGTGCGCTCCCGCATCTCTCTGGCCGCCTTATTTGTGAATGTCAGCGCCAGTATGTTCCATGGGGACACGCCGTGATCAACCAGATTCGCTATGCGATATGTCAGCGCACGGGTCTTGCCGGAGCCTGCTCCCGCCAGTATAAGCAGCGGGCCGTCCAGTGTATCCACCGCCTGCCGCTGCTCTTTGTTAAGTGTTGAAAGATCCATTTTACTCTCCGTTTCCGGTAAGCCACATTATATCAAACAGGCTGTACTGCATATTTTTACATGTACATTTTACCACAAACTTCGCGCAATAAAAAGTCCGGAATAAGCCAAGCTCCCGCATGAGCTTCCAAACGGCCTTGTGGCTCGCAAAAAAGCCGTTTTGCTGTCTTTGGGGCATATAAAATCCCCTATTTTCAGACAATACGCCATACTGTCTGACAAATAGGGGCAGTTTATCCTACCGTGCTGATTTATTATGCTTTGTATTTTAGTCCTCGCCCTTTTCCTTTGAGAAGTTTATGCACTTACCGGGATCGTCGTCCCAAAGGCGCTCCATATTGTAGAACTCCCTCTCCTCCGGGTGGAATATGTGTACCAGTATATGTCCGAAGTCCAGCACTATCCAGCGCGCCTCGCCGTAGCCCTCCTTGCGAAGCACCGTAAGGCCCATATCAGCGGCCTTATCTTCCAGCTCGTCGCACAGGGTGCGCACCTGTGTTGTAGCGCGTCCTGAACATACCACGAACCACTCGGCTATTATGGTCTTGTCCGCAACGTTCAGGGCGCGGATATTAAGTGCCTTTTTGTCGTATAGTATCTCGCATATTTTCAGTACCTGTTCTTTTGTATCAGTCATCATTTCCCTCCAAGCTTTTCTTTATCTCGTTCAGTGCGATATAGGTCTCAGGGGTTATCTTCCCCTTTTTTTCCCTTTCAACATGGTCTATTGCGTGCTCTATGCAGCACACCATGCCGCGGTCCAAATCCTCATCCGTCTCGCGGCGTATATCCTCCACGCCGTCGTATATCCTTCCCTGTTCTATTTTATCCGCAAGGTACACTATCTTGTCAAGTGCCATCATGTGGCTCTTGCAGGTGGTGTGGCAACTTATGGCAGAAAGCACTTCATTATCCGTAATGCCGAATACCCGCCTTGCCCTCACCGCGCCGAGGGGGCCGTGTATTATAGGCTGCGCCATGTTTGATACGTCCAGGCCGTACTCCTTTGCCAATTCGTACTGTTTTTCAGGCGGCAGCTTGGCGCAGTCGTGCAGTAACCCCGCAAGGGCGGCCTTTTTTCTGTCCACATCGTATTTGTCAGCCAGCTCTATAGATTTCATCATCACCCGCATGGTGTGGGCATAGCGGGTGGGTTTAAGATCGGCCTTAAGCCTTTGTCGAATCTTCTCCGTATCTTCCGGGAAATACAGCCCATTCTGATATATGTACTCCGCTACCTTCAGCGGCACAAGATCCGTAATAGGCCGCCAGTCTTCCACCCTCTCGCGTATGGCGGTGGAGGATATGTCCGGCCCCATTATCCCGGAAACATATACCTTAGCGCCATAATCGGCCTCGAGTGTCTTTACCTTTTCGTTCATAGCTGCCTCTCCGCCGGAATCCGGCCTGCCTACAGCTATGAACTCCGCCCGCTTGAGAAGCTCCGGGGCGTTGTGCCATGTGTCTATGTTAAGCAGCATGTCTGCGCCAACTATGCAGAAAATTCGGTCTTCCGGGTACATCTCGTGCAGTATTTCCAGCGTATCAACAGTATAACTCTTACCCTGGCGCTTCAGTTCAAGATTGCATGGCTCCAAATCGCCATGGTTCTCCAGAGCGAGCCTCGTCATCTCATACCGAACGTCCGCCTTTACCCCGTCCGCGATTTTTTTATGCGGCGGGTCGTTGGCTACCATGAACAGCACCCTGTCGAGGCTGTATTTTTCCCGTACCTCTGCGGCTATATCTATGTGTCCGTTGTGTATCGGATTGAAGCTTCCGCCAAACATGGCTGTACGCATCGCGTGATTACCTTTCAAAATAAAATTTCACAAAAGAATTATACACCGGTTTTGCCATCGTGTATAGTTCAGCCGCCCATCAGGAATAATAAATCCAAAGAGCGAGGTGTATTTTCGATGAAACAGAATAAACAGCTCATACGCTGCCTAAAAAAGAAGCTTTACGGCGGTAGGGGACTTTTTTCAAGGACTGTAGACTACATAGCACTGCGCGCCATAGTGTTTATGGGGTGCTATATGTGGTTTTCAGCCATGGTGGCCAATGGCGTGGCCAAGGCAATGCTCAGCCTCGCCTCCACCGGATTCATATCCGTAGGGCTGGATCTTATAAACAGCCTTCGCCTCGATTCGCTCATACGCGCGGAACGCAGGCGCGTATCCGCCGCAGCACTGAACGACAGGCTGCTTCTTATGACTGACGATGAGCGCAACAGGCTCATCGCAGAGCACATCTCAAAAGAAGGGAAGCAGGCGGACAGACTGATATGCTCCGTTCACCGCTCCGAAGGCCCTACCCCGGACGATATGCTGAAGGCCGCCCGGGCCGCCCGCAAACGCGGCCTAAGCAAGGTCTCCGTATATTACGGCGGGCCGCTGCAAAGCAACGCAAAGGCCACAGCCTCCGCCTGCCCGGATATCACGTTTACGCTGACGCCTTTAAGCTCTCTGCTCACAAAGGAGCAGCTAAAAGAACTGTCTCCCTCCGCCCAGGAAGCCGATGCCGCAATACTTGCGGAATTTGAGCGTGCGCGGATAAATAAAAAAGCCGCCCGTACTTCGGTATTCGCAGCGGGACGGCTGAGGGGCTATATAATAGCCGCAGCCTGCCTGACGGGGCTTTCCTTCTTTGTGGATAACGCCTTGTACTACAGGCTCATGGCTGCCGCCTGCCTTTGCTTCGGCGCCACCTCCTGGTGGCTTGGCAAGACAAGCGCCGAGGCGTAAAGCTATATCTCTATCTTTTGGTTTTCCCTGCTGGGCCTGTACAGCACCAGTTTTCTGCCTATGCACTGTACCGGCTCGGCGCCCAGGGCTTCGCAAAGCTGATCCGACGCTTCCCGGGCGGTTATGTCTGCCGTCTCGAGTATGCTTATCTTAATGAGCTCCCTTGTCTCCAGCGCCCCGTCTATCTGCTCTATGAAGTTATCGTTTATGTTGCCCTTGCCTATCTGGAAAATGGGAGCAAGGGTATTCGCCATGGATCTGAGGTTGGCCCTCTGCTTGCTGCTGATCATTATTTTTCTCCCGTAAAATTATTTATTCTATAAAGTCGAATTCCCATTCACCCATGCGTATGGTGCTGTCATCTGTGGCGCCCCTTTCGCGCAGAGCGTCTATTATTCCCTCTTTTATAAGGAATTGCTGGAAGCGGCGCATGGATTCGTCATCCTCGGCATACGTGGTGTCGAGAAGATAGTCTATAGTGCCGCCAGTAAGGGTATATACTCCATCGTCGCCTACGGTTATCTCATAGCCCGGCTCGTACTTATAGCTTTCCACCAGCTCGTCCTCATCGTATTCGAGAGGCTTGGGAAGAGTGGCCAGTGTCTTTACTATCTCATCCAGAAGAGCGTCAAAGCCGGACACCGTCGCCGCGGATACCGGGAATATCTTGACGGGTGCGTCGCCAAGCTCCATTTTGAAAAGTTCGAGGTTGTCCTCAGCTCCGGTTATGTCCATCTTATTTGCGGCTATTATCTGCGGGAGCCGTCCGAGGCTTTCGCTGAATTTGGCAAGCTCGGCATTGATCTGCCTGTAGTCCTCCATGGGATCCCTGCCCTCACAGCCGGACATATCCACCACGTGAACCAGCATTCTGGTGCGCTCAATGTGCCTGAGGAAGTCGTGGCCCAGGCCGGCGCCCTCCGCCGCTCCCTCTATAAGCCCCGGAATATCCGCCAATACGAAGCTTTCGCCATAGCGCTTCACAACGCCAAGGTTGGGAGTAAGAGTGGTAAAGTGGTAGTTTGCTATTTTGGGCTTGGCGCTGGTTAGCACGGAAAGTATGGTGCTCTTGCCCACGTTTGGCAAACCTACGAGGCCCACGTCCGCGATGGTCTTTAGCTCCAGCTCCACCTCGTGCTCGGCGGTCTTCTGGCCGGGCTGCGCAAACTTTGGGGCCTGCCGGGTTGGCGTAGCGAACCTGGCGTTTCCCCTGCCGCCCCTGCCGCCATGGAGGACTATGCGCTCACGGTTGGGCTTGTTCATGTCAGCCACTATCTTGCCCGTCTCGACTTCCCTTACGAGGGTGCCCACAGGTACCTTTATTATCACGTCCTGACCGTTTTTGCCGCGGGACATCTTAGCCTTGCCGTTCTCTCCCCGCTCCGCCCTGAAGTGGCGGGAAAAGCGGAAGTCCAGCAGCGTGTTCATGTTTGGGTCGGCGAGGAATACTATGCTTCCTCCCCGTCCTCCGTCGCCGCCGTCCGGGCCGCCCTGAGCCACATATTTCTCGCGGTGGAAGCTGGAGCAGCCGTCGCCGCCGTCGCCTGCCTTTATGAATATTCTCGCTTTATCTACGAACTGCATATGGTTCCCTTTCGATTTTTTCTCTACCTTATATCGTTATCCAAATATGCCTTACAGTACTCCCTTACGGAGCAGGCCTCGCATTTGGGCTTTCTCGCCGAGCATACCTGCCTGCCGTGGTATATTATCCAGTGATGGGCCTTTGACCAGTCCTCTTTGGGTATATTCTCCATGAGCTGCCTTTCCGTCTCGTCCACATCCTTTGCTTCCGCAAGGCCTATGCGGTTCGACACCCTGAAAACATGGGTATCCACGGCTATTGCCGGCACACCGAAGGCATTTGACACCACGACGTTCGCGGTCTTGCGCCCTACCCCGGGCAGCCCCATGAGCACATCCCGGTCCTTCGGCACCTCGTCGTTGTACTGCTCGTGTATTATCCTTGCCGCAGCTATGAGGTTCCTGGCCTTGGTGTTGAACAGGCCGCAGCCGCGTATGTAGGATATTACCTCCTCCTCGGTGGCTTCAGCAAGCTTTTGCGGAGTTCCCAGCGCCGGAAACAGCTTTGCAGTAACCATGTTCACCCGCTTATCCGTGCACTGGGCTGAGAGCATTGTAGCCACCAGCAGCTCAAAGGGGTTGGTAAAGTCCAGCTGGGGCCTGGCGTCAGGATATGCCGCCTGCAGCGCCGCCAGCGCGTTTTTTATGCGCAGCTTTTTCGCCCTTGCGCTCTCCTTCATACGTATTCTCCGTCCTTTTCTTATTTCTGCCCCTTGCGATATTCTACAACATAACCCGCGCTTTTTCCAGATATTATTGTCCGCTGCCGGTTCTCTCCTTTTCGCAGTAGCTTTTTACGAAATCCATGAATAATTTGAGCGCCGGCGCGTTTCCGCCGTTTTCCGGCAGCGCGAGCCCAAGCACCCTGTGGTATTCCGGTTCAAAGGGCCTCAGCACTATTCCCTCCGGCCTTCTGGAGAGCACCAGCTCCGGCGCTATGGATACGCCAAGCCCCTTTGCTATCATGGATTGTATGGCCTCGTCCCCCCGCACCCGGAATCTGACGTTCGGCTTTAGCCCCTCGCTGTTCAGCACCCGGTTTGCGTCCTCGTCAGAGCCCTGATGCTGCAATATAAAGGGATACTGCACAAGTTCAGCCGGCTTTACCGTTTTTTTCTCCGCCAAAGGATGGCCTTCAGGCAATACGGCATATATGGTATCATTAAACAGCGGCGTAAACTGAAACTCCTCCGGCACGGGCAGCGACATGAAAGCAAGGTCTATCTTGCCCTGATACATCCACCGGCATATTTCCCCATGCTCACCCACATACAGCTGCAATTCTATGCCGGGATACTTTTCCGTGAATTCCGCGACTATGCTTGGCAGCAGATGTATGGACAGGCTGAAAAAGCAGCCTATGCGTATCGTTCCCACATCCGCGCCGTGTATGCGGTTCACCTCCTCCTTCAGCTTTTCCTCGCCGTTGACTATCTGGCGAAGGTATACCATGAGCTTCTCCGCCTCCGGGGTGGGCGTCACCCCGTTTTTACCCCGTATCAGCAGCGGGAAGCCGAACTCGTTTTCAAGTGAAAGTATCATATGGCTAATGCCGGGCTGGGTATAATGCAGCTTCTCGGCCGCCTTTGTCAGGCTTCCCAGGTCTATGGTCTCCACAAGGGCCTTGTATTTTTTCAGGCTCATACATAACCTCATTCAATACTTGAATGTCTCGCATTACAAACATTCAGTTTTATTATGACAGATTTAATTGTATAATATTTAACGCAGATATGCAACTCTTCTAATTATATTGCGGGCTTTTTAAGCAACGTTTGCAATACTGCCGTTTTTCGGAGGATAATTCAAATGAAACAGCCACTGATAACCAACATACAGCGCTACTCCATACACGATGGGGACGGCATACGCACCACAGTGTTCTTTAAGGGCTGCAATATGGCCTGCCGCTGGTGTCATAACCCTGAAACACAGGATTTTTCCGCCGAGCCCATGCGCAACCCGGACCGCTGCTCCGGCTGCGGAAGGTGCGCAGAGCTTTGTCCAGAGCACGCCATATCCATAAATGACGGCGGCATATCCGTCACTGACCGCGATAAGTGCGTCCGCTGCGGCGAATGCGTTGACGAGTGCTACAACGAGGCACGCACAATATCCGGCAGGGCGTACGGGATACCGGAGCTTATAAAGACACTGGAGAAGGACAAGATGTACTGGGAGGAATCCGGCGGCGGAGTCACTCTCTCCGGCGGCGAGGTGATGGCCCAGGATATGGATTACGTCGTTGAGCTCGCAAAGCGTCTCCACAGCAAGGGCTATTCCGTATACATCGACACCTGCGGCTTCGCGCCATATGAGAACTACGAAAAGATACTGCCCTATGCCGACGTTTTCCTATACGACATAAAGGCCATAAACGATGACGTGCACAAAGCAAACACCCGCGTCAGCAACAAGCTCATACTGGACAATCTTGCAAAGCTTGGCAGGGCCGGCGCAAAGATATATATCCGCATGCCCCTCATAGCCGGTCTTAACGATTCCGAGGAGAATATGCTCAAGGTCATAGCCTTTCTTCGCGACAACAGCATACCGGTACTTCAGGTAAACCTGCTGCCCTATCACGAGCTGGGTCAGGATAAGCTGGAGAAGCTGGGCAAGGAAAGGCATGACTACGGCTTCAACCCGCCTTCAAAGCAGCACCTGAACGAGCTGGTACAGCTCTTTAACCAAAACGGCTACAACAATACAAAAATAGGAGGATAAACCATGGAAGAACGCGGAATGAACGAAAGAGTCAGAATGCTGCGCAGGCAGAGCGTCGAGACTCAGCCCCACATCTACATGGAGCGCGCAAAACTCATGACGGAGGCCTATAAGCTTTATGACGGTTCCATGTCCGTACCCGAGATGAGAGCCACCGCCCTCAAGTATTATTTCCAGCACAAGACCATAGAGATCGCGGACGGCGAACTCATAGTGGGCGAAAAGGGCGACACCGCTCAGGCCGCCCCCACCTTCCCGGAGCTGTGCTGCCATACGCTTCAGGACATGCACGTCATGAACGACCGCGAGCTCATCAACTTCTCCGTCACCGATGAGGACCTCAAGCTTCAGGAGGAAGTTATAATCCCCTACTGGGAGAACCGCAGCACCCGCCACAAGATATTAGAGGCCATGACTCCCGAATGGAAGCTGGCCTATGAGTCCGGCATATTCACCGAATTCATGGAGCAGCGCGGCCCCGGTCATACCGTAGGCTCCCGCAAGATATTCGAAAAGGGCTTCCTCGATTACAAAAAGGACATTGAGGACGCCATAGCCAAACTGGACTTCCTCAACGACAAGGAAGCATACGAAAAGCGCTGCCAGCTCAACGCAATGGCCATAGACTGCGACGCTATCATAATCCTTGCCAACCGCTACGCCGATCTGGCAGAGGAGATGGCCGCGAAGGAGACCGACGAGAAGCGCAAAGCAGAGCTCCTTCAGATAGCGGAAAACTGCCGCTGGGTACCCGCCCATAAGCCCAGGACCTTCTGGCAGGCAATACAGCAGTACTGGTTCGTGCATATAGGCGTTACCAGCGAACTCAACCCCTGGGACGCTTACTCCCCGGGCCGCCTGGATCAACACCTTAATCCCTTCTATGTAGATGATGTGGAGAACGGCCGCATTGACCGGGACGGCGCACTGGAGCTTCTGGAGTGCCTGTGGGTCAAGTTTAACAACCAGCCCGCTCCCCCAAAGGTCGGCATCACCCTCAAGGAGAGCAGCACCTATACGGACTTCGCCAACATCAACACCGGCGGCATAACCGAGGACGGCAAGGACGGCGTAAACGAGGTCAGCTACATGATACTGGACTGCATGGACGAAATGAAGCTGCTCCAGCCCTCCAGCAACGTGCAGATAAGCCGCAAGACCCCTCGCAAGTTCCTCAAGCGCGCCTGCGAGATATCCCGCAAGGGCTGGGGCCAGCCTGCCTTCTACAACACCGAGGCCATAGTATCCGAGCTTATGAACGCCGGCAAGTCCCTGGACGACGCCCGCATGGGCGGCACCTCCGGCTGCGTAGAGACCGGCGCCTTCGGCAACGAGGCCTACATACTTCAGGGCTACTTCAACCTGCCCAAGATACTTGAGCTCACCCTGTACGATGGCTACGATCACGTGGGCGGCCATCAGTTGGGCCTGCACACCGGCTTTGCCAAGGACTTCAACAGCTATGAGGAGTTCTTTGAGGCTTACAAGAAGCAGATAAAGTACTTCGTGGATATCAAGGTCGCCGGCAGCAACGTGATAGAGCAGATATTCGCCCAGTACATGCCCGCCCCCTTCCTCTCCATATTGACCAACGACTGCATCAAGAAGGGCAAGGACTACAACGCGGGCGGCGCAAGGTACAACACCAACTACATTCAGGGCGTCGGCATAGGCACCATAACCGACAGCCTGGCCGCCATCAAGTACAACTGCTTCGATCACCATAACTTCACCATGGAAGAACTGGTGGAGGCCATGGATCATAACTTCGAGGGCTATGACCGCATCTATCACCTCGTTACGCACAAGACGCCCAAATACGGCAACGACGACGACTATGCGGACGATATCATGAAGGATATCTTCACCTACTACCGCGACTGCGTGACCGGCAGGCCCAACACCAAGGGCGGCTTCTACCGCATCAACATGCTGCCCACTACCTGTCACGTGTACTTCGGCGAGGTCATGAACGCCTCCCCCAACGGCCGCCTTGCGCACAAGCCTGTATCCGAGGGAATATCCCCCGAAAAGGGCGCAGACATCTACGGCCCCACCGGCGTTATCAACTCCTGCGCCAAGATGGATCAGCTTTCCACAGGGGGTACGCTGCTCAACCAGAAGTTCACACCCTCAGTCCTTGCGGGCGACACCGGACTCGACCAGTTTGCCAACCTTATCCGCGCCTACTTCAACATGGACGGCCACCATATCCAGTTCAACGTCATCGACCGCAAGACGCTGCTGGCTGCCCAGGCCAATCCTGAGGAGTACAAAGACCTCATCGTCCGCGTGGCGGGTTACAGCGATCATTTCCGCAACCTGAGCAAGGAGCTTCAGGACGAGATAATCAACCGTACCGAGCAGAGCTTCGACGACTACAACGACGCCGGCTCCGAGTATCCCAAGGACGGCTGCGGGTGCTAAACAAATGCACTACTTTAGGGGGGCTATGCCCCCCATTGTGCTTTTTTACACTATCGTTTATTATTAAATTAACTAAAATATTCAGGAGGACATCATTATGAAGATTGGTTTTCTCGGCGCAGGCGCGATGGGAGGAGCGATACTCTCCGGCGCTATAAACGCGGGCGTTCTCGACCCCAAGCAGGTATATGTATCCGATATGTCTGACAAGATAAAGGAAAAATACGCTGCCCTTGGCTGCAATATAGTCAAGGACAACGAGGAACTGGGCCGCGCCGCCGACATAGCGGTATTGGCCGTCAAGCCCCAATATGCGGCCCCCGCCCTTGCAGGTTTCGGCAGCACCATGGACGGCAAGGCAGTCATCTCCATCATGGCCGGCGTTACCGTTGAGCGCCTCCGCAAGATGATAGCGGGAAACATCCGTGTGCTTCGCACTATGCCTAATACCCCCGCCCTCGTAAATGCCGGCGCCTTCGCTCTATGCAGCGAGACCGACCTCACCGCCGATGAGAAGGCTTTTGCAGAGAAACTCTTCGGCTCCATAGGCATCGTCGAGTGGATGAACGAGCACCTCATCGACACGGCATGCGGCCTCTCCGGCTCCGGTCCAGCCTTCGTTGCGGAATTCATAGAGGCGTTGGGCGATGGCGGCGTCCTGGAAGGTCTTCCCCGCGCAACCGCTTACCGCCTTGCTGCCCAGACCGTAATGGGCACCGCCAAGATGATACTTGAAACCGGCATGCACCCCGCACAGCTTAAAGACATGGTATCCTCCCCCGGCGGCACCACCATCACCGGCTGCCAGGTATTGGAAGAAATGGGCTTCCGCGCCGCAGCCATAAATGCCGTGCAGGCCGCTACCAACAAGTCCAGAGAGCTGTAATTACCGAACTTTCGCAGGCATAAAAAGAGGATTTCCAAACGGAAATCCTCTTTTTTATATGCTTATATTACCACAAAAACGCCTAAATTTCAAGACTTGTTCGGTTTTTCCGGCGTGGTATCATGTAAGCTCTTGGAGGTGATAAAATGAACGATGCCATCATGTCTGTCATGGGCGGCACATTGACAGCTGTCTCAAGGGCAGAACTTTTAGAATGCAACCGCATATCATCTTACTTCGGCCTCATACTCACGCCAGAGCAGGCGGAAATTATATCAAAGCACAATACCGCAGCTCTTGTATCCACCGGACGGGTAGAATTCGCCGACGGTGTGTTCAAGTCCCTCATCATGGCCTTCTGCGATTCTCCTTATATATCCCCTGAGGACTACGCCGATACGCTGTGCGGACTGCTTGACGTTTTTTACGCCATAAAGCAGGGTACAGCCGACTCCATGACGGACGACGAGGCCATATGCTTCATGAAGCTGCACTTTGACGGCGGCTGCGGCGGCTCCATTGAATGCCTTCAGGATAAAGCCGCTATGCTGTGCCGGTCAAAATCCGTTTTTAACACGGAGGAAGTATGAACGATAGACCAAAGCTATACGTACCGTCATCCGGCGAAATAACCGAAGCGCTTTACAGCCTGCTTTCAGCCCAGTGCAAAAGCTTTACCGGCGGGCAAAGCAGCTCTCTTTCCGCCGAGACCGTAGAAGCGCTGCTAAGCTCCATATGCTTTTCTTTGAGCTGCTTCGCAAGCAAATACGGCCAAAACGCGCTTGTGGAAATTCCGCTTGAAAAGGCCCTCGAAGGCGCCAGGGATATACTGAAAAAGCGTATTCAGCTCTGCAAAACGCTGTACCTGACGCTTCTTCGCCTGCCCTTCCAGCCCGATAACGTATCCTACCGCGATACGGTGAACGGCATGGAGAATTTCTTCAAAAAGTACGATTACCATTTTTTTGCGGACCAGGTTCCCTGCGACATAGACTATCAGCTCTGCCTCCCGGTAAACGAAAACCTTTGGGGCGTGGAGTTCCTTACGGAGTACATCAAACGGCTCATCTGCGAGGGCCGTTTTTGCGGAGCATTCCAAAGATATGAGATAACCGCCCTTCTTGCCAACTTCGGAAGCAGAAACAACGAGCTGCTCATAAACGTATTCACCCCAGTGCTTTCAAACGCGCTGGGCAGGGCACTTCTGGGCAATGATATCAGTACCCTTGAAGTAACTCCCGACGGCATTGGTAAGCTCTTTTCAATGTTCGCAGGATTGAAATACGAAGAGGCCCTGCCCATAGTGGACAAGGCTTCGAAGCTTCTTTGCAGCAGAGTGGGATTTAGCGGCTACAACGCTAAATACGTGAATGAATCTGCGCGCACGCTCATACCCCGCATATGCCGCTGCGACCCTAAGGGCCTGTTTCTTTCACTTTCCAGATAAAAGTATCATTTGAGCTTTACCGAAAGGTACCGGCTGTTTTTATCCACGAAGCGCCACGGCATTGCTTTATGCTCCGCGGCGTATTCTACGTTTATCCGCGGCGTGGCGGCTATCTCAGGTACGTCATCCGGCTTCTTCGGCAGTATAAAAAGCCTGTCCCGGGTAAGGTCTGTGCCATACTGTTCCCGGCTTATCCCCATGGCCTGGCACAGCTTGCCCGGGCCGCTGCAAAGGTCGGTAAGCTTTTCCCTTCCCCGGCGTGAGCGCATCAGCTCGATGCCCTCTAAAGGCTCCAGCGCCCGTATCAGCACACACTCCGGAACGCCCTCAGGACCTGTGGATACATTAAAACAGCTATACATACCGTATATGAGGAATACATAGGCATACCCGCCCTGTCTGTACAGAACCTCCGTGCGGCCGTCCACTCTGCCCCGGAAGGCGTGAGCGGCAGAATCCGCCTTGCCGAGATACGCCTCCGCCTCGACTATGCGCCCGGCCGTAGTGCCTTCGCCGCTGATAGATACCAGCGTGCAGCCTATCAGTTCCCGCGCTATGCTCAGCGTGTCCATAATGTAGAATTCCCTTTCCAGTTTTTCCGTGGGCGTATCCTCCTTTTACAGTATCCGATGATATTATAACCTTTTGCCCTACAAAAGTCATAAAGTTAACTTATTATTTATAGAATTATGTCTGATGCTGTTGTATAATGTAATGAATGAAATTTTGAGGAAAGCTGAACCATGGAGCACAGGAGAAAAAAGAAGGGCAGTTCAAAGCTGCTGATAATTATGGTAATAGTACTTGCGCTGCTTGCAATAGCGGCGATTTTTGCGTTAAAATTCTACACGGACATAAATAACCCTGAAAACCTCTTTGAAAGCACACTGCCCGAGGGTACCCCCGCGCCTGTGGAAACCGCTCCCGCTCCTGCCGATGAGGAAGCGCAGCCATCCCCCACTCCGGATCAGGAGTCGCTTCTTTCCGGTCAGGCGGACGCCGAGTTCATGTCCAACCGCACCAATATACTGCTCCTCGGCATCGACGAGAGCACCGAGCGGGAGAATTGGGGGACCTTCCGCACGGATACCATGATACTTGTATCCATCGACTTCTCGAACAACGACGTATGCATGGTTTCAATACCACGCGACAGCTATGTCAAGATTTACAACGCCAACGGCAACGTAGCCAACCCCAGCAGCCCCTATTCCAAGATAAACAACGCCTTTTCGGAGGGCGGCGGCGCGCAGAAGAAGGGCTTTGAGTACTCCATAGCGACGGTTGAAAAGCTGATGGGAGTAAATATAGGCTACTACTGCGGCTTCAATATGAACGTCGTAAAAGAAGTAGTAAACGCCATGGGCGGCGTGGACTACGACGTGGATATAGAGGTAAAGATGAACGGCCGGGAGCTGCACCCCGGAATGCAGCATCTGGACGGGCAGGGCGTGCTGGACTACTGCCGCCAGCGTAAGGGTTCTTCTGATATAGCGCGTATAGACCGGCAGCAGCGCATGCTGACCGCCATACTCAAGCAGCTCAAGGATACCGACCAGATAGCCAATATACCCTCCATCTACTCCGCCGTTGAGGCCAACATAATGACCAACCTCAGCATAAAGCAGATATCCTCTCTGGCGCTGGTAGCCCTGCGCATGGATATGAGCCAGCTTTCCCGCTATACTTTGGAGGGTAAAGCCATGGATATACAGGGCCGGGACTGCTACTGCCTGTATGTATCCCGAATAGAAAAAATAGTCAAGGAAGTCTGGGGGCAGAGCGTAAATCTGGATTCCGAGAATGACGTCAGTTTTATAGAAGAGCAGGTAGAGGCCCACCGGGCACTTATAGCCGATGAGCTCAACCGGGCCAATATCGCTTACAGCAAGGCTTACAGCATAATGAACAACTGCCGCGAGCTGATAGACAAGAGCAGCTACGATACCCTCAAGGCTGCCGCCAAGGAGCTTCTGGACGCCATACAGAAGGAAAACAAAGAAAACCTCGACGCATACACTCCCTATGTCGAGCAGCTTTGCGACAGCATTTGCAGTCAGTACGGAATTTCGATATACTGATATGTACAGATAATAAAGCTTGGGAGGAATATATATGTCCGTCGATAAGGTCAGGGAATACCTCAGGAGCTACGGCCTTGAGGACAGGGTAATGGAATTCGACATCTCCACCGCCACCGTTGCGGAAGCGGCCGAGGCAGTGGGAGTCATACCCGCCCGCATAGCCAAGACCCTCTCCTTCCAGAGCGAAGAATGCGGCTGCATACTTGTGCTCATGGCCGGGGATGCAAAGGTGGACAACAAAAAATACCGCGCCCGGTTCGGCGTAAAGCCCCACATGCTCACCCATGAGGACGCGCTGCAGTACACCGGCCATGCGGTTGGCGGCGTATGCCCCTTCGCAGTGCCGGACAGCGTCCCCGTATATCTTGACGTCTCACTAAAACGGTTCGATACCGTATTCCCCGCCGCAGGCAGTGCCGCAAGCGCGGTCAGGCTCACCTGCGATGAACTTGAAAGGGCTTCCCGCTCAAGGGGCTGGATAGACGTATGCAAGGGCTGGGAGGAAGACCAGTAGTCTCCCCGCCTTATATATCGGACAATAACAGCAATTATATTCAGGAGGAACAGCATGGAGTACACTAATCTCGGCAGCACCGGCTTGAAGGTTTCCCGCCTCGGCTTCGGCGGCATACCGATCCAGCGCATCACACAGGAAGAGGCCACTGCCCTCATACACAAGCTCCCGGAGTACGGCGTAAACTACATAGACACCGCCCGCGGCTATACCGTAAGCGAGGAATACCTCGGCATAGCCATGGAAGGTATCCGCGATAAGTTCGTTCTCGCCACCAAGAGCATGGCCCGCACAAGGGAAGCCATGGAAAAGGATATAGAGACCAGCCTTAAAAACCTCCGCACCGACCATATCGACCTGTATCAGGTACATAACGCACCCCCTGCCCAGATGAAGATAGTCACCGGCGAAGGCGGTGCGCTGGAGGCCCTGTTGGAAGCAAAGGCGGCGGGCAAGATAGGCCATATAGGCGTCACCGCCCATGAGGTAGCCACCTTTGAGATGGCCCTTGATATGGACTGGGTGGAGACCATAATGTTCCCCTACAACTTCGTAGAGCTTCAGGCGGCCGACCTCATCAGAAAGTGCGCCGAAAAGGGCAAGGGCTTTATCTGCATGAAGCCTCTGGCTGGCGGCGCCATAGAGAACGCGCCCCTCGCCATGCGCTTTATAGCCTCCAATAAGGACATAACCGTCAATATACCCGGCATGGCAAGCGAGGACGAGCTAAAGCAGAATGTTGCCGCAGCCTGCGATCCTGCTCCCCTCTCGGCGGAGGAGCTCAGGGAAGTGCAGAACATACGCGACACCCTGGGCAACCAGTTCTGCCGCCGCTGCAATTACTGCCAGCCCTGCACCATGGGCATAAACATCTCCTTCTGCTTTACCATCAACGGCTATCTCACCCGTTACGGCCTGAAGGACTGGGCCATAGGCCGCTACAAGGGAATGGCCGTAGAGCCTAACGCCTGCATTGAATGCGGAATGTGCGAGAGCCGCTGCCCCTACCACCTCCCCATAATCGAAATGCTCAAGGACGTATACAGCAACTTCCAGAAGGAAATGAAGTAAGGTATATAATGCCGGACGGGGCCGCCGCATAATGCGGCAGCCCCTTGTTTTGTTATGCCCTTTGCAATATAATAAAGCGATGAACTAAGGAGAGATAACATCTTGAAAACAAGCGACTTTTTCTACGACCTGCCCAAAGAGCTGATAGCCCAGTCCCCTGCGGCTGTCCGCAGCGCATCGAGACTGCTGGTATATGACAGGGCAAATAAGACTATACGGGACGGTGTATTTACCGACATACTGGATTACTTCAGGCCCGGAGACGTTCTGGTGCGCAATATCACCCGGGTCATACCCGCGAGGCTCCACGCCTATCGGGAGGATACCGGCGGCGCAATGGAGTTTCTGCTGCTCCGCCGCCTCGACGAAAACCGCTGGGAATGCCTTGTCCGCCCCGGAAGGCGGGCAAAGACCGGGCTCACCTTCAAGATAAACGACGAGCTTTCCGCAACTATTCTCGATAGCACCGAGGACGGGGGCAGAATAGTACGCCTGAACTACGATGGAGTATTCGAAGAAATACTGGATCGGGCCGGCGAAATGCCTCTGCCTCCCTATATAACCGAGCGGACCGCCGGTAAGGAGCGCTATCAGACGGTATACGCAAAAGAAAACGGCTCTGCCGCTGCTCCCACGGCCGGGTTGCACTTCACTACCGAGCTTCTGGATGATATACGCAAAAAAGGAGTAACCATCGTTGACGTGCTGCTGCACGTCGGCCTCGGCACCTTCCGCCCCGTATCCGAGGACAACGTTGAGGATCACCACATGCACTCGGAGTACTATGAGTGCAGTGAAGAAGCGGCAAGGGCCATCAACGAGGCGCGGGCCAGGGGCGGCAGAGTATTCGCCGTGGGCACCACATCCTGCCGCACGCTTGAAAGCGTTACGGACGACGAGGGAATAGTGCACGCCAAAAAGGGCTGGACCGACATATTTATCACTCCAGGTTACAAATTCAAGGCAGTGGACAAGCTCATAACCAACTTTCACCTGCCCGAATCAACGCTGCTCATGCTGGTTTCCGCCCTCTGCACAAGGGAAGAAATGCTGGACGTCTACAAGCATGCCGTAGAGGAAAAGTACCGCTTTTTCTCCTTCGGAGACGCCATGCTTATACTATAAATGACAACGGAGCTTACACATGCAAGATAAATTCGACTTCAAATACGAGCTTCTGCACGTTTGCAAGCAGTCCGGCGCCCGCCGGGGCAGGCTGCACACCCCGCACGGAGTAATAGAGACCCCCTGCTATATGCCGGTAGGCACACAGGCCACGGTAAAGGCCATGCTTCCCCGGGACGTTAAGGAAGTGGGCTCTATGATAATACTTTCAAATACCTATCACCTCTTTGAGAGGCCCGGTCACGAGCTTATAAAAGAGGCGGGCGGCCTGCACGAGTTCATGCGGTGGGACAAGCCCATACTTACCGACAGCGGCGGCTTTCAGGTGTTCAGCCTCGCCTCCGCCAATAAGATAAAAGAGGACGGCGTGGAGTTCCGCTCCCTTCTGGACGGACGTAAGCATTTCTTCACCCCCGAGCTTGTAATGGAGATAGAGGAAGCCCTTGGCGCGGATATCGCCATGGCGTTCGACGAATGCGCCCCTTATCCCTCCGACCGGGAATACACCATAGCTGCCATGGAGCGCACCCATCGCTGGGCGGTGCGCTGCAAGGCTGCCCATACCCGCCCGGATCAGGCGCTCTTCGGCATAGTTCAGGGCGGCATGTTCGCCGACCTCAGGATAGAGAGCGCTAAGTTTCTCGCTTCCCTCGACCTGCCGGGCTATGGCATCGGCGGTCTTTCAGTGGGCGAGCCCAAGGAAATGATGTACGATATGCTGGAGCAGATGATGCCCTATATGCCCGCAAACAAGCCCCGCTACCTTATGGGCGTGGGCAGCCCCGACTGTCTGGTGGAGGGCGCTGTACGCGGCATAGACATGTTCGACTGCGTACTCCAGACCCGTATAGCGAGAAACGGCCTTGCGCTCACGGGAAGCGGCAAAAAAATGCTGCGAAACGCCTCCTTTGAGCACGACTTCACGCCTATCGAGGAGGGCTGCGACTGCTACGCCTGCAAGAACGGCTTCACCAGGGCGTATATACGCCACCTTGTAAAATGCAAGGAAATACTGGCTGCGCAGCTCATAACCACCCACAACCTGCGCTTCTCTCTGAGGCTCATGGAACAGGTACGCGAGGCCATAGAGCAGGACAGGCTGCTGGACTTCCGGGAAGAGCTTAAAGCGAAAGGAACATTCGATTGATGGAGCTTACCCTTGAAAATATAAGCGAGCAGGACACGGCCCGCATAGGCAAAAGCATAGCGCCGCTGCTTTTCCCCGGAGCGTTCATCGCGCTGTTCGGCGATCTCGGCTCGGGCAAGACCACCTTTACAAAGGCAGTAGCCGAGGGTTTGGGCATAGACAATATACAGAGCCCTACCTTCACCATAGTCCGTGAGCACGGCGGCAGGCTGCCCTTGCTTCACTTTGACGCATACAGGCTGAGCAGCGAGGACGAGCTTTATGCCATAGGCTTTGACGACTATCTCTCCCGCCCTGCCGTTATAATCATGGAGTGGTGCGAAAACGTACCCGGCGCGCTGCCAAGTGAGCGGCTGGAGCTGCACATCACAGGTTCAGGCGCCGAAGCGCGGACGTTCACATTCATACCCTACGGCAAAAAATACCAAGATCTTCTGGAGAATATAAAATGCTGATGCTTTCCCTTTCCACCTCCGGCCCCATAGCCTCAGCCGCTGTTATAAAGGACGGCCAGGTATTATCCCGGGAGGTCGGAGGTCATGGCCGAACACATTCCGAGACAATAATGCCCCTCTGCGAAAAGGCATTGCAAACTGCCGGCTACACCCCAGAAGATATGGACGCCTTCGGCGTGGATGCAGGTCCCGGCTCGTTTACCGGCGTCCGCATAGGTATATGCGCAGCCAACGCAATGGCCGCGGCCTTCGGCAAGCCCGTGGCGGCCGCAAGCTCCCTCGAAGGGCTGCTGTACGGCATCGATAACGCCTGTGCCCTATTGGACTGCCGCAACGGCAACGGCTATGCCATGGTGAAGTACGAGGGATTTTCGCCGGAACCCATGGCGGTGGTGATAGACGATCTGCTATCCACCCTGCCGGACGGCATACTCATGGCAGGCGACGGAGCCGTCATGCACCGCGAACGCATACTCAATGCCTTACCCAATGCCCGCTTTGCGGAGGGCAACGACATAATCGCGGACAGGATAGGCCTTGCGGCATATGACAAGCTCGTACGGGGCGAAACCGTTATTGAGGCGCTGCCCCTCTACCTCCGCCCCTCTCAGGCCGAACGTCTCGCAAAGGAGAGAAACAAATGATAGCCTTCAGGCCAATGCAGAAAAATGACGTTCCCCGCATAGCAGAGCTGGAACGGATATGCTTTCGCTCCCCCTGGTCGGAGAGTTCCCTTTACGGTGAATTGCGCAACAGCATCGCCCATTACCGTGTAGGCGAGGAGGACGGCCACGTGATAGCATACGGGGGAATGTGGGTAATGTTCGGTGAGGCCCATATAACGAATGTAGCTGTTGATCCCGAATACCGGGGCCGCGGCTACGGAAAGCTCCTCATGCTTGAGCTTATCAGCACTGCTCTGCTGCATCATGCGGACAGCATGACGCTGGAGGTGCGAATAAGCAACACCATCGCCCAAAACCTCTACGCTTCTCTCGGCTTTGAAGTGGCAGGCAGGCGCAAGAGGTACTACATGGATACCGGCGAAGACGGCCTTATCATGTGGAACCGGCATCTGAAGAAAACCGCCGCCGTCCATAGTTGACAGGCCTAATCGGTCAGTGATACCATTATTTTACCAATTAAAGGTCACTTTTCGTTACATAATACATAAATCAAAAGGAGAACTCCCATGAAAAACATCATCAAATGCGATAGCGCCCCCGCCGCCCTCGGCCCCTACAGCCATGCCTGCGAAGCCAACGGCTTTATATTCACCTCCGGCCAGCTGGGCATAGATCCCGCTACAGGCAAGCTCGCGGAAGGCGTTGAGGCTCAGGCCCATCAGGCTCTTGTCAATATAGACAACGTTCTCAAGACCGCGGGAGCTACCATGAAGGACATCCTCAAAACCACCATATTCCTGGTCGACCTCAACGACTTCGCGGCCGTGAACAGGATCTACGGGGATTACTTCGGCTCTGAATTCCCCGGCCGTTCCTGCTTCCAGGTATCCAAGCTCCCCGCCGGCGGCCTTGTTGAGATCGAGGTCGTAGCCTACAAGGGCTAATCCGGGCATTATGGAGACGCCGGAGCACGTTATCTTCCATTACAGACCCATGGTCTGCATGGGCTTGGGCATAGCTGTGGGCATCTTCCTCTCCGGCAGCGTTTCAGGCACAGGGCTTATTATGGCCCTGTGCCTTTTTCCCCTCTTTTCGGGTCTCGGCATCTACTTTGGCTTCAAGGGCGCCGCACTGTTTGCATTCGGCTGCGCAGCGGGACTTTTGCGCACGCTGTTCGGCCCTGTAAGTCTGCCCTACGACCTGATGTATCCCTTCGAGCACATGCGCGCCGTGCTTTCCTCTGCGTGCGTCTCCCTGTTCGGGGAACACGCGCCCCTTCTCAACGCCATGCTCTGGGGCGTAAAGGGCGGCATATCGGATTCTGTATACGACGCCTTCCGTTCCTGCGGTATTGCCCATATACTGGCTCTCTCCGGCCTGCACGTTTCCTTCGTGGCAGGCGCGCTAAACCGGCTCACACGGCGGGCGCTACCCAAGGTGAAGTTTTATACTTCGATTGTAGTGTTGTTTGCCTATTGCGCCATTGCCGCCTTCCCCTCCTCTCTTATCCGCGCCAGCGTGATGAGCCTTTGCAGCCTATATGCGGCCGCTGCCGGCAGACGGTATGACATGCCCTCCGGAATCGCCTTCAGCGCCATAGTCATACTCCTTGCGGACCCGACCGCGCTGTACAGCATAGGCTTCGAGCTTTCCTTCGGCGCGGTGATAATGATATCCCTTCTCATGCGCCCGGTGACGGAGCTGCTATCCTTCCTTCCGCTGCCCATAGCTCAGATGGCAGCGCTGTCCGTTTGCGGCACCCTCGGCACTTTACCGCTATCCGTATACTATTTCGGCACGATCCCGGTCCTCGGGCTGTTCGCCAATACTCTGATACTTCCCATGGTACCCTTCGTATTCCTTTCCTCCATGGCTGTGAATCTCATAGGCATAGCCATGCCCGCCGCGGCAAAGGCGCTGTCCTTTATCCCGATGTTTCTCACAGGCGTAATGACAGAAGCGGCGAACGCCATATCCTCCGTGTCATTTGCGGTAAAGCAGGCCGCCATAACGCCGCTTGCATGCTTATTCGTGTATCTCGCCTGCTTCGCGGTATCAGACCAGCCGCTGGTTTCCCCCTCAAAAAAGTACGCCGCATGCGCCGCATCGCTGTTTGCAGCTGTGCTGTGTATGCTGTAGTTTGGATTTATGGTATAATGCTCATATGGATTATATGACTTTTTTCAAGAGCATAAAGACCGGTTCGCTAAAGGGCGCATATGCCTTGCACGGTGAAGAGGAGTTCGTAAAGGAAAGCGCCCTTAAAAGCCTTACCTCATCGCTTGATGAGGCCACCCGCGACCTGAATCTGCAGGTACTCGAAAAGGCTGAAGCCGATGACATTATCTCCGCCTGTGAAACGCTGCCCTTTTTCGGGGAGCGGCGCGTCGTCGTCTGCAAAACACTGCCCGCCGACAGCGACGCCAGAAAGCTGACATCATACCTGCCGGGCATACCTGACTACACGCTCCTTATATTTTTTATTCGGGGCAAGGCCAACGAAAAGCTCGGCATAGTCAAGGCCCTGAAGGCCGAAAACCGGCTGGTAGATTTTGCTCCATTCAGGGACTATGAGGCGGCAAAGTGGGTATATCAGCAGGGCAAGCGGCTCAATGTGACAATAACAGAAGCCGCGGCAAAACACATCGTAAGCCTCGCCGGCACTGACATCGCCACCCTGAACAACGAGCTTACAAAGGCTGCAGACTACGTTGGCCGTGGCAACGAGCTTACCCGCGAGGCCATATCCGCCTGCGTCACCCGCAGCCTCGAGGTACGCATATTCGACATGCAGGACTATCTACTATCCGGCAAGGCTCAGGACGGCATAAGGGCATACCGCCAGATGCTGTCTGACGGCGAAAGCACCTTCGGCATTGCCGGATTCATGGAAAAGTGCTTCCGCTCCATGCTCACCGCCCGGACGTATATAGATCAGGGGCTTAACCGCGAACGCGTCCTGCGGCTCACCGGCGATAAATATCCGCAAAAAAAAGCTTATGAGGCAGCTCTTCGCTACTCAAGGGCAGAGATAATCAAAAACATGAGGAATTTCGCGAATATCGCCTATTTAAAAATAGCCGAGCAGCAGCCCGATACGCTGACACTGGAAAACGCATTGATAGAATGTATGCCGAAGCGCCGCTAAAAGCGACGCTTATATTTATATGGTTTTTTATAATATATTCATAAATCAATATATGCATGGTTATTCATAAGCTCCATATCATTTTCTCCTGCGAAACCACATGACGCAAACCCTGCAAATTTGCAGCTGCATTCTCTTATCACGAATCTAATATCCGGTATTTTCAGTATTTTTTAACGACTCATTTCCTGCATTTAGTCATGTTGATTGCAGCGAAAATTCTTTTTTACTTCAACAAATATTATTTTTTCTGTATTTTTCTATCTGATTCACGTTTTGAGTAAAATTCTTTATGTTGCATATATATGATATGTATGTTAAAACATAGACATAACATATAATTTCTCATTATCGCGGAGGTGTATGATGAGCTCAGGATTTGATTATGCCCTGCTTGACAGGATACTGGAAGCGCACGACTGCGCGCCGCGGAATACCATCGCTATCCTTCAGGATGTACAGGAGCACTACCACTATCTGCCGCAGGAGGCTTTCCCCTATATGGCAAAACGACTCAACGTAGGCGAGGCGCGGCTTTACAGCGTCGCTACGTTTTACGAGAACTTTTCCCTCGAGCCAAAGGGGAAATACGTCATCAAGGTTTGCGACGGCACCGCCTGCCATGTAAGAAAGTCCATTCCGATACTGGAGCGGCTTCGCAATGAACTGGGCTTATCAGAAAGCAAGCACACTACAGACGACCTGATGTTCACTCTGGATACCGTGAGCTGTCTCGGCGCATGCGGTCTTGCTCCGGTGCTTACCGTAAATGACACGGTGCACCCTTCCATGACCCCTGACAAGGCCAGCGAACTTATAGCCGGGCTCCGCAATAAGGAGGATTAACGTATGTATAGGCTAAAAAGCAGGATAGACCTTATCTCAGCACGGAGGGCATACTCCGCCGCCTTTTCTTCGCAGTCATTAAAGATACTCGTCTGCGCGGGCACAGGCTGCGTCGCAGGCGGTTCACTGGATATTTACGCCAGGCTCCAGGAGCTTATAGACGAAAAGGGACTGTACTGTCAAGTCGAACTCGATCATGAGCATCACAGTCACGGTCATGACGGCTGCGATAGCAGCACTGTGAAGACCGTGGGCCTTAAGAAGAGCGGCTGCCACGGCTTCTGCGAGATGGGTCCCCTCGTGCGCATAGAACCCTATGGCTACCTTTACACCAAGGTAAAGCTTGAGGACTGCGAAGAGATAGTGGAAAAGACCGTAATGAACGGCGAGATAGTCGAACGGCTCAGCTATCATAAGGACGGCGTAAGCTATCCCCGTCAGGAGGATATACCATTCTATAAAAAGCAGACCCGTCTCGTGCTGGAGCACTGCGGCCATATCGACGCCACCTCGCTTCCCGAGTACCTTGCGATCGGCGGCTATTCCGCCTTTGAAAAGGTGCTTTTCGATATGACTCCGGATTCCGTGATAAAACTTATGGAGGATTCAGGTCTCCGAGGCCGCGGCGGCGGCGGTTATCCTACGGGCAAAAAATGGGCGCAGGTAGCCCGTCAGAAGGCGGAACAAAAATACATAGTCTGCAATGGCGACGAGGGGGATCCCGGCGCATTTATGGACCGTTCCGTTATGGAGGGCGACCCCCACAGAATGATAGAGGGCATGATGATAGCAGGTATAGCCTGCGGGGCTACCGAAGGCTATATATACGTCCGCGCCGAGTACCCATTGGCAGTGGAGCGGCTGAAGATGGCCATCGAGCAGGACACCTCCGCAGGACTTTTAGGCGACAATATCCTCGGCTCCGGAAAGCGCTTCCATCTCCATATAAACCGAGGCGCAGGCGCCTTTGTCTGCGGCGAAGGCAGCGCCCTTACCGCCTCAATAGAAGGCAAGCGCGGAATGCCACGCGTAAAGCCCCCGCGCACCGTAGAACACGGCCTCTTTGACTGCCCCACGGTGCTGAATAACGTTGAAACCTTTGCCAACGTAGCTCCCATAATAAACAACGGCATCGAGTGGTTCCGATCCTTCGGCACCCCTACCAGCCCCGGCACCAAGGCCTTCGCCCTCACCGGCAATATAAGCAATACCGGCCTTATTGAGGTGCCTATGGGCACCACCCTAAGGGAAGTCATATTCGACATAGGCGGCGGCATGCGCGGCGGTGCGAAGTTCAAAGCAGTACAGATAGGCGGGCCCTCCGGCGGCTGCCTTACATTTGCTGAAGACCACCTGGATATGCCTCTGGACTTCGATTCCCTCAAAAAAGCGGGCGCTATGATAGGTTCCGGCGGCCTTGTGGTAATGGATGACAGCACCTGCATGGTGGAAGTAGCGCGCTTTTTCATGCACTTCACTCAGAACGAAAGCTGCGGCAAGTGCGTGCCCTGCCGCGAAGGCACCCGCCGCATGCTGGAGATACTCGAGCGCATAGTCGCGGGCAACGGTCGCGAGGAGGACATAGACCTGCTTCTGGAGCTTGCGGACACAATATCCTCCACTGCTCTCTGCGGCCTGGGCAAGACCGCAGGCAACCCGGTAGTAAGCACCATCAGGAATTTCCGCGAGGAATACCTTGCACACGTGCGGGACAAATACTGCCCCACCCACAACTGCTCCAAGCTCAGGCGCATATACATCGATCCCGAGGTATGTAAAGGCTGCTCCAAGTGCGCGCGCAGCTGCCCCGTAAACGCCATATCCGGCGTCATAAGGCAGCCTTTCACCATAGACGCCGCCAAATGTGTCAAGTGCGGCGCCTGCATAGAAAACTGCAGCTTCGGCGCTGTAAAGGAGGCGTAACCATGACCGGAAAGTTTATGACCATAGACAACATACCCATCGAGCTTACCGGCGAGGAAAAGAACCTTCTCGAAGTGATACGCAGGACGGGCATCGAGCTGCCCACCTTCTGCTACTACTCCGAGCTTTCCGTATACGGCGCATGCCGCATGTGCATGGTAGAGGACGACAGGGGCAATATACACGCCGCCTGCTCCACCCCTCCCAAGGCCGGAATGACAATATACACCAACACATCGCGCCTGAGGAAATATCGCAGGAATATACTGGAACTGTTGCTTGCAAATCATTGCCGCGACTGCACCACCTGCGAAAAGAGCAGCGACTGCAAGCTCCAGCAGCTTGCACAGCGCTTTCACATAACCGGGGTGCGCTTCCCAAACGCACAGACAAAGCCCGACCCGGACTGTTCCTCCCCCTGTATCTCCATCGATCACAGCAAATGCATACTCTGCGGCGACTGCGTAAGAATGTGCAATGAGGTACAGCACGTGGGCGCCATAGATTTCGCATACCGCGGCGCGAATATGGTAGTCTCCCCCGCCTTTGGCAGGCCCATGGCGGAGTCCGGCTGCGTGGGCTGCGGCCAGTGCGCCGCCGTCTGCCCCACCGGCGCTATCGTCGTAAAAAAGGACACCGAGCGGTTATGGGAAGACCTTGCGGATAGTAATACGCGCGTAATCGCTCAGATCGCCCCTGCCGTACGCACAGGTGTAAGCAAGACCTTTAACGAAAAATACGGCGACCTTGCCATGGGCAAGCTTGTAGCCGCCCTGCGCCGCATGGGCTTTGACGAGGTGTTCGACACCTCCACCAGCGCCGACCTTACGGTGCTTGAAGAGAGCAGTGAATTCCTTGAGCGCCTCGAGACAGGCGGCAAGCTGCCCCTCTACACCTCCTGCTGCCCGGCCTGGATACGCTTTGCGGAAACCCGTCACCCTGAGATATTGGAAAATATTTCCACCTGCCGCTCTCCAATGGAGATGTTCGGTTCCGTAATAAAGGAATACTTCGGCAATTGCGGAAAGCGGGTTGTATCCGTCGCCATAATGCCCTGCACCGCCAAAAAATTCGAGGCCATGCGTGACGAATTCAGGGACAAGAACGGCACGCCCTACGTAGACTATGTAATAACCTCCCAGGAAATAATCCAGATGATACGTCAAAGCGGCATACGCTTTGACGAGCTGGAACCAGAGGCCGTTAGTATGCCCTTCGGCATGAGCAGCGGCGCCGGCCTGATATTCGGCGCGTCAGGCGGCGTTACCGAAGCGGTGCTAAGAAGGATCTCCGATGACAAATCCGCAGGCGCGATACGTTCCATTGCCAACTCCGGCGTCCGCGATATAGCAGGCCTCAAGGAGTGCAGCATCACCCATAACGGCGAGGAGATAAAGATCGCCATAGTCAGCGGCCTGGAAAACACCGATAAACTCATCCACCGCATAGAAGAGGGCGAGGTCAGCTACCACATGGTGGAGGTAATGGCATGTCCCGGCGGCTGCGTATCCGGCGCAGGCCAGCCGTTCGCAAAATCCGGTGAGCGAAGACAGCGCTCCGAGTCCCTGTACCGAAACGACAGAATGTGTCTCATACGCCGCTCGGAAGAAAATCCCCTCATGGAGGAACTGTACAGCGGCATACTTAAAGACAGGACACACGAACTGCTGCACGTGGATTATGTAAAATAACAGTATCAGCCCATCGTCCACCCCGATGGGCCACTTTTTTTTGCAAATGATCAGCGGTAAATCCGGAGCGAAAGTGCGTCCTTGCTGGAAATACATTCAATATAGCATACCTGTAGTTATGCAGACCGGAGCTGACGGACGCTTTCACAAATACTCCGGCATGCAATCGCCTTTATGCCCGGCACAGAGAGGCCACCGAGCTTTTTTCAAAAAACCCCATGCTCCAATGCGGAACATGGGTTTTTCGATTAGCCAAATCATCAATACCTCTGGCTGCGCTGCTTTTGTATTACGTTTCTACCTTACTCCGAACAGTAGCTTTTCGTATGTGGGAAATGGCCAGTACTTCTCAGCCGTAAGCATCTCGGCCTCGTCGCACACTACCCTGAGTTCGGCCATTTTGTGCAGTATAACGTCCCGTATATAGTACGATGCTTCCGCAACGTCGTTTATGGTCTTTAGCCTGATGGCGGCGCTGTCAAGCTCCTCCGCCGCAGCATCTATCTCATCCACAAGCCCGGAAAGCTTTGCTATAGTCCTTCTCTCATACCTTCCTGTAAGCTCCGGCAGCATCTTTAGCTTTGCCTCGAGGGTATCCGCCAGATCCTTTTCGTATGCGGCAACTGCGGGCAGTATCTCCTTGCGCGCCATGTCTACCATGGTCAGCGCTTCAATATTGACAGTCTTGCAGTAATTCTCCAGAATTATCTCGTAGCGCGCCTGTATCTCGGCCCGGGAATAAACCCTGTGCCGCATCAACATATCCACGTTCTTCTTCTCCAGCATGGCAGGCAGTGCATCCGGCGTAGTCCGAAGATTCAACAGTCCGCGGCTTTCCGCCTCCTTCAGCCATTCATCGTCATAGCCGTTGCCGTTGAACAATATCCGCTTGTGCTCCTTTACAGTGCTGCGTATAAGGTCGTGCAACGTACCCTCAAAATTCTCCGCGCCTTCCAGCTTATCGGCATACTGTCTCAGGGACTCCGCAACGGCGGCATTTATCATGATGTTGGCGCAGGCTATGCTATCAGATGAGCCCAGCATGCGGAACTCGAACTTGTTGCCCGTAAAGGCGAAGGGAGATGTACGGTTTCGGTCCGTTGTATCACGTATGAACCGGGGCAGTGTATGCACGCCCAGCTTCATGACGGTCTTTTCCACTCCGCTGTAGGGTTCGTCCTTCTCTATGGCATCCAGTACCGCCGTGAGCTCATCGCCTAAAAACATGGAAACTACGGCAGGCGGCGCCTCATTTGCTCCGAGACGATGATCATTTCCGGCTGTAGCTACAGACAGCCTAAGCAGATCCTGATAATCGTCTACCGCTTGTATGACGGCTACGAGGAACAGCAGGAACTGAGCGTTCTCATGGGGCGTTTCGCCTGGCGTGAGGAGGTTCACGCCGTTATCGGTAGCTATGGACCAGTTGTTGTGCTTGCCGCTTCCGTTTACCCCGGCGAAGGGTTTTTCGTGCAGCAGGCATACCAGGCCATGCTTGGAGGCCACCTTCTGCATTATTTCCATGGTAAGCTGGTTATGGTCGGTTGCGATGTTCGTGGTGGTATATATCGGCGCAAGCTCATGCTGCGACGGGGCCACCTCGTTGTGCTCTGTCTTTGCCAGTATCCCAAGCTTCCACAGTTCCTCATCCAGCTCTGCCATATAGGCGGCCACCCTTGGCTTTATGGCCCCGAAGTAATGGTCGTCCAGCTCCTGCCCCTTAGGCGGCTTTGCTCCGAATAGGGTCCGCCCGCAGAATACCAGATCCTTGCGCTGCTCATACATATCCTTATCTATGAGGAAATACTCCTGCTCGGGGCCTACGCAGGTGCGCACACATTTGACATCGGTATTGCCGAAGAGCCGCATTATCCGCATGGCCTGCTTATTCAGCGCCTGCATTGAGCGCAGCAGCGGCGTCTTTTTATCCAGCGCCTCGCCGCCATAGGAGCAGAAGGCCGTAGGTATGCAAAGCGTCTTATCCTTTATGAATGCGTATGATGTAGGATCCCACGCCGTATAGCCGCGGGCCTCAAAGGTAGCGCGCAGTCCCCCTGAAGGAAAGCTCGATGCGTCAGGCTCGCCCTGTATGAGGTTTTTGCCGGAAAATTCCATTATGACGCCGCCGTCCGGCGATGGCGCTATAAAGCTGTCGTGCTTCTCGGCAGTTATGCCGGTAAGGGGCTGGAACCAATGGGTAAAATGTGTAGCCCCGTGCTCCACGGCCCAGTCCTTCATTGCGTCGGCTACCGCGTTGGCAACATCCGTATTCAGGTTAGCCCCCTCGTCGATTGTCTTTCTGAGCGAATCGTATACTCCGAAGGGCAGCTTTGCCTTCATCGCCCTGTCATCAAACACCAGGCTTCCGAAATAATCCGGTACCGAATTCATACTCTGTTTCTCCTTTTATACTAAAAAATTAATAGCTTAAATAAAAAAGGCGTCGCGGAAAACACTCTCCGAGACGCCTTTGCCTTTATAAAAAAGCATTATACCGCATATGCGTCAGATGTCAAGACTGATTTAAAATTTTGTCATTACAGCCAAAAAAGCATTGACGCGGGTCTGGGATTGTGCTAACATTCCGATATTAATGGGCAAAGGCGTTCATTCATATCCAAGGACAAGGTGTCCCAATATGAATGAGCGTTTTTCACTTTTTAAGGAGGGCTTATGAATTACACCGCAGACGAAGTGATGCAGTACGCGGCAGAAGAGGACGTAAAGTTCGTGCGCCTTGCCTTCTGCGATATCCGCGGCAGGCAGAAAAACATAGCCATACTGCCCGACGAGCTGGGACGCGCTTTCAGGTACGGTATAGCCATCGACGCCTCAGCCATAGCGGGCTTTGGCGGCGAGGTGCATTCCGACCTTTTCCTGCACCCGGACACCTCCACCCTAACCTTCCTGCCCTGGCTTTCAGAGCAGGGCAAGGTAATAAGAATGTTCTGCCACATAACTTACCCTGACGGCACTCCCTTCGAGGCCGATACCCGCTCCATACTCGCCAAGGCTGTAGATTGCGCTCATGAACAGGGCGTGTCCTTCGCCTTCGGCTCCGAGATGGAGTTTTATCTTTTTAAGCTGGATGAAAACGGCGAGCCGACGAAGCTGCCATACGACAACGCCAGCTATATGGACATTGCCCCTGAGGACAAGGGCGAAAACGTCCGTAGGGAGGTATGTTTCACCCTGGAGCAGATGGGCATAAAACCGGAAAGCGCCCACCATGAGGAAGGCCCCGGCCAGAACGAGATAGACTTCCGCTACTCCGACCCCGTGACCTCCGCAGACAACGCGGTGACTTTCCGCGGCGTCGTGAATACAGTCGCCGCCCGCAACGGACTTTGCGCCGACTTTTCGCCAAAGCCCCTCGAAAACCGCTCCGGCAACGGCATGCACATCAATATATCCGTCAGGTCGGAGGACGGCGGCAATGCGCTGCCTCAGGTGATAGCCGGCATACTATCACACATATCCGATATGACGGCATTTTTAAACACCGCCGAGGATTCCTACCTGCGTTTCGGCAGCAATAAGGCTCCCCGGTACATATCCTGGTCCAGCGAGAACCGTTCACAGCTTATACGTATACCTGCGGCAGAGGGAGAATACCGCCGGGCAGAGCTGCGCTCCCCCGATCCTGCCTGCAACCCTTATCTGGCCTTCGCGCTGATAATATACGCAGGGCTTGACGGGATCCGTCAGGATATGGCGCTGCCCGAGGCGGCGGACATTAACCTCTATACAGCACCTGAAGATGTCAGGGCAAAATTTGCAATGCTGCCCAGCACTCTTAAAAAGGCGCAGTCAGCCGCAGCGCGCAGCAGCTTTATAGCGGCAAGCCTGCCTCAAGCTATAATCGACTTTTACACAAAATAACCGCACTTTAATTATTCAGGGATAAGGAGGATGCGCAAATGGAATTTACCGAGCGCCGTTACAGCGTGCTGCTGGTATCCTCATCTCCCAAATTCAACGAATCCATGCTGGCGCTGCTCCCGGAGAGCCGCTTTTATCCGGTCGCCGCTGTATCCGACGTTTCCAGTGCCCGGCGGCGCCTTCTCGAAGGCAAATACGACATAGTCATAATCAACGCCCCGCTACCCGACGATTTCGGCACCCGCCTTGCCCTCAATATATGTGATAACAGCGGCACGGCGGTGCTCCTTTTTGTAAAGGCGGAGCATTATCCCGATATAAACGGCCGGGTATCCCCGTTTGGCGTGCTGGTGCTGCCGAAGCCCGCCTTCTCACAGGCAGTGTCCCAATCGCTGCAGCTCCTTTGCGGCACAAGGGAACGCCTGCGGCGCATGGAACAAAAAACCGCCTCCATAGAGGAAAAGATGGAGGAGATACGCATAATAAACCGCGCGAAGCTGCTGCTTATGGAGCAGCTGAAGATGACGGAAAAGGAGGCGCACCGCTTCATTGAAAAGCAGGCCATGGACAGGTGCGTCACCCGAATAACCATAGCCCAAAGCATACTTTCCACATACAAGTAGAGGAGGAACAGCAACCATGACTAAATACATCTTCGTTACCGGCGGCGTGGTATCCGGCCTTGGCAAGGGCATCACCGCGGCATCTCTCGGCAGGCTGCTCAAAAACCGCGGTCTCAAGGTAGCGGCGCAAAAGCTGGATCCATATATAAACGTGGATCCGGGAACCATGAGCCCTTATCAGCACGGCGAGGTATATGTAACGGCGGACGGCGCCGAAACAGACCTTGATCTGGGTCACTACGAGCGTTTTATCGACGAAGATCTGAATAAGTATTCCAATCTTACCACCGGTAAGGTATACTGGAACGTGTTGAATAAGGAGCGCCGCGGAGAATTCCTTGGTTCCACAGTGCAGGTCATACCCCACATAACCAACGAAATAAAAGATTTCGTATACCGTGTGGGCAAGCAGACAGACGCCGATGTGGTCATAACCGAAATAGGCGGCACCATAGGCGATATAGAGTCCCAGCCCTTTATAGAGGCTGTGCGGCAGATATCCCTGGAGGTAGGCAGGGAGAACAGCCTGTTCATACACGTTACCCTCGTCCCCTTCCTCCGCGGCTCCGATGAGCACAAGTCCAAGCCCACCCAGCATTCCGTAAAGGAGCTTCAGGGCATGGGCATAAACCCCAATATAATAGTCCTCCGCTGCGACGAGCCTCTCGAGGATTCCATATTCAAAAAGATATCCCTCTTCTGCAACGTAAAGCTGGACTGCGTCATAGAAAACATCACTCTCCCCTGCCTTTACGAAGCGCCGCTGATGCTGGAGAAGTCCCACTTTTCCGAGGTCGTCTGCCGGGAGCTTGGCATAGACGCGCCCGCGCCCGACCTTGCGGAATGGGAAAGCATGGTGCGGCGCATAAAATCCCGCGAGAAGGAAGTACGCATAGGCCTCGTAGGCAAGTATGTACAGCTCCACGACGCATACCTTTCCGTTGCGGAGGCCTTGCGCCATGCGGGCTATGCCCTCAATACACATATCCGCATACGTTGGATAGATTCAGAGACGCTCACCGAAGCCAGCTGTAATGAGATGCTGGACGATCTGGACGGGATAATCGTCCCCGGCGGCTTTGGGGGCCGCGGCATAGACGGAATGATACTTGCGGCAAGGTATGCGAGGGAGAACGGCATCCCCTATTTCGGCATATGCCTCGGCATGCAGATAGCCGTCATAGAGTACGCAAGGCACGTTGCAGGCATTGCAGATGCCCATTCCGGAGAATTTGATGAGCTTTGCAGACACAAGGTCATAGACTTTATGCCGGGGCAGAGCGAAAATATAGATAAGGGCGGCACGCTGCGCCTTGGGGAGTATCCCTGCGAAATAGCCCCCGGCACCACCATGGAGCGCTGCTACGGTAAGCAGGATATCTCCGAGCGCCACCGTCACCGCTACGAGTTCAATAACGACTACCGCGAGGTGCTCAGCGAGAACGGGCTGTGCCTGTGCGGCAGCTCCCCGGACGGCAGCATAATCGAGGCCGTCGAGCTGAGCGATAAGCCGTTCTTCGTCGGCGTGCAGTTCCACCCCGAATTCAAGAGCCGTCCGAACAAGCCGCACCCCCTGTTCCTCGGGCTTGTCGA
>OIZL01000138.1_pt1 | contig 63035 bp, 66 predicted proteins | sample 1588541 | NCBI WGS metagenome assembly OIZL01 (sample SAMN03283285) | human gut metagenome | biome: human-associated habitat; material: feces | host: Homo sapiens | place: Peru | collected 2012 | reverse complement strand
AATTTTCCAAAAAAGTCTCAAAATAGTCTGAACTCTATAAATTATTAATTATTAACTATTAATTAAATCATATGTAGGGGCGGACGCCTCTGTCCGCCCAAAGTATTTTTTATAGTTTAATTTTAGGATTATAGATTTCAAGCCACATATTTACTTGACACAAATAAGCCATAAGTTGTGGACCAGTCATTAATTGACCGAACCAAGGTCTAGCAAATGCTTTCCCATCTGTATTAAGAATATCTAAAATATAATTCTTATCAAGCAGATTATTTATAGGTGCATTTGGATTATTTGTAATTTGAGTTAACATTTGCTTTACAGCTTTTAAATATGTTGGATTATGTGTTTTGGGATATGGACTCTTTTTTCTATTTACAATTTCTTCTGGCAATAAATCTTTTACTACATATCTAAGAAGACCTTTTTCTCTGCCATTTAAAGCTTTCATTTCCCAAGGAACATTCCACATATATTCCACTAATCTATAATCACAAAATGGAACTCTAAGTTCTAATCCATTATACATACTCATTCTATCTGATCTATCTAACAATGTTTGCATAAACCAATTAATTGTTAAGTAAGAAATAATTCTTTTTTCTTTTGTTTCTTCAGAATCTGAGTCTGAAAATTCAATTTCTGATATACTTTCATTATATCTAAAGTCAATGTAATCTTTTAAATTAATTTTAGACTTTAGATTTTCATTTAATAACTTTTGTCTTTCATTAATTGCAATAGACCATGGAAAAGTACCACTTTTTAGAGCATCTTCTCTAAAAAACCATGGATAACCTGCAAATATTTCATCAGAACACTCACCAGATAATGCAACTGTTGCATGATTTTTTATATGTTTACAAAATAAAAGCAAAGAAGAATCTACATCAGCCATTCCAGGAAAATCTCTTGCTATCATAGCATCTTTTAACGCATCTGCAAGTTCTGGAGTATCTATTATTATGTTTGTATGATTTGTATTAAAAGTTTTTTGCATAATATTAATATAGTAATTATCAGAGTTAGGTTGAAAATCACTTTTAACAAAATTTTTATCATTATCTACATAATCAATAGAAAGAGTTTTTAATGGAGGAAGATTATTCTTCTTAAAATAGTTGCTAGCATAAGCTACTATAATACTAGAATCTAAGCCTCCAGATAACATTGCACATAAAGGTACATCTGATACAAGTTGCCTTTTTATAGCGTCATCTAATAAATTATGAATTTTTGTACATGTTGTTTCAAAATCATCTTTATGTTCTTTTGTTTCCATTTTCCAATATCTATAAGATTTGAAACCGTACTCATTAAATATTCCAAAGTGTGCAGGTTTAATTTCAAAAATATTTTTAAATACACAAGTTCCAGGAGTATGAGCTGGGCCAATACCGAATAGTTCAGAGATTCCTTCTGCGTCTATTGCCACTTGAAATCCTGGGTATTTTAAAATTGCTTTAATTTCAGAAGAAAATATAATAGTATTATCTATTATAGAATAATATAAAGGTTTAATTCCAAAATGGTCTCTTACAAGAGTTAATTCTTTTTTACTATCATTCCAAATAGCAAAACTAAAAATACCATTGAATTTATTAAAAATTGTTGTACCATATTCTACAAATGCTTTTAATATAACTTCTGTATCACAGTAACCATTAAACTCATAACCTAAATCTATTAAATCTTTCCTAATATCATTAGCATTGTAAAGTTGACCATTATAAACTATAGTATAAGTTGTATTATTATAAGTGCAACTCATTGGTTGTTTTCCATTTTTAGCATCTAATATAATTAATCTTCGATGTCCTAAGTTAGTATGCGTAGAAGTGAAAAAATTCTCTTCATCTGGACCTCGATGTGCTAAGCTTTTAGTCATTTCTTTTATGGCAATATTATCTTCTGTAGAAAAATCTTTAAACAAATTTGTAAATCCTACAAAACCACACATATGTAAACCTCCTATAATTTTAGTATATGTAAAAAATAAAAAAAATCTACAAATTTGCATTATTTTTTTATTTATGCTACAATTTAAGAGAAATCTTTTTAGGAGGAAAAAATATGGAAAATAATAATGGTAAAAAGTTTTCATTAGACCCAGATTTAGATGAGCTTATAGCATCTTATAATGGAATTAGAAATTCTTCTCCAAGAGAAGGAATTAATAAAGCTAAATTAAATAGAATGAAAAAAGAAAATTTAAGAAATAAGCCAGGAAAAAACAATGGAAAAAAATATAAATTAGCAGAAAAAACAAAAAATAGAGTAAAAATTGGAGTAGCAAGCATATTAGCAGTAGCTACAATATGCGGAATTTCTAGTTGTGTTGCAAATGAGAGAAAAGAATCAAATCCTCAACCAAGTAATACTATAAGTACAGCTGTAACTCAAGAAGAAAACTTAAAAATGCAAATAAAAAATATTGAAGATGATTTTATAAATTACTATTTAGAAGCATATAATGAATTATATGAAACAGATTATAATGATGCAGAAATAATGGTTACTGACTTAAAAGATGGAGCAGTTTTTATAACTGAAGATGGAAAACTTGTAACTAGAGGAAGTTTGCCAGACGAAACAGAAAAAACACTTATACAATATGGAAATGTTGATTTAGAAAATGGACACGAAAGAGTTGTTCAAGTAGTAACTCAAAATGGAAGTAAAGTGTTAGGAACATATGATTATGTGAATGGAGAATACATTTATAGTGGAAACGATTTAACTGATTTTAAAAAGGCTGAAAATGATAATGATTTTAAAGAACCAACCATAGACAACTTGGGAGTTAAATGGGATTACATGTCTGATGTTGCAGATTTGGAAAGAGCTAGAGGAAGAGAAGATGAAGAAAGTTTAGAAATTAGACTTAATGCTTGCAAAAAATCTAAAGCAAAAGTAGATGCTCGAAATGCTGCAAAAAATATTACAGCTGAGAACATTACTGAAAAAGAAACAGAAGATTTTGAAAGATAAATCAAAAAAATGTTGAAAAATGAAAAATTAAATGGTAAAATATAAAATATGATAGATTTAAAAAAAACCCCATTTTGGGCAAGTATTTTTAAATCTATTTTTTTCGTTTAATATGGATGATATTTATCCAATTATAATAAAAATATAAATTTTTAAAACATTGAAGGAGGTTTCTATGAACACAAAATATGTATTTATAACAGGTGGAGTGGTATCTGGCTTAGGAAAAGGAATAACAGCAGCGTCTTTAGGAAGACTTTTAAAAAATAGAGGTTATAAAATAACTATACAAAAGTTTGATCCATATATAAATGTTGATCCAGGTACTATGAGTCCTTATGAACATGGAGAAGTTTTTGTTACTGATGATGGAGCAGAAACAGATTTAGATTTAGGTCATTATGAGAGATTTATAGATGAGAATTTAACTAAAAATTCTAGCATAACTTCTGGTAGAATATATCAAAGTGTAATAAATAAAGAAAGAAGAGGGGATTATTTAGGAAAAACTGTACAAGTAATTCCACATATCACAAATGAAATAAAAGAAAAAATATATAGTTTTGAAAATTCTGATATAGATGTTGTTATTACAGAATTAGGAGGTACAGTTGGAGATATAGAAAGCTTAGCTTTTTTAGAAGCAATTCGTCAAGTAGGAATAGAAAAAGATCCAAAAGATGTTTTATATATTCATGTAACTTTATTACCATTTATTACAGGATCTAATGAAATAAAATCAAAACCAACACAACATTCAGTAAAAGAACTTCAATCACTTGGAATCAAGCCAGATATATTAGTTTGTAGAAGTGATATTCCTATACCAGAATCTATAAAAGATAAACTTGCAATGTTTTGTAATGTTAGAAAAGAAAATGTAATTGCTAATTTAACAGCCGATAATTTATATGCTGTACCTCTAATGCTTGAAAATCAGGGATTAGCAGTACAGGTATGCAAACACTTAGAATTAAAAAACATAGAACCTCATAATGAAAAATGGGATTCAATGATTGCTAATATTAGAAGAGTAAAAGATGGTGAAGTAACTATTGCAATTGTTGGAAAATATGTTAAATTAGAAGATTCATATTTATCTGTTACAGAAAGCTTACATCATGCAGGCTTTGCTAATAATGTAAATGTAAATATAAAATATATAGACTGTGAAACTGTAACAAAAGAAAATGCATCTAATATTTTAGAAGGAATAGATGGAATTATTGTTCCTGGTGGATTTGGCAATAGAGGTATCGAAGGAAAAATTAACACAATAGAATATGCAAGAAAAAATAATATACCATTTTTAGGAATATGTTTAGGAATGCAAATGGCTGTTGTAGAGTATGCTAGAAATGTTTTAGGATTAAAAGATGCAAATTCAGAAGAGTTTGATGAAAATTGTAAAAACCAAGTAATTCATATTATGGATGACCAAAAGAACATAAATAAAAAAGGTGGAACAATGCGTTTAGGAAAATATCCATGTATTTTAAAAAAAGGTAGTTTAGCACATGAATTGTATGGAAAAGATGAAATATCTGAAAGACATAGACATAGATTTGAATATAACAACGAATATAAAGAAAGATTAGAAAAAGCAGGACTAATGTGCACAGGAACTTCACCAGATGGAAGATTAGTAGAAATAGTAGAATTACCAACTCATCCATATTTTATAGCAGGACAATTTCATCCGGAATTTAAATCAAGACCAGATAGACCATCACCTTTGTTTGTAGGTTTAGTAAAAGCTGCAAAAGAACTTTAGTATAATGAAAAAGCAAACTTGTTAAAAAAGCCCCCTTATTAAACAAAAAAGTTTAATAAGGGGTAATTTTTACAAAAAAGAGCCACACTATTGAAATACAACAGTGTGGTAGATCATTAAAGGAGGTTTATGCCATATATGGTTTTTAACACTCTTTTAATTTCTTTTTGTGATGTTTCACCCAAACCGCGAAAACGAGATATTTCCGCAATGGTATAATGTGATAATTCTCCGATAGTAAAAATTCCCTGGAGACGAAGAGCATTTTTAATCCTTTTACTAAGAGGGGCATCTGAAATTTTTGTCATTGAAATAGTAGGTGTGAGTTCAGAGGATAACACGCTGTTATTTAAGTCCTCTAAATAATCAATATAATCTATTGTGAAAAAGAAATACTTTTTACTGATATCAACTAAATGTCTCATGGCCCTTCTATAATTTTTTAATGAAAAACTTTTGGGTAACTCATTATTTTTCCAGCAACCGGAAAGATTAAACTTCATATCAAGTGCTGTTTGCTCTTCTTCTGATAAATCATTCATAGCGATCTTTAATTTGCTAAGTATGAAAGTTTGATTGCCTACCAAGGTTCTTACTAGGCTTGAATACCGAACACATTCAGTAAAATTTTCTGGATAAGCATCAATTGCCAAATTCTTAGGCATATTCATTCTCCTTTTTAATAATCTTAGTACATAGTACTAAAAATAGTATAGCATATTTTACATAAAATTGCAATTTGTGTAAAATAGTAATATATATATAAAACAAGCATATATAAATAATATACTTGCCAAAGGAATGTGAAATAAATGTGAATTTTATTTTAAATATATTGACAATAAAAATAAATGGGTATATATTATTAGCAAACAATAGAATAGAGTGCTAATAATATTAATAAATGATATAAAATAAAAAAGGAGGTAATTTTATGATAAAACCAGTTGCAGACAGAGTTTTAATTAAAATGGAAGAAGGAGAAGAAACAACAAAAAGTGGAATAATATTATCAACATCAGCAAAAGAAAAACCACAAATAGCAAAGGTAGTCGCAGTAGGACCAGGTGGTAATGTAGATGGAAGTAATGTTGAAATGTACATAAAAGAAGGACAAAAGGTTATAGTAAGTAAATATGCTGGAACAGAGGTAAAATATGAAGGTGAAGAATATTTAATTGTTAAGCAATCAGATATTTTAGCTATAGTAGACTAGAACATTTAACACAGTTTTGAATTTAAAATTTAAAAAATTAAGTTATGGAGGTAGGAAAATGTCAAAAGAAATTAAATATGGCGAAGATGCTAGAAAAAAATTATTAGATGGTGTAAATAAGTTGGCAGATACTGTAAAAGTTACACTTGGACCTAAAGGTAGAAATGTTGTATTAGATAAAAGTTTTGGTGCACCACTTATAACTAATGATGGTGTAACAATTGCAAAAGAAATAGAACTAGAAGATCCATATGAAAATATGGGAGCTCGTTTAGTAAAAGAAGTATCTGTAAAAACAAATGATATTGCAGGTGATGGTACAACAACTGCTACAGTTTTGGCACAAAAAATGATAAAAGAAGGTGTTAAAAATGTTGCAGCAGGTGGTGACCCAATGGCAATAAAAAGAGGTATGGACAAAGCTGTAAATGTGGCAACTGTTGCACTAAAAGAAATAAGTTCTAAAGTAAATGGTAAAGAAGATATTGCAAGAGTAGCTGCTATATCTGCAAATAATTTAGAAATAGGGACACTAATTGCAGATGCAATGGAAAAAGTATCAAAAGATGGTGTAATTACAATAGAGGAATCAAAAACATCTTCTACAGATGTTGAAGTTGTAGAAGGAATGCAATTTGATAAAGGATATGTTTCACCATATATGGTTACAGATACAGAAAAAATGGAGGCTATACTAGATAATCCATATATATTAATTACAGATAAAAAAATAAGCAATATTCAAGAAATATTACCACTACTAGAAGCATTAATGCAAAACTCAGGAAAATTATTAATTATAGCTGATGATGTGGAAGGAGAAGTTTTATCTACTTTACTTGTAAACAAATTAAGAGGTGTTTTAAATGTAGTGGCAGTAAAAGCACCAGGCTATGGTGATAAAAGAAAAGAAATGCTAGAGGATATTGCAATATTAACAGGAGGAGAAGTTATAACATCTGATTTAGGTTTGGAATTAAAAGATACAACTTTAGAGCAATTAGGTAGAGCAAGACAAGTAAAAATACAAAAAGAAAATACGATTATAGTAGATGGATTAGGAAATAAAGAAAATATTGCAGATAGAGTAAAACAAATAAGAGCTGCACTAGAAGAAACAAAAAGTGAATATGAAAAAGAAGGACTACAAGAAAGACTTGCAAAATTGGCAGGTGGTGTTGCTGTAATACAAGTTGGTGCAGCAACAGAAGTTGAAATGAAAGAGAAAAAATTAAGAATTGAAGATGCATTATCCGCAACAAAAGCAGCAGTAGAAGAAGGAATAGTAGCAGGAGGAGGAACAGCATATATTAATATTTTACCTAAGGTAGAAGGATTGGTAAAAGAATTAAAAGATGATGAAAAACTAGGAGCAAAAATTGTATGTAGTGCATTAGAAGAGCCCGTAAAACAAATAGCAAGAAATGCAGGATTGGAACCAGCAGTTATATTAGAAAAAGTAAAATCAAGTAGCGAAGGTTTTGGATTTGATGCTGCAAAAGAAGAATATGTAGATATGAAAAAAGTTGGAATAGTAGATCCAACAAAAGTAACAAGAAGTGCACTTCAAAATGCAGAAAGCATAGCTTCTATGATACTTACAACCGAAAGTATAGTAACAGATAAAAAAGAAGAAAAATGTGGATGTGGAGGACACAATGACATGCCAGCTGGAATGGAAGGTATGTATTAATAATATTAATAAAAATAGATATGAAATTTTAAAATTTCATATCTATTTTTTTATGTGCTTAATTAGCAACCACATCCGTTGTTGCATCCTCCACCGCAGCAGCAGCAAAGAATTATTATTAATAATATTATCCAGCAGCAATCTCCACCAAAACCGAAACCGCCACATCCGCATCCTCTATTTTCTGGCATCACATTTTCCCCCCTTTCAAATACAATTAATTTTTCTAGGGTATTTTAGTTATTACAGCAACATCTATTGCCACATCCGCAACAGAAAAGTAGTACGAAAAGAATAATGAACCATAAAAATTCACTATTGCAACCACAACAATTTCCCATCTTAGCAGACCTCCCTATGTGAAATTCTTTATTTCTCTTGTTCTTTTGTATATGTTATATAGTATTCAGAATATAAAAAAATGGTTACACAAATAAAATATAAAAAAATAGTACACAAATTATTAATTAAATGATATAATTCGACTAGAATAATTTACATATAAAAAAGGGAGCAAAATATGGGAAATATAGTATTATTAGATGATTTAACAATAAATAAAATTGCAGCAGGAGAGGTAATAGAAAGACCAGCATCTGTTGTTAAAGAAATGGTAGAAAATTCAATAGATGCAGGTGCAACAAATATCAATGTAGAAATTAAAAATGGGGGAATTTCATATATTTGTGTTTCTGATAACGGAAAAGGGATACAAAAAGATGATATGGAAATTGCATTTGAAAGGCATGCAACAAGTAAAATAAGACAAGCAAGTGACCTAGATGTTGTGAAATCTATGGGGTTTAGAGGAGAAGCTTTAGCAAGTGTTGCAGCTATTGCACATGTAGAAATGGTTTCTAAAACACAAGAAGAACAAATTGGAAATAGAATTGTAGTTGAGGCAGGAAAAACATTAGAGTTTGAAGAAACAGGATGTGCTAATGGAACAACAATAAAAGTTACCAATTTATTCTTTAATACACCGGTAAGATATAAGTTCCTAAAAAGAGATTTTACAGAAGGTGGTTATATAGAAGATGTTATTTCAAGAATAGCATTAGTAAATCCTAATATTGCATTTAAATTAGTAAGCTCTGGCAAAACTGTAATTCAAACAAACGGAAATGGCAAGTTACAAGATGTTATATACAGTATTTATGGTAAAGATATTGCAAGTAATGTTTTAGATGTAGATTATTTATATGAAGAAATGCATATAACTGGAGTAGTTGGAAAGCCAGAAATAGCAAGAAGTAATAGAAGTAACCAATTATTCTTTGTTAATAAAAGATATATAAAAGATAAAGTTTTAACAGGAGCAACAGAAAAAGCTTTTAAAGGAATGATTCCAATTGGAAAATATGGATTTATAATATTAAATATAGACATGGAACCTACCAAAGTAGATGTTAATGTTCACCCTGCCAAATTGGAAGTTAGATTTCAAGAAGAAAATAAAGTATTTAAAGCAATATACCATGCTATTCAAGATACTTTACTAAAAGCAGAACTTGTTGCATCACCAGAAAAAGAAATAGAAGATAATAAAGAAGTAGTAGAAGAAGTAAAAAAAGCAAATACATTTAGTAATTTATTTAATAAAATTACAAGTGGAATAAATAGTAATAACATACAAGAAAATGAGAAAAAACCTAATATAATAGAAGAAATGTATAATGCAAAAAAAGAGGAACTATCAAATACTCAAGTAATTAATACACAAGAAATAAAAGAAAAATTAAATAAAGCTGAACATGATGAAAATGCTGTTTCTAGTCCAGATATATCTATTGGAAATATATTAACAGATTTAGCAAAAATGAAAGCAGACTTAGATATTAATAAAAATGAGAATAACATAGATGTATTAGCAAAAGATGACTCTATAGAAGAAAAAATAAGTGATACAAAAGAGAAAATACAAGAGTTAAACAACTTAAATATTCCAGAGAGTTTTGATTCAATGTATGAAAAAACATTTGGAGAAGCAACTGTTGCACAAAAAGAAAAAATAGAAGAAGAAAATAAAAAGATTGATGCATATGACATTATAAGTGATGATAATAAAATATCTGTATTTGAAGAACAAGAAAAATATAATACCAAACCAGTATATAAAATTATAGGAATAGTGTTTACAACATATATAATAATAGAAATAAAAGATGAAATGTATATTATAGATCAACATGCAGCACATGAGAGGATTATGTATGAAAAAATAAAAAAGAATTATTATTCTAATGAAGAAAAAGAATCACAACTATTATTATTACCAGATGTTATTACTCTAACACATAAAGAAATGGATATAGCAAGAGATAATATAGAGATCTTTGAAAAAGCAGGGTTTGAATTAGAAGAGTTTGGCGAAAACACAATTAAATTAAATGGAGTACCACCTGTATGTTACGATTTAGATACAAAAGAGTTATTTCTAGAAACTTTAGATGAAATTAATACTGTGGCTAGAACTGCAAAACAAGAAATTGAAGAGAAATTTATTGCAACAGTGGCATGTAAATCAGCTGTTAAAGCACATATGGCATTAAATAATCAAGAAGTAGAAAAACTTTTGGATGAATTATTAGAATTACCAAATCCTTTTACTTGCCCTCATGGAAGACCTACTGCAATTAAAATGGACAAAAAGGATATTGAGAAAAAATTTGCTCGTAGAAAATAAAAAATATATACAAATGAATAATGAAGAATTAATAATTAACAATGAATAATACGGTGTAAGGGCGGAACCCTGTGTCCGCCTGCAAATTATAAAAATGCGAAGGGAAAAATTATATGGAGAAATCTAAAGTAATCGTGATTTGTGGCCCCACAGCATCTGGAAAAACTGCCTTATCAATTGAACTGGCTAAAAGAATAAATGGTGAAGTTGTATCTGCTGATTCAATGCAAATTTATAAGGATATGGATATAGGAAGTGCAAAAGTAACAAAAGAAGAAATGCAAGGAATAAAACATTACCTAGTGGATTGTGTTTCTCCAGATGAAAGATATAGTGTTGCAAATTACAAACTAGATGCTAAAAAAGCAATAGAAGAAATATTAAAAAAAGGTAAAACTCCAATTGTTGTTGGAGGAACAGGATTATACATTGATGCTCTAATATATGAAATAGAATATCAAGATATAAAGATAAATGAAAGCTATAGAAAAGAACTAGAAAGTATAAAACAAAATCAAGGATTAGAAGTATTGTATGAAAGAGCTGTAAAAATAGATCCAGAAGCAATGAAAAAGATTAGCCCAAATGATTCTAAAAGAATAATGAGAGTTTTAGAAATATATGAGGCAACAGGAAAAAATAAAACAGAGCAAGAAGCAGAATCTAGATTAAAAGAAATACCATATAATTATAAAGTATTTGCTATTACAATGGATAGAGAAAAGCTTTATGAAAGAATTAATAAAAGAGTAGACATTATGATAGAAAATGGCCTAATAGAAGAAGTAAAAGAATTATTAAAAAAATATAAAGAGTTTCCAACAGCAATGCAGGCTCTAGGCTATAAAGAAGTAAAAGAATACTTAGATGGGAAACTAACTAAGCAAGAAATGATAGATAAAATAAAACAAGAATCAAGAAGATATGCCAAAAGGCAGTTAACATGGTTCAGAAAAAATAAACAAACAATTTGGATAGATGGTTTAAATGATATGCAAAAAAACATAAATATTATTTTGGAGGAAAGCAATATTGGCTAAAAAAGTTAAAAAACCTCAAGTTAGGGTTAATGTAAAATTAATAATTACAATGATAATAGTTTTGATTTTTGTTATATGTTTAATATATAATGTCGTTTCATTATTTATTAATCCGTCAGATACATTTATGATAGATAATGGAAAAATATCTTCTTCAGAACAGGTTACAGGATATATTATTAGAGATGAGAAATTATTTCAAGGAGAAAATTATAAAAATGGAATATCTCAAATAAAAACTGAAGGACAAAGAGTAGCAAAAGGAGATCCTATATTTAGGTATTACACTAATAATGAGGAAGATCTTGTAAAGAAAATATCAGATTTAGATACACAAATACAAGAAGCAATGGAAGAAGGAAATAAAATATATTCAAGTGATATATCTGTTTTAGAAAAACAAATAGAAGAAAATATCAATTTAACAACTAAAACAAATAAACTTAGTGATATAGCAGAGTATAAGAAAAATATTACTAATGCATTAACTAAAAAATCAAAATTAATAGGTGATTTGAGCCCTTCAGGGTCATATATAAAAAAATTGGTTTCTCAAAGAACTAAATATGAAGAACAACTAAACTCTGGTTCAGAATATATTAATGCAACAATTAGTGGAATGGTTTCATATAAAGTAGATGGTTTAGAAGAAACTTTAACCATTGATGGATTGTCTAATTTAACAGAAGATAGTTTAAACAAATTAAACCTAAAAACAGGTGCAATGGTACCTACTAGCGAAGAAAAAGGAAAGATTGTTAATAATTATTATTGCTATATCGCCACTGTTTTAAATTCAGAAGAAGGAAAAAATGCTCAGATAAATGATAAAGTTGATTTAGTATTATCTACAGGTGACAGAATAAAAGCCAATATCGAATATATATCAGAGCAAAGTAATGAAAAGAGACTTATTGTTTTAAAAATTACCAAATGCGTTGACAAATTAATAGATTACAGAAAAATATCTTTTGAAATAGTTTGGTGGAGTGCAGATGGACTAAAAGTTCCAAATTCATCAATACTAAAAGAGGGAGATAAAACATACATTATTAGAAAAAGAGTTGGATATACTGACAAAATTTTAATAAAAGTATTAAAAGAAAGTAAAAATTATTGCATCATCGAAAACTATACTAGTTTAGAGTTAAAAGAGTTAGGATATACTGTTGACGAAATTAGAAATATGAAAAATATAAGTTTATACGACGAAATATTATTAAAAGCAACAAAATAATATTACAACAATATTACACATATATTAAAAAAAAATTACAAATATGAAAAAGTATTGACAATAAACCTAAAAAGTAAGATACTAATTACAGTTAATACTAAGGAATTATTTAGGAGGTTTAGTAATGGCTGGAGCTATTGTAAATAAAATATGGGAAGCAATGGGATTAAATGCTCATAACGAAGATGAAGAATATTATGAAGATGATGAAGTAATGGAAGAAGAACAACCACAAGAAGAAGTGGGAGGATTCTTTAAAAGAAATAAAGTAGTAAATATGCCACAAACTCAAGTTAGAATGGTTATTTCTCAACCAACTAGCTTTGAACAAGCTGAAGAAATATGTACATATTTAAAAAACAGAAAATCTGTAATTGTTAATTTAGAATATGTTAACAAAGATGTTGCAAGAAGAATTGTAGATGTAATGAGTGGAGCTGTTCATGCTTTAGATGGACATATCCAAAAAATATCTAATTCTATATTCTTAATTGCACCTACTTATTATGAAATTTCAACAGAAATGGCAAGAGATGAAATAAAAAATAAACTTTCAGTTTCATGGTTGAAAAATGGTTAATAATAAAGTATAATTATAATGCAAGGGCGGACAAACATAGCTGTCCGTCCATTTTTAAAAAATAATGAAGGGAATGGTATTATATGATAACACCACTAGATATTGAAAACAAAAAGTTTTCTAAACAAATAGTAAATGGATATAGTGTAGATGAAGTAGATGATTTTTTAGATGATTTAACAGTTGATTATGAAAAATTATATAAAGAAAAATCAGAAGATAAAGCTAAAATAGAAAAATTAGAACAAGATATGGAACATTATAAAACTATAGAATCAACATTACAATCTACTTTAATAATGGCTCAATCAACAGCAGAAGAAGTAAAAGAAGTAGCAAATAAACAAGCAGAGCAAATTATAAATGAAGCTAAGACTAATGCAAAAAAAGAGTTAGATTCATTAGAAAATGAAATAGCATTAAAAAAGCATGAATTAGATGATATGCAAAAACAATTTGATGTTTACAAAGCAAAAATGGAATCTTTGTTAATATCACAATTAGAAATATTAAAAGAAATAAATAAAGATTAAAAAACAAGCAGCAGCTTGTTTTTTTTATGTACTTATTGACTTTTTACCTAATTAATTATATACTAATTACATAAAAATTAATAGGAGAAGACAATGAAAAAGATAACAAATATATTACTAATTTTATCTACAACATTAATATTCATTATGTTATTATCTGTAAAGAGTTTAGCAAGTACAACAGGTGTAATTACAGAAGTAACAGTTAATGTTAGAAAAGAAGCATCTACAGATGCTAAAGTAATAATGTATGTTACACAAGATGACAAAGTTGAAGTATTAGAAAAAAGTGGAGATTGGTATAAAATCAAGTACAAAAATAAAGAAGGATATGTGTATGCCGATTTTATAAAAGTAGATGAAGTAATTTCAGAAACTACTAAGAATTCTGAGAAAAATAAAATAACAGAAAGTAGTGAAGTAGAAAAACCATCTGAAAGTCTAGAAGCAAAATTAGAAGTAATAAATGAAACAAAAATTAAAATAACACCAAATATATTATCTAGTGATATATATACTTTAAAGGCAGGACAAGAAATAAAAGTGCTAGAGCAAATATCTGGTTGGAGTTATATATCAGCAGATAAAGTGTCTGGTTGGGTAAGAAGCGATGCAATTCATGAGACTAAAGCTGAAGAAACTAAAACAACAACAGAAGAAAAAACAGAAGAAAAGCAAGAAATAGCTTATATAAAATTTAATAGTGTTAATTTAAGAAAAGAACCATCTACAGATTCAAGCATTATAGAAAAATTAAAAATAAATACAGAAGTTATTGTTTTAGAAGAAGTAGACTCTGTTTGGAACAAAGTAAAAGTAAATGATAATATAGGATATGTTTCAAAAGATTTAATATCTGCTGAAAAACAAGAAGAATCAAAAGAAGAAGATTCAAATAGTACTACAACATCAAGAGATGGTGAAAGCATAGAAAGAGAAGAACAAAAAGAAGAGACTAAAACTGAAGAAACTAAAAACGAAAATAAAAATCAAAACAATTCTTCTACAAGCACATCTGGTCAAAAAGTTGTAGAATATGCAATGCAATACAAAGGTTATAAATATGTGTATGGAGGAACATCACCACAAAAGGGATTTGATTGTTCTGGATTCACAAGTTATGTATATAAAAATTTTGGATATAGCTTATCAAGATCTTCAGGTGGGCAAGCAAATAATGGAACAAGAGTAGAAAAAGAAGATTTACAGCCAGGAGACTTAGTTATATATAAAAATCAATCTTTAACAAAAATAGGACATGTAGGAATTTATATAGGAAATAATAAAATGATACATGCATCAGAACCAGGGGTAGGTGTTACAATTACAGATATAGATTCTAAAGCACATAAGTATCCACAAAGGTTTGTGATGGGAAGAAGAATTATTAAATAAAGGGAGCAGATTAGGAGCTAAATTTTGAAAAGGCCAATTCTAACTGCAACAATAGGTTTTTTAATAGGAATATTAGGGGGACTATATTTAAATATGGTTCTCTTTATTTTTTTATTTAATTTAACCATAGTAATTGCAAGATATATACAAGATAAAAAAATTATAAGAATTATAAAATTATGGTTAAATAAAAGTGTAATAATTTTATTAATAGTAACTGCCGTATTTGGGTATGGGTATATATATTATATAGAAAATACATATAAAAAAATATATATGCTATCAGGTAAAGTAGAAATAGAAGGCATAGTAGTATCTGAACCTATAATAAACGAATATAATAAAACTTATGAATTAAAAGTACATAAAATAAATAATAAGAAAATTAGTCCAAAGAAATTTAGCTTTATTGTAGATAAAAAGCAAAAGGATTTAGAATATGGAGCATGTATATATTGCACAGGAGAGTATATAAAACCAAATTCAAGAAGAAATTTTAAAGGTTTTAGTTATGAAAACTATTTGAAAACAAAAAAGAATTATGGAACAATAAGAGCAATAGAAAAATCAAAAACTAAATATAAGAATAAAATTTCTATTGTAAGAAGACTATCATATAGGTTAAAAATGAAAATAATAAATAGTGCAGGAACAATATTTACAAAAGAAGAAGAAGGAGTAGTTTTAGGAATAATTTTAGGAAATACAGAAAATATTACAGATGAAACTAAAGATGCATTTTCTGGTAGTAGTTTATCACATTTGCTAGCAGTTTCTGGAGCACACATTTCTTACATTGTATTAGGGTTAACAACTTTTTTTAGAAAATTAAGAATTCCCAAAAAGATAAATTATATACTAACAGCAATTTTATTAATCTTTTATTTATTTGTAATAGATTTTACGGCTTCAGCAACAAGAGCGGTGATTATGACTATATTTCTTCTTTTACAAATAGTTTTTTGCAGAAAACAAGATTTAGCAACGACAATTAGTTTTTCATTATGTATTATTTTATTGGAGAATCCATATAAAATATTAGATGTAGGACTTTTACTTTCGTATTTAGGAACATTAGGAATTATTATAATATTTAATAAAATTAAGAGTAAAGATAAAAAATTGATCGATAAATTAAAAGATATGTGTATATTAACAATATCGGCACAAGTTCTAATTTTACCAGTTATGGCAATATGTTTTAACACAATATCATTTACTTTTATAATTCCAAATTTAATTGCCAGTATAATAATTGGACCAATAATTATATTTGGTTTTATATTAATTTTAATTTCTTTTTTTAACATGTATATTTCTAAAATATTTGCTAAACCATATATAGTTCTTCTAAAGGTACTGATAAATGTTGCAAATTATAGTAGCAAGATTCCAATTTCAAGAATATATGTAAAAACACCATATATGATAAGTATTATTTTGTATTATTTATTTATTGCAATTTTAATTATAATTTTTGAAATACAAAAATCTAATAGAAAATTTATAAAGGAAAAACTTCAAAGTATACTAACATGTATTAAATATAAAATTTTAAAAAATAAGAAAAGTCTGTGTATTTGTATTGCCTTAGTAATTCTTATATCTATTTTTATTAATAAAATACCATCTGGTTTAAAAATATATTTTATAGATGTTGGACAAGGAGATAGCACTTTAATAGTCACACCATTAAATAAAACAATATTAATAGATGGAGGTGGAAATGAAAATAGTAATGTTGGTAAAAATATATTATTGCCATATTTACTAGATAGAAGAATTAGAAAATTGGATTATGTTTTTATATCACACTTTGATACTGATCATGTGCGGTGGAATATTATATTTAATGGAACATATAAAAATAAAGCATATTATTATTACTAAACAATATGAAAATTCTGAAAATTATAGAAAATTTTTATCTATTGCTAAAACAAAAAAGATAAAGATAAAAGTAGTAAAAGAAAGTAAAATAACTATAGAAAAAGGAGTAAATTTTAATATAATTTGGCCAGATTATGAAAATATGATACAAAATAATGCTATAAATAATAATTCGTTTGTTTTTAAATTAGTATATTACAATTTTTCTATGCTATTTACAGGTGATATAGAAGAAGTGGCTGAAAAATCCATATTAAAAAGATATGTTAATAATAAAGAAATTTTAAGAGCAGATATTATAAAAGTTGCTCATCATGGTTCTAAAACATCATCTTCAGAAGAATTTATAAATACGGTATCTCCTAAATATGCTGTAATTGGTGTTGGACAAAATAATAAATTTGGACATCCATCTGAAAGCGTAATAAAAAATTTAAAAAAGAAAAATATACAAATATATAGAACAGATAAAATGGGAGAAATACAGATAAATGTAAATAGAAAAAATAAAATAAAAGTAAGAAAATTTATAAATAATTAAAATGTATAATATTAGAAAAAGTGGAGAATAATACAAAAAAGGATTAAAGGTAGAAAATGAAAAATAAAATTATTTTTGTTATTTGTATTTTTTTTATAATTGTATTGGGAGTATTGGCTGGAAATTATTTATATAAATACAATACTTCTGGGGAAAAGAGTTCTAGTGCTAATAATTTGCAGGAAAATATTATTGAAAACAAAATAAGAATATCAGATACTATTCAAACATCTACATCAAAAGTAAAAACGACCCCTAATACATTGATGATATTTAAAACATATTATACAAAATGTAAACATTATATAAATAATTATGAAGATATAGACGCAAGTGCAGTAAATTTAACACAAGAAGAGATAAAAGAAAAATATAAAGGCTGGAAGATAGAACAATTTTCAGAAGAACAAATATTGCTAGAAAGAGAAGAGGAGGAGTATTGTAATGAACATTACAAACTTAAATTAGAAGATGGAAAAGTTTATATTTATATAATAGATAGTAATAACAATGTAACTAAATGGAAAGATACAGAAATAACTTCTGAATTTCTTACAGAAGAAGATATATTAAGATTAAAGGAAGGTATTACTGTATATGGAAAAGAAAATCTAAGCAGTGTTCTTGAAGATTATGAATAATTATTAATTAAATCATATACGGGCGGACTTATATGTCCGCCCGTAAAAAATGTTATAAAATTTTTTAATTTAATTTTAAATTTTCTTTTTTAAAATAGCCTTTCATATAAAATTCTCTAAAATACATTACTAAAGAAAATATAGTCATAACTAATGCCATGTAGTAAATAATAATATCAAAATAATAGTTAAAATTAAATTGTCTTATTAATAAAGAAGATGCAATTGCTAAGTAAAATAAAACAGTAGCAACCTTACCATACCATTTACTAGAAACTACTAAGTCCTTTCCATAAAGAAAAGATGCACCTGAAACCATAAAGGCTTCCTTAAAAAGAACTACAATTACAATCCATAATGGAATTATTCCTTTACAAACTAAAGTACATAAAATTGAAAGTTGAGTTGTTTTATCTGCAAGAGGATCAATTAGTTTACCGAAATTTGTAATGAAGTTAAATTTTCTGGCTATTGCTCCATCTAAAACATCTGTTAACCCAGATAGTATTAATGCAACTAAAGCCGCAATATACATATCTTTTATTAAATAATAAACAATAAAAGGTATTATAATAAATCTTGCAATTGTAAGTATGTTTGGAATATGTTTTAACATATTGTACTCCTATCTATTTTATTTTAAAATCAAATTTGTCTTTAATAAAATCTATCTCTACTGTTTGACCATTTTTTAATTCTTGTTTTAATATCATCTCAGATAATTCGTCTTCAAGATATCTTTGAATGGCTCTTCTTAATGGTCTAGCACCATATTTTAAATCAGTACCTTTTTCAAGTAATTGTAATTTTGCATTCTGTGTTATAGTCATGCTTATATTTTTATCAGATAGAGCTTTAATTGTATCATTTAACATTAAATCTACAATTTGTAATAATTCTTCTTTTGTTAGGCTATTAAATACAACAATTTCATCGATTCTATTTAAAAATTCTGGTCTAAAAGTTTCTTTTAAAGTATCTAATATTTTACCAGAGTTAGTAGAAGGTGTTTTTCCAAAACCAATAGAATTTGTATTAAGGTTTGAACCAGCATTTGATGTCATAATTATTATTGTATTTTCAAAACTAACAGTGTTGCCTTGAGAATCGGTTAGTTTACCATCATCTAATACTTGAAGCAATATATTAAATACATCTGGATGAGCTTTTTCAATTTCATCTAATAAAATAATTGAATAAGGTTTTCTTTTTACTTTTTCAGTAAGTTGACCAGCATCATCATATCCAACATATCCAGGAGGTGAACCTATTAATTTAGAAGTAGAATGTTTTTCCATATATTCCGACATATCTATTCTAATTATAGAATCTTCATTTCCAAACATTTCATAAGCTAAAGATTTAGCAAGATATGTTTTTCCAACCCCTGTAGGACCAACAAAGATAAAAGAAGGTGGCCTTTTACTAGATTTTAAGCCAGCTCTATTTCTTCTTATTGCACGGCTAACTGCTTCAATGGCAGCATTTTGACCTACTATTCGTTTATGAAGATTATTTTCTAAATTAAGTAGTTTATCTGTTTCTGCTTCTGTTATTTTCTTTACAGGAATTTTAGTCCAATTTTCAATAACTGTAGCAATATCCTCTACGGTAATATTAGGTAGTTTTATTTTTTTGTTTAGAGCATCAATGTCTTCAATTAATTGACATTCCTTTGTTTTTAAATCAGCAGCTTTTTGATAATCTTCTGTAGAATCTGCTTGAGCAGCCTCTTCTTTTTGAGCTTGAACATTAGCTAGTTCATTTTTTAAAACTTCTAGCCTAAATAAATCTATGTTGTCTAAATTTTTTCTAGAACAAGCTTCATCTAAAATATCTATAGCTTTATCTGGTAAGAATCTATCATGAATATATTTTTCAGACATAATAACAGTTTTTCTTATAACATCTGTAGAAATTTTAACCTTATGATAATCTTCATAATATTTTTTTATACCTTCAAGTATACTTATAGAATCTTCAATATTTGGCTCTTCAACTAAAACACTTTGGAATCTTCTTTCTAGTGCAGAGTCTTTTTCTATATATTTTCTATATTCTTTTAATGTGGTTGTTCCGATTAACTGAATTTCACCATTTGCAAGTGATGGCTTTAAAATATTAGCAGCACTCATTGAATTTTCAGAATCACCAGCACCAATAATATTATGAATTTCATCAATAACTAGAATAATATTTCCACAAGATTTACATTCATCAATAATTGCCTTCATTCTACTTTCAAATTGACCTCTAAATTGAGTACCTGCCACTACGGCTGTCATATCTAAAAGATAAACTTCTTTATTTAATAATTTGGCAGGAACATTTTGAGTAGCAATTTTTAAAGCTAATCCTTGAGCAATTGCTGTTTTACCAACACCAGGTTCTCCTATTAAGCAAGGATTATTTTTAGTACGCCTATTTAATATTTGAATAACTCTATTAATTTCTTTATCTCTTCCAATAACTACATCTAATTGATTATTCTTTGCTTTATTAGTTAAATTAGTGCCATAAGTATCAAGAAATTTTCTTTTCTTTTCTTTAGGTTTTTTATCAACTTTAACTCGTTTATTACCATTGGTAGCTGATGAGTTTTCATTATTAGAAGCTGTTTCATTTGGATTAAACATAGCACCAAAAATAGAACCTATTGGCATGCCATTTTCATCAGATATATCTAAATTTTCATTGTTTAGCGAATTTGATATATCCTTAAAAATAACTCCAAATTGTGAAGCCATTTTATCAATATCGATAGGATTTATATTATTTATATTATTAATATCAGATTTATCAACAGAAATTCCTTTTTCTTTTGCACAATTATAACAATATCCAACTAGATGATTTTTATCTTCTTTTGTAGGTTCATTAATAAAAATAGTAGCTGGATTCTTTTTGCAATTTGAACATAACATATATGTGTCTCTCCTTTACTGTAAAAATATCATAATAAATAATACATCAAAAACAATAAATAGTCAATATTTAAGTACATTCGAAATATATAAAAATGATTGAAAATAACATAAAATCGTGATATAATATTATTGCATTTCGAAAAGAAATGTAGAACAGGGATAAAAATTTCACAAGGAGGAATGTTTCATGAAAAAGAATATCCCTATAAATGCTGTGGTATACCATGGCGGTAATATTAGTGTGAAGCAACTTGAGCGGATCATTGATTTATTACCAAAGGATTTTTGTGGCGATATAGTCATTAATGGCGATATACAGCCTAATGATCCTTCACAATGTCAAACGCAATTCTTAAATATTGGAAAAGACATTTCTATATGGGCAAATAATATTTATTTGCTTGACGACTTATATACAAAGGGTTCTTTGTATATTAAAAGCACAATCTCAGCAAAAGATATAACAGTAGAGCAGGACTGCTGTGCTGGATATATTTATTGCTATTATGCAGAGGTAATGGGAGATATAGACACTTCTGTGGTACACGCAGAATATGGATATAAATCTCATGGAGAGGAAAATGTCCCAGTATTGTTTATTGAAGAAGCGCTTGACTAAAAAATGCAGGAGTACTTTAAAAGTGCTCCTGTGTTTTTTTAAAATATTGATTTGATAAGGAAAATATGATAAAATTTAAAACATGAAAATAAAAGAATTATTAGAATATGGAAAAAATAATTTAATAGAAAAAGAAGAACCATATAGATTGTCAAAAATTTTATTAAAAAATATATTGAATGTGGATAGTAGTTACTTACTAATAAATAGTGAAAAAGAAGTTAATAAAGAAACAGAAAATAAGTATAAAAAAGGAATAGAAGATTTAAAGAGTGGAAAACCATTACAATATATAACTAATAAGCAAGAATTTATGGGTTTAGATTTTTATGTAGATGAAAATGTTTTAATACCGCAACCAGATACAGAAATATTAGTAGAAGAAGTATTAAACAAGATAGAAAAATTAAAAGTCAAAATAAATGTGCTAGATATTTGTACAGGAAGCGGAGCAATAGGAGTGTCAATTGCTAAGAATGCAACTAATGTAAATGTAACAATGTCAGATATATCGAAAAATGCGTTAAAAGTGGCACAGAAAAATGCAAAAACAAATGAAGTGTTAGATAAATGTAAGTTTATAAAATCAAATATGTTTGAGAATATAGAAGAAAAATATGATGTAATAGTATCAAATCCGCCATATATAAAGAGCAAGATAATAAAAACATTAGAAAAAGAAGTACAAAATGAACCATTAATAGCGTTAGATGGTGGAGAAGACGGATTAGATTTTTATAAAATAATAATACAGACAGCTTATAAACATTTAAAAGAAAATGGAATATTAGCATTAGAAATAGGGTATGACCAAAAAGAAGAAGTAATTAAATTAATAGAAGAAAGCAATAAATATATAAACATATACTGTAAAAAAGACCTAGCGGGAAATGATAGAATTATAATATGTAATTTGTAAATAAATTGTTATAAAAGGAGAAAAAAATGTCTTTTTCAAAGGATTTAAAAGATGAATTATTAGAACTAAAAATGTGGGATTTAGGTAGTAATATGAAACAAGACGAGCAATTAGCAAGGCTTTATATAAGAGAAGCCTTTATTAAATCTGGCTCAGTAAATGACCCAAATAAAAAATATCATCTTCAAATAATGTTTAAAGAAAAAGCCAAAGCAGAAGAGATGCAAACACTACTAAACAATTTTAATATTCATGCAAAAATAATTATAAAAGAAAAAGACTATATGCTTTACTTAAAGGATGGAGAAGAAATATCAGAATTTTTAGCGCTAGTTGGCGCAAACAAAAGCGTAATAAAGTTTGAAGAAATAAGAGTAATAAAAGAAAAGAGAAATGATATAAATAGATTAGTAAATTGCGAAACAGCAAATTTAAATAAAACAATAAATGCTTCTGTAAAACAAATAGAAGATATAAAGAAGATAAAAAAAGCAGGAAAGTTTAATGAATTGCCAGAAACATTAAAAGAAATTGCAGAAGTAAGGATAAATAATCCAGAAATGTCACTAATTGAACTTGGAAAATTATTAGATAAACCAATAGGAAAATCAGGAGTAAATCATAGACTTAAAAAACTATCACAAATAGCCGAAGAATTAAAAATATAGAGGAAATGTTATGAAAGAGATAGGAATTTATATACATATACCGTTTTGTATTAAAAAGTGTGAATATTGTGATTTTGTATCATATTGTAATAAAGAAAAATATGTACCACAATATATAAATGCATTAAAAAAAGAAATTAAGAATAATATCAATAAAGAATACAAAATTACAACAATATATATAGGTGGAGGAACTCCATCATCAATAGAAGAAAACTACATAGCAGATATAATAGAAACAATAAAACTTAATATGAATGACGAGAATTTAAAAGAATTTAAAAATGTTGAAGTTACAATAGAAGTAAATCCGGGAACGGTTACTGAGAAAAAATTAGAAACTTATAAAGAAATTGGAATAAATAGGTTAAGCATAGGGTTACAAGAAACACATGATGAATTACTAAAATCAATAGGAAGAATACATACATATGAAGAATTTTTAAAAACATATAATCTGGCAAGAAAAATAGGGTTCAACAATATAAATGTAGACTTGATGATAGCACTTCCAAATCAAACGATACAAGATATAAAAGAAAATTTGGAAAAGATAATAAAACTAAATCCAGAACATATTAGTGTATATTCTTTGATATTAGAAGAAGGAACCCCTTTTTATAATAAGTATAATGAAAATAAAATAAAGTTACCAGACGAAGAATTAGAAAGAAATATGTATTGGTATGTTAAAAATACTTTAGAAAACAATGGATATATACATTATGAAATATCAAATTTTTCAAAAAAAGGTTTTGAATCAAAGCATAATATGAACTGTTGGAATCAAGAAGAATATTTTGGATTTGGAGTAGCAGCGCATTCGTATAATAATAAAACAAGATATTCAAATACTAATAATATAGAAGAATATATAAAAGGAAGTAATAAAATAATACATGAAGAACAAACACTAGAAGATATGCAAAAAGAATATATGCTATTGGGATTAAGAAAAATAGAAGGAATAAACATACAAAAATTTAAAAATAAATTTGCACAAAATCCAATATTTATATTTAAAGAACAACTTAGTAAACTGGTAGATGAAGAATTAATAGTTATTGATGGAAATGAAATTAAATTAACAAATAAAGGGTTAGATCTAGCAAATATAGTATGGGAAGAATTTATATAATTAAAAGAAATAAGTTAAAAATACTTGAAACGATCAAATAAATGTGTTAATATAATATACATAGAAAACCAAAATCCGTATACATAGCAAAGTATGATAAATAAAAATATATTATAAGAGAGATAAATGGTAGCTGAAAAATTTATCAATATATATTTATCAGAAATTTCACTTATGTTGGACTTTTATTGAAGAAAGTAGGTAGAAGCGGTAGCTCCGTTATAGCTTTATAAAGAATGAGACTAGTTTAACTAGTGAAATTAGGTGGTACCACGAGTCATTTCGTCCTATATGGATGAAATGGCTTTTTTGATTGAATAATAGAAAGGAGATTCATATGAAAGAAAAATTAGAAACAATTAGAAATCAAGCAAAGAAAAGAATAGAAGAAATTAAAGACTTACAAGCCTTAAATGAATTAAAAGTTAAAATACTTGGAAAAAAAGGTGAGCTAACAGAAATACTAAGAGGAATGAAGGATTTATCACCAGAAGAAAGACCAATTATAGGAAGTTTGGTAAATACAGTTAGAGATGAAATAGAAGGAACAATAAAAAGTGCAGAAGAATTATTAAAACAAAAAGAACTAGAAGAAAAACTAAATAAAGAAAAAATAGATATTACATTACCAAGCTCAAAAATAAAAAGAGGAAGTAAACATCCGATAAATAGAACAATAGAACAAATACAAGATTTGTTTGTTTCAATGGGATATGATGTTGTGGACGGTCCAGAATTAGAAACAGATGAGTTCTGTTTTGAAAGACTAAATTTACCTAAAGGACATCCAGCAAGAGATATGCAAGATAGTTTCTATATAACAAATGAACATTTATTAAGAACACAAACATCAGCAGTGCAAGCAAGAACAATGTTAGCTAACGAAGAAAAGTCACCTATAAGAATAATATGTACAGGAAAAACATATAGAAGAGAAGATGATGCAACACATTCACATCAATTTAACCAAGTAGAAGGATTAGTAATAGATAAAAAAGAAAGAAATGTATCATTGGCAGATTTAAAAGGAACATTAGAAGTATTTGTTAAAGAAATGTTGGGTGATAATTTAGCGCTAAGATTTAGACCAAGTTACTTCCCATTTACAGAACCATCTTATGAAGTAGATGTAACATGTTTTAAATGTGGCGGAAAAGGATGCAACTTATGTAAGCAAACCGGTTGGATAGAAATATTGGGTTGTGGAATAGTTCATCCAAATGTACTAAAAATGAATGGTTATGATCCAGAAAAATATGCAGGATTTGCATTTGGAACGGGAATAGATAGATTAGCAATGTTTAAATATGGAATTACAGATATGAGATATTTATATCAAAATGATGTAAGATTTTTAAAACAGTTCGATAGAAAAGATTAAATTAAAAAATAATATAATTTAAAGGAGAAATATTATGAAATTAAGTACAAATTTTGTTAAAGATTACATAGATATAGATGTAGATATAAAAACACTTGCTGAAGATATGACAAGAGTAGGAAATGAATATGATTCTGCAGAAAAACTAATAAATGCAACCAACTTAGTAATAGGAGAAGTTGTAGAATGTGAAGAACATCCAGATTCAGACCATTTACATGTTTGCAAGGTAAATGTGGGAGACGAAGTATTAGATATTGTTTGTGGGGCTCCAAATGTAAGAAAAGGATTAAAAGTAATAGTTGCAAAAGCAGGAGCTGAGCTTCCTGGTGGAGTGAAAATAAAAAAAGGAATGATAAGAGGGCAAGAATCTAATGGAATGTTATGCTCTATTGCAGAATTAGGAATAGAATCAAAATTTTTAAAACCAGAAGACAAAGAAGGAATACATGAATTATCACAAGATGCAAAAGTTGGAGAAGATCCAATAAAAGAATTACAAATGGATGATTCAGTAGCTGATTTTGAATTAACAGCAAATAGAGGAGACTTATTAAGTATATTAGGAATGGCATATGAATTAGGAGCAATCTATGATAAAGAAGTCAAAGATGTGGATCTTAATCACAAAGAATCAGAAAAAGATATAAATGATAATTTTAAATTAAAAATAGACACAGAAAATTGTAAACTATTTTTAGCAAAGAAAGTTGAAAATCTTGAAATAAAAGAAAGTCCAGCATTTATAAGAAATAGATTAATAGCATCTGGAATAAGACCAATAAACAATGTAGTAGATATTAGTAATTATGTTATGTTAGAATTAGGTCAACCACTACACTTCTATGATGCGGATAAACTAAAAGGAATGTTAGAAGTTAGAATGGCAGAAGAAGGAGAAAAACTAACAACATTAGATAATATAGAAAGAGTATTAACAACAAATGATATAGTAATTTCAGATGGAGAATCAGCAATAGGGTTAGCTGGTGTAATGGGAGGACTTGATACAGAAGTAACAGAAAACACAAAAAATGTTATTATAGAAGCAGCAATATTTGATAGTGTAAAAGTAAGAATAACATCTAACAAAATATTAAGAAGTGAAGCAAGTAATAGATTTGAAAAAGGATTAGATCCAAACAGAACATATATGGCAGCAGAAAGAGCAGCAAAAATGTTAGAAGAATATGCGAATGGAACAGTATGTAAAGGGACAGTTGTATATGACAAAACAGATGTAGAACCAAAAACAATAGAAATAACATATAAAAATATAACAGATGTGTTAGGTATGGAAATATCTGAAGATTCAATATTAGATGTATTTAGAAGATTAGGATTTACTTATGAAACAACAGAAGACAAAATATTTGTAACAGTTCCAACAAGAAGATTAGATATAGCTATAAAAGAAGATTTAATAGAAGAAGTTGGAAGAATATATGGACTAGATAACATAGAAGGAAAATTACCAACAGTACCAATGAAACAAGGAAGTTTGGACAATACAGATAGAGAAATAAGAAATAAAATGATTTCATTAGGATTAAATGAAACATTATCTTATGTATTAGTAAGAAATGATGAAGCAGATAGATTTACAACAGACAAATTTGAAAAAGTTGATTTATTAGCACCTATAACAGAAGAAAGAAGCACATTAAGATATAGTGTTATATCATCACTATTTAAAATATATGAGTATAATAAAGCAAGAAATGTAAAAGATGTTTCAATATTTGAAATAGGAAAAGGATTCTATAAAAAAGAGAACTATGGAGAAGACAAAAAATTAGCAGCATTAATGTCTGGAAAATATTATTTAGGAATAGATAATAAAAAAGATGTAGACTTCTATGTAATAAAAGGAGTAGCAGAAGAAATACTAGACTACTTAGGATATGCTAATAGGTATAGTTTTGTAATGCCAAAAGAGATGCCAAAAGAAATGCACCCAGGTCAAACAGCTGAAATATCAGTTAATAATGACATAGTGGGAATAGTTGGAAAAGTACATCCATCACTAGAAAAAGAAAATGTGTATGTTTTAGAAATAAACTTAGATAAATTACTAGCTAAGAAAACAGGAAAAATGAAATTCAAAGAAATATCAAAATATCCAGAAATAAGTAAAGACTTAGCAATATTAATAGATAAAAACATATCATCAGATGAAATAGCAAAAGTAATAAAAAAATCAGCAGGATCATTACTTACAAATATAGAAATATTTGATGTATACGAAGGAAAAAATATACCAAAAGAAAAAAGAAGTATAGCATACTCATTATCATTTGGAACAATGGATAGAACACTAACAGATGAAGAAATAAATAATATAATGATAAAAATAATAGAAAGTTTACAAAATAAATTGCAAGCAGAATTAAGAAGCTAGAACCCAAAAAGAGAGTTAATAACTCTCTTTTATAATAGGAAATTATAATAAATCGTTTTTTGTAGGGGCGGACGCCTCTGTCCGCCCGAGCGGAATTTATTCCACTTTGTGCGTTGACAAAAGAGAAATAACCTGTTATAATAAAAAACATATTAAGAGTATACCTAGAAAATAGTATATTTTTGAGCGGTATAGATAGCTGAATAAGAAGCTATTACACTTGAAGTAGGTAAGCCTTACTGAGGAGTCTTAAAGATTTTTCAGTAAGGCTTTTTTGATTATTATCTACAATGGCAAATATAATTAGTTAAAATACCGAAAAATTAAAAAGAATGACAAAAGTAAAAAAATGCTTATAAAAGGGGGAAATGAATGTGAATGTTAGAATAGCAGACAAAAATGAGAAAAAGGAAATAGTAAATATCTTAATGCAGGTTTCAAAACTTCATAGTGATAACAGACCAGATATTTTTAAAGAAAAGAAAATATGTGAAATAATGAAAGAGATTGAAGAAATATTTGATGATCCAGAAAAAACAATAATTGTTGCTGAATCAGATAATAAAATATGTGGAGTTGAAATTTGTAAAACAAGACTAATAAAGGATCATATAAATTTACAAGATGCTTGTGTATTTAGTATTGATGAAATATGTGTTGACGAAAATTATAGAAAAAAGGGAATAGGGGCAGCATTAATAGAAGAAGCAAAAATATTATCTAAGAAAAATAAGTGTAAACGACTAGAATTAAATTGTTGGGAATTCAATGAAAGTGCTATGGAATTTTATATTAACAAAGGATTTAAAATACAAAAAAGATTTTTAGAAATGGATATATAGGAGGGGGATTTTATGAAATATTTTAAGAAATTAGTTGGAGATAATATTTATTTATCACCAAGAAGGGTAGAAGATGCCGAAAAGTTTACAGAATGGTTAAACGATTTTGAAACAACAGACTATATAGGAAGAAGTTGTGCAATAGTAACAGTAGAATCAGAAAAAGAATATTTAGAAGAACATATACGAGATGAGGCAAATTTTGTAATAGTAAATTTAACAAATGAAGAAATTATAGGAACAATAGGATTATTAAATATAAATCATTTACAGAGAACTGCTGTACTTGGAATTTTTATTGGAGACAAAACAAGTAGAAATAAAGGATATGGAACAGAAGCAATAAAACTACTTTTAGATTATGGTTTCAATTATTTAAACTTAAATAATATAAAATTGGATTTAATGGAATTCAATGAGAGAGCCTTAGCATGCTATAAAAAATGTGGATTTAAAGAATACGGTAGAAGGAGAAAATGTAACTTTATTAATGGAAAATATTACGATACTATAGAAATGGATATATTAAGAGATGAGTTTGAAGGGAATTTTATAAGAAATAAGAATATATAAAATAAACTTTACAAATTTTGCAATATAAATACACAATTTGTTCATAATTAAAATATATAATATCTTTATATTGAAACAAGAGGTGGTTTATATCAACAAATTAATAAACTTAGAGAAAAATATTGATAATACATATAGAGAAATTGATTATAGAAACGATGAGTATAAATCTGTTATGGAAATATACTATGCCGCACTAATAAAAACAAAAAATATAATAAAAGACTTGCAAAAAGAACTAAATAAATATGCAGGATATGAAATAATTCATGATGTTACATCAAGAATCAAAAGCTATGATAGTATAATTAATAAAATGAAAAAGAAAAAAATAAATTTTACTTATGAAGAATTAATAGAAAATATAAATGATATAGCAGGAATACGAATAATTTGTATGTCTGAAGAAGATATTTATAAAATAGTAAAAATACTTTCATCAATGCAAGAAATAAATGTTATAAAAGAAAAAGACTATATTAAAAATTGCAAGAAGAGTGGGTATTCTGCATATCATCTTATTATTGAAGTACCAATATATAAAGAAGATAAAAGAGTTTGGGTAAAAGTAGAGATACAAATAAAAACAATGGCAATGGATTTTTGGTCTTGCATAGAGCATAAAGTAAAATATAAATCGTCAAAAGAGATTTCAAAAAGAGATAGCAAAAAATTAAAAGTATATGCAAAAATTATTTCAAAAATAAATAGAAGTATGATAAAAATGTATAAAAATAATTATAAATATATTGAAAATTAATAAAAGTTGAAATATAATTTGGTTGTAAAGGAGGTAAAAATATGGAACAATTTTTAAAGAAAATGGGATGGGCTTCTATTGTTACTTCTATTGCATTTGCTATTATTGGACTAATTATGGTATATAATCCAGACACTACTTTTAAAGTAATTTCATATTTAATAGGAGGATTCTTTATAATTTTTGGTATTATAAAAATAATAGAATATTTTAAAACCAAAGGTTCTTATGATTTATATAATTACGAGCTAGTATATGGTATTATAGCAACTTTATTAGGCTTAATAGTTATAATATGCCATGGAACAATTGAAGCAGTATTAAGAATTTTAATAGGAATATGGATTCTATATAGTGGAGCTATGAGATTGGGGTTATCATTAAAAATACAAAAATTAAATTCAGACAAAAAAATATGGATAGTAGGATTAATAATATCATTAATAATTCTATTCTGTGGAATATATATAATAGTTAATCCAGGAACAATTATAGTAACTATAGGAATAATTATGATATCATATGCTATTATGGATATAATAGAAGAAGTAATATTTATAAAAAATGTAAAAGAAATAGAAAAATAATTTTACAAATATAATTAAAAATATAAGGGCAGACATTTAAGTCTGCCTTTAAAATTAAGTGAATACTATAATTATAACATCTTTTATGAAAATATTAAAAAAAGTATTGACAAGAATACATATTAAATAGTATAATTACATTTGCCAGTGAGATGCAGATGTGGCGGAACTGGTAGACGCACAGGACTTAAAATCCTGCGGTTGAATAAACCGTGCCGGTTCGATTCCGGCCATCTGCACCATAGGAGAGTAGGAGTTACAACAATTCTTACTCTCTTATTTTTTTGACAATTGGCAAAGTTAAAATAGAGATTGTAGATAAAAAAACAGGAAGACCAAATGGCCTCCCGCTTTGTGTCAATGGGGACGGAGAATTTTGACAAAATTAAAATAAAAATAGAGATTGTAGATAAAAAAACAGGGAGGCCAAATAGCCTCCCGCTTTGTACAGCTTTAGTCTTCTATGTCTTCACCATTAAGAATAGTCGGAATTGAAATATTTCCCTCATCGTCCATATGAGCCCAGGCTCTATATCTGACCGAGTAAAAACGGTGTTGAACAGTTTCACCAATAAACATACCTTTTGCAGATTCAATGTAACGGAATTCATCTTTATCTTTTGGTATTTTCTCACCAAATAATTGAATGAGTTTCTCAATTTCTTCTTTACATGGTATGATATAGATTATTCTGCTCTCAAACCCTTCACAGAAGTGATATCTTGTATATTCTCCATGCTGAGAGGAGCCGAGATAGTTAAATGGATAGCATCCACACAACCTAGATATAGTAGAGCCATCTCTAGGAAGTAATGTTGGATGAGCTGCTTCAAGCAACTTTCTTGCGTTTATTACCTCTAGAGTTTCTTCCCGACATTTTAATTTGGATTCGACTTTTTCGGTCTTTTTCTTTTTTCTGAAAAAACACATAGTGATTCTCCTTTATAATTTATTTTACTGTACTGTTGACACAATGTCGGAGATATTATAGCATATTTTATGTAAATTTTCAAGTAAAGTCAAAATTTATGCTATCTTATTTTTAGAAAATAGTTGACATATTTGGTATGTATATGTTATAATTACTAACTGTAACCGCATAATTCAAGGTTTGTAAAGTCTAATTTGGTTTAGATACCTAAAGTTTAAGGTTAGCGAGTTTGCAAAAAAGGGAGGTGCTTTCGTATGTACGCAGTAATCGAAGCATGTGGAAAACAATACAAAGTAACTAAAGGAGATGTAGTATTCTTCGAAAAATTAGATGTTGAAGAAGGTAAAAAAGTAACTTTTGATAAAGTTGTTTTATTATCAGAAGAAGGAAAAGTAGAAGTAGGAGCTCCTTATGTAAAAGGTATTAAAGTAGAAGGAAAAGTAGTTGCTCATGGTAAAGGTAAAAAGATAATTGTTTTCAAATATAAAGCTAAAAAGAATTATAGAAGAAAACAAGGTCACAGACAACCATACACAAAAGTTGAGATAACAGCTATTAAACTTCCTACAGCTAAAAAAGAAGCAGTAGCAGAAGAAAAAGTTGCTGAAACAACAACTAAAAAAACAGCTACAAAGAAAACTACTACAGCTAAAACAGAAAAAGCTGAAGCTTAATTTTAAGAATAATAAGAGAAAGATATAAACTCATATTTGAAAGGAGTGACTAAAAGATGGCACATAAAAAAGGGCAAGGTAGTGTTAAAAACGGAAGAGACAGTGAATCTAAGCGTCTTGGTGTAAAAAGAGCAGATGGTCAATTCGTTCTTGCAGGAAATATATTAATGAGACAAAGAGGAACAAAAATGCATCCAGGTACTAATGTTGGAAAAGGTAGCGATGATACTTTATATGCTTTAGTAGATGGAAAAGTTAAATTTGAAAGATTAGGTAAGGATAAAAAACAAGTTAGTGTTTATCCAGTAGAAGACTAATATATTGAAACTTTAAAGGCGGAAGTACTAAAGGAGTCATTTAAATGACCTTTGTGCTCCGTCTTTTTTGAAAGAGTAGAAAAATGGAATGTTGTAATAGAGAAAGAGCAAAAAAAGCATTAAAATCTTTGGGTAAAGAGCAATTAAGTGTTATAATAAATGAAGATAAAAAAGCAGAAATTGTTTGCCCATATTGTAATAGCAAGTATAATTTTTCAGAAATTGAATTAAAAAATATATTAATGGAGTTAAAATGAAAAAAAGAGTATTATTAGGTATGAGCGGTGGTGTTGATAGTAGTGTATCAGCAGTATTATTAAAGAAAAGTGGGTATGAAGTTATTGGAGCAACAATGAAATTGTGGCAAGAAGATTTTGAAGATGAAAACGAAAAATCTTGTTGCTCTTTTAGTGCTGTAAATGATGCCAAAAGAGTATGTGATATATTAGAAATTCCACATTATGTACTAAATTGTAAAGCAGAGTTTAGAAAATATGTAGTGGATGATTTTATTAATTGCTATAAGGATGCTAAAACACCAAATCCATGCGTGGAATGCAACAGATATCTAAAATTTGGAGAATTTTTAAGGAAAGCAGAAGAATTGGATTGTGATTATATTGCAACAGGACATTATGCTAAAGTAGAATATTGTGAAAAATATAATCAATATGTACTAAAAAAAGCTACTAATGAAAAAAAAGATCAATCTTATTTTTTATATAAAATTCCAAGAGAAGTACTGAATAAAATTATATTTCCGCTAGAGGGGTATGAAGATAAAGAAGATATAAGAAATATAGCAAGAGAAAATAATTTGCTAGTAGCAGAAAAGAAAGAAAGTCAAGAAGTTTGCTTTATACCAGATAATAATTATGTGAAATTTATAGAAAAATATGATAAATTAAAAATGAAACCAGGCAACATTGTAGATATTAATGGAAATATTTTAGGAAAACACAATGGAATAATAAAATATACTGTGGGGCAAAGAAAAGGAATAGGAATATCATATAAAGAACCATTATATGTGTTAAAACTAGACAAAGTAAAAAATGAAATAATAGTAGGAACAGAAAAGGATTTGTATACTAAAGAAGTAACAATAGGAGATATAAATTATTTAGTAAAAGGCATAGAGAATAAAAAAATAGAAATAGAAGCTAAGGTAAGATATAGGTCAAAGCCTGCAAAAGCTATATTATATCCATTAGAAACAGGAAAAGCTAAAATTATTTTTGAGGAAGCACAAAGAGCTGTAACTCCAGGACAATCATTGGTTTTTTATGACAATGACATTGTTCTAGGTGGAGGAAAAATATTGTAAAAAAAGTTCACTTTTATGAAGTGAACTTTTTTATAATATTAGAAGAAATTTCTTTATGCATTTTCTTGCATTATAGGTACCATTTGTTTTTTTCTAGAAACTACACCAGGAAGAAATGCTCTGTTATTTTCTAATTTTACATTATATGATTTTTCTACAATATCACATCTGTTTCCTAATGCTATAATCTCAGAATTACTATTAATTATATCTGTAATTGCTAACATAAACAAATTTAAATTATTGTTTTGAATATCATTTGCGATAGCTTTTTCTAATTCATTTTGATTTTTTAAAACATCATTTATATCTGCAGTGTTTACTTGAGCTATTTTTACTTTATTTCCATTCATATCTACTAATTTTGCGTCTATATTTATTAGTTCTTCAGCAGAATAGTCAGATAAATCAGTTCCTGCTTTTAACATATCTAAACCATAAGTGTTAACATCTATATTTGCAATTTTAGATAAATCTTCTAAAGCATCGATGTCTTTTTGTGTTGTTGTTGGAGATTTTAAAAGTAAAGTATCTGAAATTATTGCACTAGCCATTAAGGTGGCTTCTAATTTTTCTATTTCAATATTTGAATCGTTGAACATGTTATATAGTATTGTACATGTACAACCATAAGGTCTAGCAGTATAGTAAAGAGGTTCAGCTGTTTGAAAACCATAAACTCTGTGATGGTCAATAACACCTAAGATTTTTGCATTTTCTATACCGTCAGCACTTTGAGAAAATTCATTATGATCAACTAATATAACAGGTTGACCTTCTTCAACTTTTTCTATCAAAATAGGAGCATCAATTTTTAAATAATCTAAAACAAATTGTGTTTCTTTATTAATGTTTCCTAATCTAACAGGAGTAATTTCTATTCCATTTTTCTTTTTTTCTAATATTGATTTTACTATAGCAGAACATATAGTATCAGTATCTGGACTTTTATGTCCGAAAACTATTGTATTTTCCATATTTATTACCTCATTTCATATTAATTTTGTAATTCATATAATAACATAAAAAAAATATATATTCAATAATTATTATAGAAAAATAAACGCAAATATGGTAAAATAAATAATATGGAGGCAATATTATGAATGTAGGATTTATATCATTAGGATGTAGCAAAAATTTAGTAGATACAGAAATAGCAATAGGAATATTTAAAAATAAAAATTATAATATAGTAAATGATCCAAAACAAGCAGATATAATTGTTGTAAACACATGTGGTTTTATAGAATCAGCAAAAGAAGAGGCAATTAATACAATACTTGAAATGGCAGAATATAAAAATAAAAGATGCAAATACTTAATCGCAATGGGATGCTTAGTAGAAAGATATAAAGAAGAATTAAAAAAAGCTTTACCAGAAGTTGATTTGTTTATTAAGTTTTCAGATTATAATAAATTCGAAGAAGAAATAGAAAAATTAATAAAAAAAGACAATATGGAAGAAGAAAAAGATTTTAATAGACTAGAAAATTATATAGAAAAAGTAATTACTACAGGAAGTAAAACAGCATACTTAAGAATTGCAGAAGGATGTAGTAATAGATGTACATACTGTGCAATTCCATATATAAGAGGTCCACTAGTAAGTAGAAAATTTGAAGATATAATGGAAGAAGCTAAAAGTTTAGCAAAACAAGGTTATGAAGAAATTATTGTTATTGCTCAAGATACAACTAAATATGGAATTGATTTATATGGTAAAACAAGACTAGCAGAATTATTAAATGAAATTTCAAAGATTAAAGGTATAAGGTGGATTAGATTTCTATATGCATATCCAGAAACAATAACAGAAGAATTAATAAAAGAAGTAAAAGAAAACGATAAAATTTGTAAATACTTTGATATACCAATTCAACATATTTCAAATAAAGTTTTAAAAAGAATGAATAGAAAAAGTGATACTAATAGTATAAAAAATTTAATTACAAAAATAAGAAAAGAAATACCAAATGTAATACTAAGAACTTCACTAATAGTAGGATTTCCAGGAGAAACTCAAGAAGATTTTGATGAATTATATGAATTTGTAAAGGAAACTAAGTTTGATAAATTAGGAGTTTTTATGTATTCAAAAGAAGATGGAACACCAGCAGAAAAATTGCCAAATCAAATACATGGGAATACAAAAAAATCAAGATACAATAAAATAATGCAATTACAACAAAAGATTTCTAGAGAAAATTTAGAAAAAAGAGTTGGAGAAGAATACGAAGTATTAATAGAAAATAAAACATTTGATAACAAATACTTAATAGGAAGAACAAGTATGGATGCTCCAGAAATGGATGGAGTAGTTTATATAGAAAATACAACAACAAAAGACTTGATAAATAAATTTATTAAGTGTAAAATTATAGACATAAAAGACTATGATATGATAGGAAAATTTTGACAATCTAAAATAAAGGAGAGTCCAAAATGGAAGAAGAAAAAATTATAGAACAATTAAAACAAGTAAGACAAACAGCTCAGAAAGATTTATCTGATTCAGAAGATACAAAAAATGAAGTGGTTCAAAATGTAAATTATTATGGCACTATAACTCTTCAAAGAAGAGATGGTGAAGAAAGTGATAATTTTGAGTTATATACAGTAGAAGTATACGATTATGAAACAGATGAAATTACTAATAAAATATATTTAAATGGACAAGAAGTAGATATGGGCGAATTACTTAAAACATATAAAGATTTAAATCCAATTAGAGATACTATAAACAAGGCCAAAGAACAAGAAGAAATTGGTGAAGAGTCAGAAAAATATGATTTGAATGAAATGGAGCAAAAAGAGGCATTTAAAAAATATTCTGAAATCACAGGTGAAAAGGAAGAAGATATTGAAGAAATAAATGAAATAGATTTAACTAGCAATGAGAAAGAAGAAAAAGAAGATGAGATTGACTTAACACAAAACCAGGCAGATCAATTAACAAGAGGAGAAGAAACAAAATTAAATCAGCAAATAAAAGGAACAACATTAAGAAATTTATTACATTTAGATGGTGATTATGTTAAATTAGCAATTGTTAGTTCTGCACAAGTAAATAAATTTACTAATCCAGAAAAAATGCATAGCAATATTGACTCATTTGTTGCAATTAAAGCAAATGGAGAAGCTACTGTTTTAGGAGAAGATGTTCTAAGTCCAGATAGACAAGAAGGTGTAAATTCAACTTCAAAAGATTTAACAGCTAATGCAGATGGAACAATAGATTATGAGGCAAATAGAAGTAGTTATAAAATAGGTGGAACAAACCTTTATCTTAAAGTTGGTTATGATGAAAGTTATGGTAAAGAAATAAAAATAGAAGATAGGGCACCAGGCAAGGGTGATAAAGGAATTGCATATGAATTAGAAACATCTAAAACTTATAGAGTAGATTCTGATGCAAGAAACATGAGAAGAGAAAGAAATGGTAAGTATGCAGCTAATGAAGCTATGGAAAAACAAGAAAAACATGAAAAAGTTGGTTGCGAAAATGATAGAGTAGAAAATATAGACGAAGACAATAACAATAACACTCACGAGCATTTTGAAATAACAAAAGATACCATGGTTCCAGGAAAAGATATTACTTTTGAAGAATGGGCAGAAGAATTAGGAGAAGGAACAGATAAATTAATAGAAAGATTTAAAAGAGAAACTGAAAAATCTTCTGAGGGCAAGGAACTTAAGAAAATTGTAAGTAATATAGAAGATGACTATGAAACAATTAGTCACAATTAGTAATATAGAAAGGAACTAAAGATGGGAGAAGAGAAAAAAATAAGACCGGTAACTGCAAGAATGATTTTTGTTATAGGAATTATTATAATATGTATATTATGCATTAATTTTGCTGTTTATTTAACAATTGTAGATAAAGATGAAAAACCTACCAAAGAAGAAAATGTAGTTGTTGATACAGTAGCATTATCAGAAAATTTTCAAAATATATTTGATAACAAACTCAATAGCCAAAATTATTCTATTCAATCAGTTTCTAAAAAAGATACCTCTAAAGAATTAGTTTATACTAACTATCAATTAGAAGAAAAGAAAGAAGGAAAATATGATGTTAATATTAATATGCCATTTATTAATATTAATAATACTACAGCAGATAATATTAATAAAGAAATACAAAACCTTTTTTATAGTAAAATAAATGATATATTAGTTCAAATAAACGATACAGAAATAATTTACAGTGTAAAGTATAAGGCATATGTTAATAACAACATATTGTCATTAGTGATTTCTTCAAATTTAAAAGAAGGGGCAAATCCACAAAGATTAATAATTAAAACATATAATTATAATTTAAGTTCTAATGAAACACTGAATATTAATCAAGTGTTAAATTATAGAACATTAAATGAAAAAACAGTTCAAAATAAAATTAACGAAGTAATAAAAGAAGCAGAACAAACAGCATCTACTTACAAAGAATTAGGATACACAAAATATTTAAGAGACCCTAAAGATGATATGTATAAAGTACAAAATACATCAGTATTCTTTTTAGGAGAAGGAAAGGCACTTTATATTTTATATCCTTATGGAAATTCAAGAAATACATCAGAATTTGATTTATTAGTATTATAAAATGAAATTGTATATATAAAAAATAAAAGAACCAGAAGATTTAATCTTCTGGTTTTAAAATAAAAGGGGATGTTTTATAAGCAAATAGATATTTTTATCTTATTTACTATATTTAAAATATAACAATCAATTATGTTTTTTGTGTGAACGAAATAAGAAAATATAATGAAATTGTGTATATTTTTTATTGTTCTTGTAAAGTTAAAGTAAGTTCTTTTTCTTTACCATCTCTGTTTACTTTAATTTTTAATTTATCTCCAACTGAATGTTTATTTTTTATTGTATTTAATTCATCCATATTTTTAACTGAGCTTCCATCAGCTTCTATAATAACATCTCCAACTTTAACTCCAGCTTTTTCTGCTGCCGAGAAGTTTTCTATAGATTTAACATATATACCTTCTACTAAATTATTCTTTTTTGCAGTTGCTTCATCTAAATCTATACCTGTTATTCCAATAAATGGTCTTGAAATTTTTCCTTTACTAATTAATTCTTTATAAACATCAATTGTAGAATTAATTGGAATTGCAAAACCAATACCTTCTACTCCAGTTCCAGAAAGTTTTAAAGTATTTATTCCAATTACTTTTCCGTCAGCATTAACTAAAGCTCCTCCACTATTTCCAGAATTAATTGCTGCATCTGTTTGAATAACATGATAAGTTGTTTTTGTGTCTGTATCTGTAACTTCTCTATCTTTTGCACTTACAATACCACAAGATATACTGCTTTGTAAGCCTAAAGGGTTACCAACAGCCATTGCAAATTCTCCAACTTGCACAGCACTAGAATCTCCAAGTTCTGCAGCTGTTAAACCAGTTTTCTCTATTTTTATAACTGCTAAGTCTGTTTGAGAATCACTGCCAATAACTTTAGCATCGTATTCAGTATCATCATTATATAAAGTTACTTTTAAGTTATTTGCTTCAGTTATTTGATAGTATGAGTTGCTATTAGAAGAAGAACTATTAATTACATGATTATTAGTTAAGATGTAACCATCTTCACTAATAATTATGCCAGATCCTGAAGCCTTAGCAGTAGAACTTTGACCAAACATAGAATTAACAGTATAGTCAATTGAAATACCAACAATAGATGGTAATACCTTGTTTGCTACTGCAATTGAAGTATTAGAATAATCAGTAGCACTAATTTTATTAGCAGCAGGTCCACTTGTAATAGATAAACTATTGTTATTTGATGTTCCTATTATTTTATTCTTAATGTTTGGAACACCAAAACAAACACCTATTACAAGAACTGTAGCTAATCCGCTACAAACAAAAGGAACAAAAGCGTTCTTTAAAAATGTTGGATTTTTCTTATTTTCTTTATCAGAAGAAATATTTGTATAGGTTATTTCACCGAATTTTTTATCATTATTTTCATTCTCCATAATTTTCCTCCTTATATATTATTAATATAACCTAAATTATAATCATAATACAATAGTAATGTGAAGAAAATGTGAAAAAAATTCAAATAAATTGTAATTTATATGTGTTTGGTATTTGACTTATCTTTTAATTAGCTATATTATTATAAAAATATAATATGGAGAAATGTATGAAAGAAAAAGAAATAGAAAGATTAACAAAATTAAAAGAAATAGAGGAAAAAATTTATAATAGCAAAGAAGTAAAATATATTTGTGGAATTGATGAAGCTGGAAGAGGTCCATTAGCTGGACCAGTTGTTATTGCTGCTGTTATAATGCCAAGAAATTCAATGATAGAAGGAGTTAATGATTCTAAAAAAGTTTCAGAAAAGAAAAGAGAAAAGCTGTATGAAGAAATAACATCATCATCTATAGCGTGGGCTGTTGGAATAATTGATCAAAATGAAATAGATGATATTAACATATTAAATGCAACAAAAAAAGGATTAACGCAAGCTCTTACAGAATTAGAACAAAGACCAGATATAATTTTGGTAGATGCATTAACTAAAATAGATACATTAGGAATACCTTATGAATCTATAATAAAAGGTGATGCTAAAAGCTATTCAATAGCAGCAGCTTCTATTGTTGCAAAAGTAACGAGAGATAGAATTATGAGACAATGGGATGAAATATATCCGCAATATGGATTTGAAAAACATAAAGGATATGGAACAGCAATGCATATAAATGCAATAAAAGAATATGGTCCATGCCCATTACATAGAAAAAGTTTTATAAAAAATTTTATATAAATATAAAAGAAAAAATTTATGTGTTGGCGCGGACGACTTTGCATGTCTGAGCAAATGTTATTTAGTATTTCAAAATAACAATAGTTTGTAATAATTAAAATTAGAAATTATTATAAAAGTATAAAAAGCTGCAAATATTCCTTGAAGTAATTTTCCTAAAAAATATGGTTTTATAGAGATGTCCGTCTTAGATGCAATACTCCATACCTGTAGCAAAATGGAAATACCAGCAAATCCTAATAAAAAAGCAATTATAATTATAGAAATTCCAAGCTTAGGTGTATGAAGTAAGCTTATTAAGTTTATTCCAGAAGTAAGTTCTATAAAGCCGGATAAAATAGGTATTATAAATCTAGTATCGACATTTACTAGATTAAAAATTGGAGAAAATAAATTAGCCAATATACCAAATATCATTAGTTTATTAAGTAATGATATAATAACATTAAATAATACAACAAATCCACCAATTAAAAAGATAGACTTAATTGCATTTAGTATGCTTTTAGAAATTATTTCACCTAAATTGCTTAATGTAATAGTATTATCTGAAATAGCATAATCAGAGGTTGTGTTTCTATTATTTAATTTCCAAAATTTAAATACAAAAGCAACACTAATACAAGCAAGTAAATGAGTAAATAATAGCAAAAATCCGATACTAGAATCATTAAAAAGAGATATACCAATAGTGCCTATAATAAATAAAGGACTGGAATTATTGGTGAAAGTTAAAAGTCTTTCGCCTTCTTCTTTGGTACATAAATTATTTTTTCTTAAATCAGTAACAATCTTTGCTCCTATAGGGTATCCACTAATAACTCCCATAAATAGAGCATAAGCACCAATTCCAGGTACATTAAATAAAGGACGCATTATTTTATTAAAAAGCTTTCCAACTAAACTAGGAATATTGGTATGATTTAACAATTCTACAGCAATAAAAAACGGAAAAAGAGATGGAACAAGATTATTAAACCAGATATTAATTCCATTTTTTACAGCTAATATATTTGATTTAGAAAAAACAACCAATAACAAAGTAAATATAATAATTGTAATAGGAAGAATATTTCTTTTTAAATTAATAAAAAAAACTCTCATAAATATCACCTTCAATAAAAATTGTAATTTTGTTATTTTTCTTGTAATATATATGCAAATATGTTATTATAAATGCAGATAAAAAAATGGAGGTAACACATATGAAAATAGCAATCGGAGCAGATCATGGAGGATATAAACTAAAAGAAGAAATAAAAAAATATTTAGAAGAAAAAGGAATAGAATTTAAAGATTTTGGAACAGATTCAGAGCTTAGAACAGACTATCCTTTAATAGCAAAAGAAGTTTCAAAAAGCATACAAAACAAGGAATGTGATTTTGGGGTACTTATTTGCAGAACAGGGTATGGAATGGCAATTGTAGCAAATAAATTTAAAGGAATTAGATGTGCACCATGTTATAATGAAGAAACAGCTAAATTTGCTAGAATGCACAATAATATAAATGTATTAGCTCTAGGAGCAGATCAATTATCTACAAATGAAGCTATATGTATATTAAGAATGGCTATTGCAACAGCTTTTGAAGGTGGAAGACATAAAGAAAGAATAGAAATGATTAAAGAAATAGAAAAAGAGAATATGAAATAATAGGAGGCGTTATTATGTGGGGAGATATTGCAATTGCTTTCATGTTAGCATTTATAACTACTTTTGTAATAACACCATATACTATTAAACTTGCCCAAAAATTAGGAGCGGTTGATACACCAAAAGATGAGAGAAGAGTAAATACTGTAACAATGCCAAGACTTGGAGGTTTAGCAATTATAGCAGGCTTTGTAGTATCTATTGTTTACTTATTAATAATATTAAATATTGAAAATAGTTTAAATATTTTTGAAGATAATATGTATATCAAGTTAATAGGATTTTTTATAGGCGGACTCATTATTGCAAGTGTTTGTTTTGTAGATGATTTAAAAGATTTACCACCATTGGTTAAACTTGCAGCTCAAATACTAGCAGCAGTTATTGTGGTTGCTTGTGGCTTAAAAATTAATAATATTAATATACCTTTTTTTGATAAAATAGGATTACCAAATGCATTTGCAATAATACTTACAATAGGCTGGATTGTTGGTGTAACAAATGCAATAAATTTAATAGATGGTTTGGATGGATTATCAAGTGGAATAGCACTTATTTCTTGTGTTTCTATGCTTATTATATTTGCTATTAATGGTTCACCAATAATAGCAATACTTTTAATCACAGCATTAGCAGGGGCAATTAGTGGATTTTTACCATTTAATTTTAATCCAGCTAAAACATTTATGGGAGATGCTGGTTCAAACTTTTTAGGATATTGTTTATCCGTTATATCAATATTTGGTGTAGCTAAAACATATACATTAGTAGTTGTTGTTGCACCATTAATAGTTCTAGGATTACCAGTTGTAGATACAATTGTAGCAATATTTAGAAGAATAATAAAAGGAAAATCAATAAAAGCAATAATGCAAGCAGATAAAGGACATTTGCATCATAGACTACTAAAAATGGGATTTTCACAAAGAGAAGCAGTACTTATTATGTATGCAATAACAGCAGCCTTAGGACTATTTGCAATAGTATTATTAGAAAGTGGAATATGGAAAGCAATTTCATTCTTAATATTAGTAGTAGCGATAATTGCTATTGGATATAAAAATTTTGAAAAGGAACGAAGCTAAAGTAGAGAACAAAGTAACTTTATGTTGCTATTTGTTCTAACCCTATTTTGCTTTTGACAATGTATAATAATTATAGAACATAAAATTTATAAATATAGAAAAGAGTGAGAAATCATATGGAGAAGAAGAGAAGCTTAACAGGAGATAGACCTACAGGAAAATTACATATAGGACATTATTTTGGCTCTTTACAAAATAGAGTAAAAATGCAAGAAGACGATGATTTAGAAAGATTTATAATGATTGCAGATGTTCAAGCTCTAACAGATAATTTTAATAATCCACAAAAAGTAAGGGATAATGTTTACAATGTTTTATTAGACTATTTATCTTGCCGGGATAGATCCTAAGAAAACAACAATATTTTTACAATCAATGATACCAGAAATTGCAGAGCTTACAGTATTTTATTCAAATTTAGTAACAATAGCTAGACTTCAAAGAAATCCAACTGTAAAAACAGAAATTGCACAAAAAAAAGAAATTTTTGGAGAGAGTGTTACATATGGATTTTTAGGATATCCAGTAAGTCAAGCAGCAGATATAACAGCATTTACAGGAGAGTTAATTCCAGTGGGGGAAGACCAACTTCCATTAATAGAACAATGTAGAGAAATTGTTAGAAAATTTAATAGTATATATGGAGAAACATTAAAAGAACCAGAAGCAGTATTAAGCTCAAATAAAAGAATTAAAGGTTTAGATGGAAATGAAAAGATGGGAAAATCATTAGGAAATGCCATATATCTATCTGATTCTGATGAAGAAATAACTAGAAAAGTAATGGGAGCTTTAACAGATCCAAACAGAATAAAAAAAGATGATTTAGGAAATCCTGATATATGTATGGTGGCCTATTATCATAATTTATTTAGCAGTGAAGAAGAAGTAAAAACTGTTTGCGAAGAATGTAAGGCAGGAAAAAGAGGTTGTGTAGCTTGCAAAAAACAGTTGATTGCTAATATTATAAAAAAATTAGAACCTATAAGAGAAAAAAGAAAATATTATGAAGAAAGACCAGAAGAATTAAAACAAATTTTAATGGATGGAACTGCAAAGGCACAAAAAGAAGCTAAAAAGACCATGGAAAAGGTTAAAAAAGCAATGAAGATAGACTATTAGTAGGAGATAAAAGATATGTTTATAGATTATGTAAGAATTACAGCAAAGTCTGGTGACGGAGGGAATGGAGCAATAACATTTAGAAGAGAAAAATATGTTGCAGCAGGCGGACCAGATGGAGGAGATGGTGGACGAGGAGGAAGTATTTACTTTCAAGTTGATCCAGATATTAATACTTTGCTAGATTTTAGGTTTAAAAGAAAATTTAAAGCTGAAGATGGAAAAAACGGCGAGGGAAGTCATAGATTTGGAAAAAGTGGCGAGGATTTATATATAAAAGTTCCTATTGGAACAATAGTTAAGGATGCAGAAACTGGAAAAGTAGTAACAGATCTTTCTACTCCTGGGCAAGTAGAGAAAGTACTTCCTGGAGGAAAAGGAGGAAAAGGTAATAGCCATTTTGCTACTTCTACTAGACAAGCGCCAAGATTTGCAAGAGATGGAGAAAAAGGAATTGAAAAAGAATTTATTCTAGAATTAAAATTGTTAGCAGATGTTGGGTTGCTTGGTTTCCCTAATGTAGGAAAATCTACATTTATATCTAGAGTAACATCGGCTAAACCTAAAATTGCAGATTATCATTTTACTACTTTGGTACCAAACCTGGGAGTAGTAAAAGGCGAGTATGGAGACAGTTTTGTAATAGCAGATATTCCTGGAATAATAGAAGGAGCAAGTGAAGGAGTTGGACTAGGTCTACAATTTTTAAGACATGTTGAAAGAACAAGATTACTATTACACTTTTTAGATGTTTCAGGTCAAGAAGGACGAGATCCAATAAAGGACTTTGAAACAATAAATAAAGAATTAAAAAAATATAGTGAAAAATTAGCACAAAGAAAACAAGTAATAGTAGCAAATAAAATAGATGTTATGCAAGACGATACTTTATATAAAGAAGTTGAAAAATTTGCAAAAGAAAAAGGATTAGAGATATTCAAGATATCAGCAGCAACAGGAGAAGGAATAAAAGAACTAATGACAAGAATTTCTAAACTTCTAAAAGAACTACCAAAAGAAGAGATTATAGAACCATCAGAAGAAAGAGTGGTATATACATTAAAAGAAGATAAAGATGAGTTTGATGTAGAAGTTATAGATGGTGAATATATAGTTTCTGGACAAGCAGTAGAAAGATTAATGGGAAGAGTTAATATTCAAGATAATGAATCAATGCACTATTTCCAAAAGCAATTGAATGAATTGGGAATAGAAGCAAGATTAAAAAAACTTGGAATAAAAGAAGGAGATACAGTAAAAATACTAGAATGGGAATTTGAGTGGTATAATTAAAACTATAGTAGGCGGACATTTGTGTCCACCTACTAATTTTTTTGTTTCTCTTATACTAATAATTCAATAACTCCTAATATTATTAATAAAATACCAGACAAGAAATTAGAAAACTTACTAATAAATTTTCCGATAATTTTATTTCCAACGATAACTCCAACAGATAAAAGGAGTATACTAAATATAAATGTACAAATTAATGAAAATAATATGTTTATTCCAGTTGTACTAGCTATAATTCCGGTACCGAGCATTATTAACTGCTAATGTTAAACCAACACTAAGTGATTCTTTTAGGTCAAGGTAATGAGAATTGTCTTTGTCACTTTTTAAAGCATATTCAGAAATATTATTATTAGTTTTATTAAACTCAATAAAACTTTTTATTATAAAAAATATCCCTAATAATACTATAATTAAAGCACCTAAAACATTTGCGATATTATGAGAAATAAAATTACTTAGAAAATCACCTAGATACATTGAAAAAAATGTTCCTAAAGTTGTAATTGTAGCAATTAATATATTTGAAGAAAATTTAATTTTAATTTTATTAACACCATAAGCAAAACCAATAACAATGTTATCAATATTTGCTGATATGCTAAAAAGTAAGACCGATATAATAGATACTATCATTTTTTTCCTTCCTAAATATAGTAATGTCATATTATAGTATATTCTATCACCTAAACCGAAGTGATTATGCAAACAAATAGATTAAATTTCAAAAATACAAAAATTTGTTTGACAATTATAAAAGTATATGATATCATGTATGCAATAATATAAGAGAAGGGAATGAGATTCATGGCTAAAAGAGATCCAAATAGTATAAATAAAAGAGAAAGAGCAATATTAGATTATATAGAAAAGCAATCAAAAGTTAATGGTTACCCACCATCTGTTAGAGAAATAGGAAAAGCTGTAGGGTTAAAATCTACAGCAACAGTACATGGATATTTAGCAAAATTAGAGCAAAAAGGTTATATAAAAAAAGAGTCACAAAAAGGAAGAACATTAAAGTTATTAAAAGGAAGTTCTGGAAAAACAGCAACAGATCCCCAAAAAGATTTTTATACAGGAAGAGAAATGGTAGATGTACCTGTAATTGGAAAAATAACAGCAGGTGCACCAATTCTTGCAGTAGAAAATATAACAGACACATTTCCAATTCCAATAGATTTTGTTGGAAATTCAGAAAGTTTTATGCTTACTGTTAGGGGAGAAAGCATGATAGAAGCAGGAATATTAGATGGAGATTATATTTTAGTTAAAAAACAAAATGTAGCTAATAATGGAGAAATAGTTGTAGCTTTAATAGAAGATGAAGCTACTGTAAAAACATTTTATAAAGAAAAAGACCATATTAGGTTACAACCAGAAAACTCTACAATGGATCCAATAATTGTACCAGACTGCAAAATACTAGGAAAAGTAGCAGGGGTATTCAGAAAGATGTAAAAAACAAAAAAATGTAAATACTTTAGTATTTGCATTTTTTTGATATAATAGGAAATTATAACAAATTGTTTTATGTAGGGGGCGGACGCCTCTGTCCGCCCGTGCGGAATTTATTCCGCTATATATATATATAAACTATATATTTTAAATTGCATATGATATAATTTAAAATATAAAATAAAAGGAGAGGCAAGAATGGAGTATTTAGATTTATATAATATGAAAGCTTTAAAAAACTTTATCTTATATAAAACTAAAAACTCGAAAGTTTAAACTTTCGAGTTTTAATTTTGAAATTCTATCTCTTACTAAATTGTGGTGCACGTCTTGCTTTTTTAAGACCATATTTCTTTCTTTCTTTCATTCTTGGATCTCTTGTTAAGTATCCATTAGATTTTAATATTGGTCTGTATTCAGCATTTGCTTCTAATAATGCTCTTGCTATTCCGTGGCGAATTGCTCCAGCTTGACCTGTGTATCCTCCACCTGTAACTTTAACAATTACATCATATTTAGATAAAGTATTTGTAGCAACTAAAGGTTGTCTAACTATAACTTTTAGAGTTTCTATATCTAAATATTCGTCTATATCTTTACCATTGATAGTTATTTTACCAGTTCCTTCTACTAATCTAACTCTAGCAACAGAACTTTTTCTTCTACCAGTTCCATAAAATACTATTTTTTCTGATTTTGCTTTAGGCATTTTTATTTCCTCCTCTTATTATGATTAAAAATTCCAAGCTTCTGGTTTTTGAGCAGCGTTTTCATGTTCACTACCAGCATATACTCTTAATTTTTTTAATTGTTGTGCTCCTAAACTATTGTGTGGAAGCATTCCTTTTACTGCTAACATCATAGCTTTTTCAGGATTTTTTTCTAACATATCTTTAGCAGGAGTTTCTTTCATTCCTCCAATGTATCCTGAATGATGTCTATAAATTTTTTGATTTAATTTGTTACCTGTTAAAATAACTTGATTACAATTTAATATGATAACATGATCACCAACATCTAAATTTGGTGTAAAAGTTGGTTTGTGTTTTCCTCTTAATAATTTTGCAGCTTCTGTAGCAACTCTACCTAAAGGCTTATTTGCTGCATCAATTATATACCATTTTCTTTGTATATCATTTTTCTTTACACTATATGTAGTATTATTCATGGTATAAAGACCTCCATTTCGTTTTTTTATAAATATATATTATGATATAAATATTAACTACCGGGGAGAAGCTAATATTTATTTATCAACTAATAAAATACTTATATATTCTAATACAAAATTCAAAAAAAGTCAATAAAATTAAGAAAAAACATTGACTTTTTTTGAAAAATGGTTTATTATAATTATATTGTAAAGAAGAAGTCATCCACTTCTCACCTTAACTTACAGGAAAAGGTTAATAAATTATTATAAAATTAATATTTATTAAAGGTGGATTGACTATATACATAGTCAATTTTTTTTACAATAGGAAATCAATAAATTGTTAAAAATGTATGGAGACACATGTATCCAACAATATACAATAACACATTAAATAGTGAGAAATAAATAGTACAAAATTTGTTTTTCACAACAAATTTTAAGGGAGGTGTTAGTATAAAACAAGAATTACCTATTAATGAAAAAATTAGGGCAAAAGAAGTTCAAATAATTAGCGAAAACGGAGAAAAATTAGGAGTTAAGAGCTTAAACGAAGCTTTAGAAATAGCTTTTGAAAAAAAACTAGATCTAGTATTGGTTGCTCCAAATTCAAATCCACCGGTTTGTAAAATTATGAATTATGGAAAATACAAATTTGAGCAAGCCAAAAAAGAAAAAGAAGCTAAGAAAAAACAAAAAGTATTTGAACTAAAAGAAATTAGAGTTACTCCTAATACAGAAGAGCATGATTTTAATTTTAAAGTAAAAAATGCAAGAAAATTCTTAGAAGATGGCTGTAAAGTTAAAATAACAGTTAGATTTAGAGGAAGAGAATTAAGTTATGCAAAACTTGGAGAAAATTTATTAAATAAATTTGCAGATGCTTTATCAGACATTGCAAGTTTAGATAAAAAAGCTGTATTAGAAGGTAAAAATATGTTTATTATTTTATCAAAAAATAAATAATTTAAAGGAGTGAAACAAAAATGGCAAAATTAAAAACTAACAAAGCTGCAAAAAAAAGATATAAGTTGACATCTACAGGAAAAGTTAAAAGAACAAAATCAAACAGAAGACATCTTTTAGCAAATAAGACATCAAGACAAAAAAAATCTGGAAAAATACAAAATGCTTATGCAGATAAAACTTGCGAAGCAGGAATTAAAAAATTATTACCATATGGAAATTAATAAATAAAGGAGTGAAATAGAAATGGCAAGAGTAAAAACAGCTAAAATTACTAGAAAAAAACATAAAAAAGTATTAAAACAAGCTAAAGGTTATTATGGAGCAAAAAATTATAGATTTAGAATGGCTAAACAAGCTGTTATGAAATCTGGAATGTATGCATATATTGGTAGAAAAGATAAAAAAAGTAATTTTAGAAAATTATGGATAACAAGAATAAATGCTGCTGCAAGAATGAATGGTTTAACATATAGTAAATTAATTTCAGGATTAAAAAAAGCTAATGTAACTATAAATAGAAAAATGTTAGCAGAAATAGCTGTAACAGATGCAGAAGCATTTGCTAAAATTGCAGAAATAGCAAAAAATGCATAATTACAAAAGTATTATAAAAGCAATAAAAGACTTATCTTTTATTGCTTTTTCATTTTTGGTTTTGAAATTAAAGACGCAATATAACCAAAAAAGATAGCAGCAGCAATACCACCGGCAGCGGCTTTGGTGCCTCCTATAAATGAACCAACAAAACCATATTGTTCTACAGCTTCTTTAGCACCTTTAGCTAAATTGTATCCAAAACCAGTAAGTGGAACAGTAGCACCACATCCAGCAAAGTCAACAAGATATTGATAAATACCTAAACCTCCTAATATAGCCCCACTGGTAACAAAGATAACTAAAATTCTTGCGGGGGTGAGTTTTGTTTTATCTATTAAGATTTGTCCAATAATACAAATAATACCACCTGTTAAAAAACAATATAACAATTGCATATAATTAATATGTTGTAAAAATTCTTGCATAAAAAATCCTTTCTATAATAAATTAAATTTCTATTGAAACTGCATGAGCAATTCCGGGAATTGATTCACCTTGTTGAGCAGAAGTAGCATTTGTTAACGCACCAGTTGCAATAAGCAAAATTTTTTTGAGTTTGTGTTGTTTTAATTCATTAAATAAATAACCACTAAAAACACTTCCGCAACAAGCACATCCACTACCACCAGAATGAGTATCTTGGGAATTTTTATCAAATATTAGTACACCACAATCATTGTAATTAGATTTTATATTAATACCATTTTTTTCAGATAATTCTATTAAAATTTCTTTTCCAATATGGCCTAAATCCCCAGTAAATATTCCATCATAATAGCTAGGTTTTCTGCCAGTATCCTTTAAATGAGTTAATAATGTATCTAATGCTGCGGGTGCCATAGCTGCTCCCATGTTATTTGAATCTTTTATTCCCATATCTACAATTTTACCAACGGTAGCATGTGTTATATAAGGACCTTCTCCCTGTTTAGATAAAATAGCAGCACCTGCTCCAGTAACTGTCCATTGCGATGTAGGTGGTCTTTGATTTCCTAACTCTAAAGGAAATCTGAATTGCTTTTCTGCACTACAAAAATGACTTGATGCAGCGCATAAACAGTTTGTGCCTGCGCCAGAATCTACAAAAATGCTAGACATTATTAATCCTTCAACAAAAGTTGAGCAAGCTCCAAATAAACCTAAAAAAGGTACATTTAAATCTCTAAGTCCGAAACTAGAAGAGATACATTGGTTCAATAAATCACCAGCAAAACAATAATCTAACTCAGAAATAGAAAGATTTGATTTTGCAATAGCAGTATTTACAGTTTCTTTAATTATTTTGCTCTCGGCCTTTTCCCAAGTTTTTTCTCCCCAAAATTCATCTTCTAAACATTGATCAAAAAATTTTGCTAAAGGTCCTTGTCCTTCTTTAGGACCAACAATACAAGCAGTACTGTTAATGGTTGGAAATGTGCTAAATTTTATTGTTTGTTTACCTAGTTTTTCCATATTATTAATAACCTCCTAATAATTTTATAATATAAAATAAATCATACCTACTAAAATAGAAGCAGATATACCAAAAACGAGTACAGGTCCTGCAACCGTAAACATTTTAGCTCCAACTCCCATAACATATCCTTCAGATTTATATTCCATAGCAGGAGAAACAATAGAATTAGCAAATCCAGTAATAGGAACTAAAGAACCGGCACCAGCAAATTTTCCAATTTTATTAAAAATATTTAATGCTGTTAAAAAAGCACTAATACCAATTAAAATAATGGAAACAATAGTACCAGTAAGCTGAATATCTAAATTGTTAAATTTACATATTTCACTTATGATTTGACCAATTGAACAAATTAGACCGCCTACCCAAAATGCATTAAAACAATTTTTGAAAATAGGTGAGTTAGGGGATTTTTTATTCACATAATTTTGATATTCCTTTTTTGATTCTAGAGGATTCATATAATCACCACCTTTAATCTCTTTGCCTATCAACAACAAAAGATAAATCAATATCAACGAAATATTCGGAAATCTTATTTCCATTTATATTTGCTCTTTGATCTAAAATTTTTATAGATGAAATGTAATCAATTGTTTCAGCAGCTTCATTAACAGCTTTTACTATAGCATCCTTCCAAGAAATAAGAGATGTTCCAGTTATTATTAAATGTTTTTCAGTCATAATTAAACCTCCAATATTAAACTATATTTTTATATTTAACCAAAAAAAATAAAACTATTCATCTTACGCAAATAAAGGAAAAAAGAAATATTACATTTATGTTACAAAAAAATGAAAAATAGGTTACAAACATTGCAAAAATATTGACTTTTTACAATAAAATAATAAAATATAGATATATTTTGTATGATTGCCAATTTCATGCAAATATAAAATAAAATACAAGTATTAAAAAAATACAAAAGAAGAAAAATAATAGTAAAATTTAAAAAAATATAGGAGAAGAAATGTCAAGTACATTAGGATTATATATTGAAGATAACTTAATAAAATATGCAAAAGTTTCTAAAAGTAATGATAATGTTAAAGTAGAAGCATTTGGAATAAAATTTTATGATAAATTAGAAGAAACATTAAAACAAATTGTAGAAGAAACATATAGTTATAAAATTCCAATAAGCGTAAACTTAGCAGAAGAACAATATAATTATTACGATGTTTTTGGAATGCTAAATAAAAAAGATATAGAAGGAATTGTTAAAACAAGCTTTGAAAATGATTGTTATGACAAAGGTATTAACAAAGATTCTTTTGAACAAAGATTTTTATTTACAAATTCACCAGAAACAAAAGAAAAATTAAGAGCAATATATATATCAGCTCCTAAAACAGCGATTGCTAGAAGAAAAAATCAACTAACAGGATTAAGAGTTACAAATATTAGTCCTATTGGAGTTGCAGCATATAATCTTTTAAAAGAAGATAAAAGACAAAACTCTATTATAATTAACATGGAAGAAAATACTACTATTACTCAAATAGATAAAGAAAACATAAAAAAAGTAAAAGTACTTCCATATGGAAGCAAAGAAATACTAAACAAAATAAACTCTAAAGAGAATTCTTATGCTAAAGCTTATGAGATATGTAAAAATACTACAATATATACTAATGAAGGAAAAGATTTACAATTCGAAGAAAATGAGTATCTAGAAGATATAATGCCTACACTATATAAAATAGCTACAGAATTAAAACAATTTACAGGTGAAAGCTTAGATGCAGTAAATAAAATATATATTACAGGAACTTTATCTGTAATTAATAATATAGATATATATTTCCAAGATTTCTTTAAAAATATACAATGTGAAGTACTAAAACCATACTTCATTAATAGCAACTCGAAAATTAACATTAAAGATTATATAGAAGTTAACTCTGCAATAGCTCTTGCATTACAAGGTTTAGAAGGTGGAGTTAGAAATGTTAACTTTATAAAAGAAACAAGTATGAATAAATTTAAAGATGCGCTTCATAGTGACATCAAACTACCTAAATTAAATGAACTTGATTTCTCAAATTTATATGATAATCATAAATCTATTATTAACATTTCAACATTTACATTAGCATTTTCTGTTGTTTTTTACATTATTTTAACTTTTTCAATTAACTCAATGATAAATAATAAAGAAAAAGAAACTGAAAAAGCAATTGCACAAGTTAACCAACAGATTAACGAATTATCACAATATGATTTACAGTTAAATAATAGAATAACAAGGTACAAATCTTTAATTACAAACATTGAACAAAACAACGAAAAAGCATCTGAGGATAAAAGATTTAAAAACACAATACCAAATTTATTAAACAATTTAATGGCTATAATTCCTAAAGATGTGGAACTTGTTTCAATAGAGAATAAAAATGATACACATGTGGTTATTGAAGCAAGATCAAAAAAATATGAAAAATTAGCATTCTTTAAAACAAAGATTAAAACTGAAGATATTTTGTTAAATGTAATTTCAGATACTGGCGTAGGAGATGGAGAGGAATACATTAAAATTACAATAGAAGGAGAGCTACCATGAAAAATAAGATAATAATTTTTATTTTAATATTATCAGTTATTTTAATTGTATGTTTAGCACTATTTGGATTTAAAATAGGTGGATTACAAATATTTTCTGTTTCTGATTTAGCAAATCATAATAAAAATGTTGATAGCAAAATAGATGAACTTACTACATTAAGTTCATCAGGCTATACTACAGCAGCTAGTAATTTAGACCAAACAATTAATAACTTTAAAATACAAAAAGAAAAATATGAACAACTTGCTGGGTTTGAATCAGATGATGGGGAAGAATTATTAGAAAAACAAAATTATGATATAAGCTATTTATGGACAACTATAGGAAAATATGCTACAAAAAACAATATAAATTTAAAGATGGATGTAAAAAAAGCTACAGGTACAGATTTATATGATTTAGATTTTACAATTATAGGAGAATATACTAGCGTATCAACTTTTGTATCTAAAATAGAAAATGATTCTGATTTAAACTTTAGAATTTATAATTTTAAGTTAGTTAAGCATAAGGAAACTGGTAAAGAATTAAAAGGAACCTTTACTGTTAAAGATGTAAACATAGACAACAAAACATTAACTGCAGATGCAGGAACAAAAACAAATACTAACACTAATACTACTCAAAATAATACAACTACATCATCTAACACAGTAAATAATTCAGTACAATAGCAAAGGAGTATAAAAGCATGGATAAAAATTTAATTAAAGATATAATTATAAGTTTTTTAATTATAATTGCTATTATATTATTGATTATTGTTATATGTTATGATAAAGTTTCAATAGGAAAAGTAATTCCTAAAATAGAAGAATATAAATTGAGTGATGATATTAAAAATGAAATAGACCAAGAATCAGCAGATAATCAAACAGAAATAGTTACAACATATCAAATTGATAGTAGTGATTTAAAACAATATGAAAAAACAAAGGAATATAATAAAGGAAAAAGAGATCCATTTGCACCAGATTCTAGCTCAGCAGAAAATAATGCAAATGAAGAAAATAAATCATCAGAAAATGATACCAATAACAGTTCATCAGGATTTTATCCAAATGAAGGTATTAAATAATTAATTTAGTTTATAATTTATTTTAAATAAATTATATATATAATTTTATTAAAAAAAAGGAGGATTACAAATGAAGGCAGAAAAAGGTATAACTTTAGTAGCATTAGTAATAACAATTATTGTATTATTAATATTAGCAATGGTTTCAATATCTATATTAACAAATCATGATATAATACAATATGCTAATAATGCAACAACAAGCTACAACGAAGCTCAAACACAAGAAAAAACACAATTAGATCAAGCTGCAGAAGAAATGAAAAAATATAACACAACAAAAGCTAGCGAATAATCATTACAATAAAGCATAAGTATTAGCGCAATACTTATGCTTTATTACTAATAAAAGGAATAATATATGAACACATTTTTTTATTTAATAATTTTTATACTGGGTTGTTTTTTTGGAAGCTTTTTTACTCTAGCAGTCTATAGAATTCCAAGAAAAGAAGATATTTTAATTAAACATTCTTATTGTCCTAATTGCAATCATAAATTAGGCTTTTTAGACTTATTCCCAATATTTAGCTATTTGTTTTTAAGAGGAAAATGCAGATATTGCCATAATAAAATTAGACCAAGATATTTTATATTAGAATTATTTTCTGGTATAGTATTTTTGCTAATAGCAATATCATTTAAAATAGATTTATATTCATTTAATATTAATATTGTGAACTTGTTTGTATATTACTTATACATTTCTATTTTATTTATTCTAGCAGGAATAGATAAAGAAAATATAAAAATAGAAAGACCAGTTCTTGTTTTTGGTTTTTTATTTGAAATAATATATATAATATATAAATGTACATTAGGAAATTTTGATGTATATAGATATGTTATATTATTCATAGCATTAATTATTTTGCTAATATTATCTATAATAGATTTAAAAAGAAATATGAAAGTTAGATATTGTTTACAAATATTGTTTTTATCTTTGTATATTATTATATTTAATGGCGGAATTAATTATGCAATTACAGTTTTACTAACACTATTAACTATTGCATTTTATAGTGTAGGAAAGAAAAAAGATAAAAAATTACCAATTGGATTTTTCTTATGTGTCACTAACATTATAACCATACTATTTACGAATTTTATATTGAATTACTTTTTATAGAAAGGAAATAAAATGTTTAAAAGTAACAAAGGTTTTACAGGAATAGATATTGTTTTATCAATTATAATAGTTATTACATTTACATCTATAATAGTTTCTTTAATGTATAGTATTAAAATGGAAAATTATAGAATTAAAGCAATGGCAATTTCAAATATATATTTAGTGGAGACATTAGAAAATATAGGAATTGCAAACTATGATGAAATCAAAAGTGACAATACCGATTTATTTCCTAAAGAAATGTCAACAGAATTTGAAAAGAAAATAGAAGTAACATCTATAAGTGATGAAGATACTAGCAAAGAAGATATTATAAAAAAAGTAAAAGTAACAATAGCATATAAAATTGGAAATAAAAATTTTGAAGAAACAGCAGAAAGACTAAAGGCAAAAGAATAATAGGAGAATAATATGAAAAATCAAAAAGGTATAACTTTAGTATCACTTCTTGTGTATATAATAGTAATGATAATAATTATTGGAGGGTTAAGTACAATTTCGTATAATTTTTATAGAAATACACAAGCATTAGAAGTTGATACAGAAGATATTGTAGAATTTAGTAATTTTAACGAATACTTTATAAAAGAAATAAAAAAAGCAAATAATAAAATTGATAACATATCAGAAGATGGAACATATATAGTTTTTACAGATGGAAATTCATTTATGCTAAATAACAAATCAATTTATTACAATCAGATTGAAATATCTAAAAATGTAAATTCATTAAAATTTGAATACGATAAAGACGAAGAAAACAATGAAATTACAGACATAATAAAAGTTTCAGTTGAATACAGCAACTATTCAAAACAAATGAAATATAAGCTAGAAGAAATTTATTAAAATTTTAAGTTTATATTAGAAAGGACGAAAAGATTTATGGAAGTAAAAAGAGTACAACCTATGGGAATAGAATTAGTTAGAAGAGGAGTAGTAACAGAGGCAGAAGTAAATGAAGCAATAGAATACCAAAGAACACATAGAAAATTAAAAATAGGTGAAATTTTAAGAGATATTACACAATGTGACCCAGAAATATTAATTAGAGAAATAGCAGATATAATGGGAGAAAAAGGGATATATTTAACAGCAGATAGAATAGACTTAACTCCAGAAGATTATTTATCATTGGATGTTATGAAAGAATGTAGAGCAATACCATTTGATATATCTCAAGGAAAAATTAAAGTTTGCTTTTCAGATTCTTCTAATAAATCATATATAGATAAAGTAAGACTAATTCTATTAAATAGAGGATTAGTAATTGATAAATATATTACTTTTGACCAAAATATACAAGATATTATTAGACTATTTGAAGGAAATGCTTCAGAAGATATTAATACTAATGAAGACACAGTAAAATTGGTAGATTCAATTATTAAGACTGCTATGAGTAGAAGAGCAAGTGATATTCACTTTGAACCAATGGAAAATAATTTGAGAGTAAGGTATAGAATAGATGGTGTATTATATACAATAACAGATATACCAAAAGAAAAACAAACTCCAATAATAGGTAGATTAAAAGCTATATCAAATATGTACCAAGAAAAACAAGAAGATCAGGATGGTAGAATCTTATTATATCCAGATTATAATATTCGTGTTTCTTCTCAAAAAAATATATTTGGAGAAAAATTTGTATTAAGATTATTAAAGAAAAATCAAAATATTAAAGAATTGTATGAGTTAGGATTTCCTAAAAATCAAGATATATCAAAATGCTTTAATAAAAGAAACAGTGTAACCATTATGGGAGCACCTACAGGAGAAGGAAAAACTACATCATTATACAGTATAATTAATTATTTAAATAAACCAGAGTTAAATATAACTACAATAGAAGATCCAGTAGAAATAAGAATAGAAGGCTTAAACCAAATAGAAGTTGGACCTAAAATTAATTTTTCATCCGCTTTAAGAACAATACTAAGACAAGATCCAGATATTATTTTAGTTGGAGAAATTAGAGATAAAGAAACAGCCGAAATTTCTATGCAAGCTGGACAAACAGGTCATTATGTATTATCTACAATTCATACAATAGATGCAGTAGAAGTAATTACAAGACTAAGAAAACTTGGAATTTCTAATTATGATATAGCAAGTACACTTGCAACAACTGTTTCACAAAGGTTAGTAAGAAGACTATGCCCTAAGTGTGCAGTAGAAAGAGATTTTAACAAAGAAGAACTTAATTTTATAAACAAAATAGAAGAAAAGTATGACATAAAATTTGATATGAAAGACAAAAAAACCTATGATGCAGTTGGATGTAAATATTGTAATAATGTTGGATATTTAGACAGGATTGCTGTTTTTGAAATATTGCAAATAAATGAAGAAATTAAAGAATTAATTTCAAATAATGAATCACCTGTAAAAATAAAAAGAGAAGCTCTAAAATACGGATATGAACCACTAGAAATTGATGGAATAAGAAAAGTTATTAATGGTGAAACAAATATGGAAGAATTAAATAAAAAATTATTAATTATGTAGGAAGGAAAAAGTAATATGGTACAGATAGAAGATTTAATTGATATTGCAATTGAAAAAGGAGCATCAGATATACACTTGTTGTGTGGCATAAAGCCAATGTTAAGAATAATTAGAAAACTAGAACCCATAGAAAAGTATGAAGAATTAAAAGAAGAAGATATGTTTGAAATATATGATTTTCTAATAAGAGGAAATTTGGACAAAGATAATATATTTAAAACAACAAAAAAATTAGATACTTCCTATGAATATAAAGATGTAAGATTAAGAGTAAATATTTCTTTATCAAATGATATTCCAATTTTTACATTAAGATTAATAAAAAAAGAATTACCAGCTTACGAAAGCTTAGGAATACCAGATATAGTAAGGAGAATGACATATCAACCACAAGGTTTAATTTTAATAACAGGAAAAACAAACTCTGGTAAAACTACAACTCTAAATGCTTTAATTAATGAAATAAATGAATGTCAAAACAAAAAGATACTATCATTAGAAAGCCCAATAGAATATAAACATACTTCTAAAAAATCTGTAATAGTACAAAAAGAAGTAGGCGTTGGAGGAGATTGCTTAAACTATAGAGATGGTGTAAAAAACTCATTAAGAGAAGATTGTGATATAGTAATTATAGGAGAAATAAGAGATAAACAAACAATGGATGCAGCTATTGAAACAGCAGAATCTGGACATTTGGTAATAGGAACTTTGCATACAAAATCATGTGCAGAAACTATTGATAGAATGATAAACTTTTATGAGATATCTGACCAAACTACAGTAAAATACTTGCTATCATCTTTATTAAAAATAGTAGTATCACAAAGATTGTTGCCAGATACAGAGAATAAATTAGTATTAATTCCAGAAGTAATGGTAGTTGATAACATAGTATCTGGTATTATAAGAAAAGAAAAATTTAGTGTATCAGAAATGGAAGATGCTATTCAAAGTAATTCAGACAATGGAAGTATAGGCTTAGTAAATTCAATTGCTAAAGCTTTTGTGGATGAAAAAATAACATTAGAACAAGCAAAATCTCAGATTGAAGAAAAAAATATAGAGAGTTTAAACAGAACAATAATGCAATTGAGAATTCAAAAAGATAAAAGAAAATAAGTACGGAGGTAATAAATAATGCCAAGTTTTGTTTATAGAGCTGTAACAGATAATGGTAAAATAGTACAAAACAGAGTAGAAGAAATAAATAGAAAAGCTCTTATTAAAAAACTAATAAGAAATGGTCTAACACCAATAAGTATCGTTCAAAGAAACAGAATAACCAAATCTTATTCAAAAACAAAGCATAAGAAAAATATTAATGATGTGTCTAGTATGCTAGAAGCAGCAGATATGTATGTTAATATAGAAGAAAAAGGTAAACAAAAAGGCTTTTTAGCAAGATTAAATGATAGATTAGTTGCCAATAGTACTAAAGTAACTACAAGGGACTTAGTAATATTTACACAAGACTTTTATTTACTAAAAAAAGCAAATTTTAATAATATTCATGCATTGAGTACGATTATTGAAAAAACAGAAAATATTAGATTTAGGGAAATATTAAGAGATATACTTGCTGGTGTTGAAGCTGGAGAAAATATGTATACAACAATGGAATATTATTCAGATGTTTTTCCATACCTATATATTAATATGATAAGAGTTGGAGAATTATCAGGATCTTTAACTCAATCATTAGAAGAAGCAGTAGCATATCTAGATGAAACCGAAGCATTAAATAAAAGATTAAGAAGCATATTAGTTCCTAAAATAGCATTATTAGCTGCAATTATAATCTTGTTATTTGTAGGTATACTTGTAATTATTCCAATAATACAAAATGTTTTTAAAAGCCTGGGGTCAACAGAACAATTACCAGCAATAACCCTTTGGTTTGCAGACTTTGTAGATAAACTCATAAAATATTGGTATGTACCAGTTGCAGTGATAGCTGCCATTGTAGTTGCAGTAGTAGGATATGTTCGTACACCAAAAGGAAGATATAATTTTGACTATTTTAAATATACAATGCCTTTATTTGGTAAACTTATATTTTCATTAGACTTTTTGAGATTTGCTAGAGCGATGTTATTAAACTTAAGAAATGGTATAAGAGTTCAAGATGCATTAGAAGTAAGTAAAAATATAAGTAAAAACTATGTTATGAGATCTATTATAGAATCATCAATAAATAATATTTTAATTGGACAATCTTGGATAGAACCATTTGAAAAATCTAATTTAGCATCACCAATGATAATAGAAATGTTAAACATAGGTATGCAAACAGATTTACAAGAAATGCTAGAAAAATTATTAGAATATATGGAAATTGATATAAATAATACAATAGCAAAAATTATGGCAGTTTTACCAGAAATAGTATATGCAATAGTTGGTGTATTTTTAATATTCTTAGTTCTAGTTGTACTTGTACCATGTATTCAAGCATATATGGGTGGATGGATGTTCTCAGCAGCAGGTTTCTAAAAGTGATTGACAAAATCCAAAAAAAGTATTAAAATAATACTATATTAAAAAACTAAGAAAAAGAGGAGTAAGTTTAAAACTGCTACTTTAGAGAGAGAAGTCATTGGCTGAAAGCTTCTTGTAGAAAGATAAACTGAAGGTAGCTTTGGAGTTGATATATTGAAAATAAAATTAGATATATCCGCGTAAGCTGTGTTAAAAGCTATTTAAGATGTATATAATAATGATTTATATATAAATTAAGGTGGTACCGCAAAAAAAGATTTTGCCCTTATGTAGGGTAAAATCTTTTTTAGTTAATAAAGAAAAGTGAAGAATGAATAATATTAAATTAGGTGTGTACGCCAGTAATAAAATTAATATATAGGAGGAATGAATATGAACGACAAATTTAACCCAAAGGATTTTGAAGAAAAATTATATGAGGAATGGGAGAAAAAAGGTTATTTTAAACCTAATATGGATAAAACAAAAGAAAGCTATTGCATTATGATGCCACCACCAAATGTAACAGGAAAGCTACATATGGGACATGCTTTAGATGATACAATGCAAGATATATTAATTAGATTTAAAAGAATGCAAGGATATAATACATTATGGCTTCCAGGAACAGACCATGCTGCAATATCAACAGAAATGAAAGTTGTTCAAAAATTAAAAGAAGAAGGAAAGACTAAACAAGAATTAGGTAGAGACTGCTTTTTAAAAGAAGCTTGGGATTGGACTCATTTATATGGTAGTACAATTCAAAAACAACAAAGAATGCTTGGATGTTCTTGCGACTGGGAGAGAAATAGATTTACATTAGATGAGGGAATGTCAGCAGCAGTTTTAGAACAATTTGTTAAATTATATAATGATGGACTAATTTATAAAGGCAAAAGAATGGTTAACTGGTGCCCAAGTTGTCATACTGCGATTTCAGACGCAGAAGTTGAATACAAAGAAGAAGCATCTCACTTATGGCATTTAAGGTATAAAATTAAAGATGAAGATAAATATGTTGAAATAGCGACAACAAGACCAGAAACAATGCTTGGAGATACTGCGGTAGCAGTACATCCAGAAGATGAAAGATATATTAATTTAGTTGGAAAAACTTGTATTTTACCAATAGTAAATAGAGAAATACCAATAATAGCAGATAGATTTGTAGAAAAAGAATTTGGAACAGGTTGTGTTAAAATTACACCAGCGCATGATCCAAATGATTATCAAGCAGGTTTAGACCATAACTTAGAAATAATTGAAGTGTTTGATGATAATTGCATAATGCTTGATTTAATGCCAGAAGTAAAAGGAATGAAAGCAATAGATGCAAGACCAATTATAGTAGAAAAATTAAAAGAATTAGGAG